>OHUK01000210.1_pt1 | contig 54244 bp, 43 predicted proteins | sample 1579201 | NCBI WGS metagenome assembly OHUK01 (sample SAMEA3879528, study PRJEB24766) | human gut metagenome | biome: human-associated habitat; feature: feces | place: USA | collected 1985/1987 | reverse complement strand
TTGCACGGGGCGCTGACCGCGCCAATGTAAAAGCGCTCCGTGTTAACTCGAAAAAAGTGGCGCAAGCCACTTTTTCGACACACTGGGACGGCCGGTAAAAACCGGCCGTCTCGTTGTATGGTCATGACCTCGATTACATTTATCTCATCATGTTGCCATTCATGTTATTTTGGGCATAAGCGATCATACGTTTAACCATCTCGCCGCCGATAGAGCCAGCCTCACGGGATGTAATATCACCGTTGTAACCCTGCTTGAGGTTAATATTCAGGGAATTAGCCGCTTCAGTTTTCAGACTGTTAAGCATCGCCTTGGCCTGAGTGCTGCTGTTGCTCGGATAACTGTCATTCCTTTGCATTTATTTCACCTCCTTGCATTCATGGTGAAGGATATTATGTTCCTCAGTTATTTAGGCATGTTGGTTTCAGCATAAGCTATCATACGCTTAACCATTTCGCCGCCGATAGAACCAGCTTCACGCGAGGTTAAATCACCGTTGTAACCCTGCTTCAGGTTGACATTCAGGGAGTTAGCAACTTCCATTTTGAATGAATCCATCGCATTCTTGGCTTCGGGAACCAATACGTTGTTACGCGCCATTTCTTTCACCTCCTTATTTAGATGTGTTAATAATTTGTCCCGTATTTTGATTTATATGAATGGAAATATATTGTTTTATTATTTTAATCAATGATACTAAAATGCTTTTCATATATATTGTAATCTGTAAATCAGGTCTTATTCAGTTTTGGTTCATCATTCGTATTACAAAAAAATTTTTTTTAACTGTTTAATTATGACGATACTTCTGCTTAATTTGGGGCGACGTTCTTGCTTAGCCGCGCCATTGCTAAACGCGCCTGCTCAGTTATTTCCTCAGCTTCGGCATGCCAATCCGGATCATTTATAAGCTGATTCGCCGCATCCTGCGCTTCCTTGAGCGTCGCCATATCCGAATTGAGGCGCGCGAAAGAAAACCCGTCAAGGCCGTGCTGCCTATGTCCAAGCAGTTCGCCGGGCCCGCGCAGCTCAAGATCCTTTTGGGCTATCTCAAATCCATCGCTTGATTGCGCTAAAACCCTCAGGCGTTCAATGCTGTTTTCGTTTTCCGTTTCGCTGATTAAAAAACAGAATGACTCTTGCGTACCGCGCCCAACGCGACCCCTGAGCTGGTGAAGCTGTGCAAGGCCAAACCTGTCCGCGTTTTCGATTATCATAATTGTAGCTAAAGGTACGTCTACTCCAACTTCAATAACGGTTGTGGATACCAACGCCATTATCTCACCATCCCTGAACGCGCTGATAACCTCATTCTTCCTCTGCCCGCTCATCCGCCCATGCACCAGGCCCACGGGGATGCTTAAATCACGTTTCAGCTGGTTATAAACGTCCGTTGCCGTTCTGCCCTCTGCCGCATCCGACCCGCTTATTAGAGGGCATACAATGTAAGACCGCCGGCCGAGAGCCGCCTGCCTTTCAACAAAGCCGTACATGTCGCTCCGCCTTGAAGCGGGTACGATATACGTTTTTATCGGTTTTCTCCCGGGCGGAAGTTGGTTGAGAACCGAAATGTCCAAATCGCCGTACAATAGCAGCGCCAGCGTTCTGGGAATGGGCGTGGCGGACATTAGGAATACGTCCGGCGTTTCCCCCTTTAAGCTGATTGCCGCTCTTTGTTTAACCCCGAACCTATGCTGTTCATCCGTAACCACAAGCCCCAGCTTTTGGAACCTTAACCCTTCCTGTAAAAGGGCGTGCGTCCCAACAACAGCCGTCGCGCGGCCGTCGTTAATGCGTTCATACACGCCCATACGCTCGCTTTTCTTCATGCCCCCGCATATCAGGCACGCTTTATCACCGAAAAACCGCTGAAGGGTTGCATAGTGCTGATGCGCCAATATCTCCGTAGGAGCCATAAGCACAGCCTGATAGCCGGAGCGCGCCGCCACATGCATAGCAAAGAGCGCCAAAATGGTCTTCCCCGAACCCACGTCACCCTGAATCAAGCGGTTGGCCGGCGTTTGAGCGCCCATATCCGCCAATATCTCATCCATTACGCGTAACTGAGCCACCGTAGGCGCAAACGGGAGCCGGCCGATAAATTCAGCCTTAGCGCCTTGAGTATGAAACTTAATCCCTTTCGCGCCCAACCTGTTAGACAATAATCTCCGCATTATGATTGAAAACAGTAGCATATCCTCAAAAGCCAGCCGCTTTTTTGCCAAACTGAGCGCCCGCATATCCGTCGGAAAATGTATGTTGTTAAGTGAAAAAATTAAATCCGCCAGGCCATAATACTCCCGAAAGCGCGTGGGCAGCGTTTCCGTTATTTCCTTTTCGAGGTCACTTAACGCCAGGCATACCGCTTCGCGCAGCTGCTTTTGACTCAGCCCGTGCGTAATCGGATATATGGGTAGAATCCCCGGAATACTATCAGAAAAAGCGGGATTAAGCATCTGTTTTCCACGGCTTAAGTCGATACGTCCATAAATATATGCGATTTTGCCGGCGGGAATTCGGTTTTTCACATAAGGCTGATTGTACCATTTAAGCTCAACCGCCCCGGTTTCGTCCTCCGCGCGCGCGGTAACGATGCTTAGCCCGCCTCTGACGCGGGCAGATCGCGTGCTTTCCGATATCCTAGCCATAATAACCGCGTTATCCCCATGACGCAATTGCGCGATAGGCAACGCTTTTGAATAATCAAGATAATCGCGCGGGTAATAGCGGATTAAATCAATTAAAGAAAACAGGCCCAACTTGCCGAACAATTCCGCCCGGCGCGGGCCTATGCCTTTTATGCTAATTAACGGTTTATCGTTCACCCGTTATTCCACCGATAAATAGTAATAATAAAGCGGCTGCGCGCCCTCCTGAACGATGAACTCCGCTTCGGGGAAATCATCCTCAAGGCTTTGGGCAAGCATATTCGCGTTGTCCTCATCCATATTCTCGCCGTAGAATATGGTAACGATACAATCCGCTTCCTTCCGCGCTATCATTGTGGACAGAAGCTCTTTTGAAACGCGCTCAACGCTTTCGCCAACCGTTACAATTTCGTTATCCATAAGGCCGATAATATCGCCCTCAGTTATGCGTGTGCCGTTGAACGACGTATTGCGTACCGCGTACGTTACGGCGCCCGAAACAACTGAAGCCGCCCCGTCCATCATGCGTTTCCTGTTCTCTTCTACGCTCATGTCGGGGTGGAAGCCCATTACCGCGGATATGCCCTGCATAATGGTTCTGGTGGGGATAACAACAACGTTGCGTTCGGAAAGCTGCGCGGCCTGATCCGCAGCTAAAATTATATTCGAATTGTTTGGGAAAACAAACACGTTCCTCGCGTTCGCGCGCTTAATCGCCTTAAGTATCGTGTCGATGCTCGGGTTCATCGTCTGCCCGCCCTGAATAAGTCCGTTAACGCCCAAGTCGGTAAACACGCTGTCTATCCCTTTTCCCGTACTCACCGCTATCATGGCGAATTCCTTCTCGTTTTTCCTGAGATTTTCCTGTATTTCACGGTTCTGTTCGCGCATATTCTCAATTTTTATATTATTAACCTCTCCAAGCCTGAGCGCAAGCTGAATGATTTTCCCCGGCGAATTGGAATGCACGTGAACCTTTATATAACCGGTGTCATGGGCGACGACCACGGAGTCCCCGAGGCGTACTAACTTTTCGCGGAACTTATCAAGCTCGGTTTCAGCAAACGACTCGTCAAGATGAATAATAAAAAATTCCGTACAATAGCCAAATCGAATATCGTTTAAATCGTCGTAACTGAAATTATCGTCCTCGATAACGGATTCCAGCGGTTCATCCAAATCAGTGATTTCCTCGCCGTCAATCGCCATCTTGAATCCGCGGAAAATGGTTAAAAGCCCTTTGCCGCCGGAGTCGATGACACCAGCCTCCTTTAACACGGGCAACAGTTCGGGGGTGAGCTTGAGCGCCGCTTCCCCGCTCTCAACCATGACGTCGATGAGCTTGTATATGTTGGCGCCCTCTGCCTGCGCCGCTTTAACGGCCTCGCCAATCATGCGCGAAACGGTTAGCATGGTGCCTTCTTTGGGCTTCATAACCGCCTTATAAGCAGCCTCCGTCCCCATCTGAAGCGCTGTGGACAGCAATTCAGGCGTCAGCTCGTCCGCATCCTTTAAAGCCCTGGCAAAGCCCCTGAAAATTTGGGACAGAATTACGCCGGAATTGCCGCGCGCGCCTTTGAGCGCGCCTAAGGACGCCGCCCCGGCCACGTCGGACGCCGTTATCAGTTCCGACTGCCTCAGCTCCTTTACGGCGCTTTGCATGGTCATGGACATATTCGTACCCGTATCCCCGTCCGGCACGGGAAACACGTTCAACGAATCAATAACGGACTTATTTTTTTCAAGCAACGCGGCGCCTGTCGTAAGCATCTCCTTAAACAAGGCGCCACTGATAGTCAGTTCATTCAATTCGGTATCCTCCTAAAGGCCAATCCTATTTAAACATTTCATTCTTATACGGATAGCCCCGCCTACACGCGGATCCCTTCCACGTGGATATTTACATTACGTACCTTCAAGCCGGTCATTTCTTCTACGCGGTAGCGTACGTTCTGCATCGCGTTCTGCGCAACGGCGGGCAAGGAAACCCCGTACATTAAAGTAACGAACAGCTCGATATCCACCTCGTTTTCATTCCCGTTTAAAACGGAAACCTTTACGCCGCGTTTTAGATTATCTCCGCCGATGAGCTGAATAAGCGTGTCCGTGGCCGTTTTAGAGCTCATCCCGACGATGCCGTAATTCTCTATCGCCGCGTATCCCGCAACGTTGGCAATTAAATCTTCCGTTATAACAATTTTGCCCAGCTCTGTTTGAACGATTCCAGGCATAAGCGCAACCTCCTTTTTTTAATTATACCCTCACAGATATACCTATACCGGTTGGTATTATTATATTTTAGCTCATTGTTTCCATTCCCGCAAGAAGAATACAGGTCATATACAAAAAACTTCCTGGGGTAACATTATATCCTTGCAGCAAGGCAAATTATTATACGATCCCTGTTTTTTACGGCGATTTTTAGTTTGATACCGAAATTTGCTCAATATCCTATGCGCAGTTTTTTAACAATTACACACAATAGCAACCATATATGATAAACTTGGATGATTCTTTCCTCGCTTTTGTTTATCTGGCCACAATCGCTATTTATAGCACAGCTTCCTTGATTTTACAAACAACCCCTAATTCTTTTAAAAATATCCATTGGCAACCGCAGGTTGCCGCAGTGTGTCGAAAACGTGGCGCAGCCACATTTTCGAGTTAACACGGAACGCTTTTTCATTGGCGCGGTCAGCGCCCCGTGCAAAGAAACCCTTGCTGCGCAAGGCATTGAGAATCTGACGCACATGCCGTCAGGTTCGGTTGAAAGCCTATGGGGGCTGCGGCTCCGACCCTACCCCGGTTTTTTTGACAAGCTGAGGCAACCGCGGGCTGCCGTATAGTTGGTGGAGCTAACTATTCTTTTTTTGCTATACTTGTAATTATAAGGGGGTGCGTAAAATGACTTTAGGGGAAAAAATAAAGACATGCAGGCTGAATTCAAAAATGTCGCAGGAAAAGGTCGCTGAGCTAATCGGCGCAAGCAGGCAAGCCGTCACAAAATGGGAGGCGAATCAATCCGCGCCAAGCACGGAAAACCTTTTCAAATTAGCTGGGATATTTGGAACGACCGTTGATATGCTGGCGGTCACGGCTGATGAAGCGGAGCAATCCCGCGCCGAAAGGGATTTATACCTGTATCGACTAGAGGAAATGAAAAAGGCCGAAGAGCATCGCGCAAAGCTAAGGAGAAACCTTCGTACAGCCTTGCTTATTACCGCCGGATATATCACCATATTACTTTTGGTCCGGCTCATTTGCGGGGGGTTAGGGCGCGGCAATCATCTCATTGACTGGTTAATGAATACCTTCTTGTTTCATATCGCCGCAATGGTTTCCATCGTTTCCGCTTTGTTCGGAAAATCCCGGTTTTCATGGGCGACCCTAGCCGCCTTTACGCTTGGCTTAATACTCGGCGAGTTGTTTGAAAGAATTATTGGCCTGAGCCGCTCCGGGTGGACGGTTTGGGGAGGGATATTCCTTGTTTCAATCGTAATCGGCGTTGTTTGGGAGCATATTGTTAAGAGAAGACTGCCTTTTAAGTCAAAAAAGGTATGGATAGGCTTTATCACCGCCCTTGTTGGCTCAGCAGCCATCATTACTCTGCTTATCAGTATTATCCCCAAATACCCTTCGCCGGAATACCCCGCGGCTTCATATCATGAATTTGTACGGGCACTATCAGGCAACCCTCAATATATCATACCAAATATGAATCTGCTTCCGGATGCGGAGGGCAGCTATACGATATACCTTGACACCCGCTTTTCCTTTAAAAAAGCCGGATATAATATGGGATTCAAGCCGATAATCGGCCAATACCGCGTATTCACCATAACATGCCGGCCGATTCGTTCATTGATCGAAAGCGAACTAAGGATACAACCAAACACACAATATAATGGCGTCGAACTATCCGTGACGCAAACAAATATCAGCTTTATATTTAATCAATGCCGATATGATATCCATTTTACAGGCGCTTCACAAGCCTTCAGCCTGCATGCAATGAGAATCGCCCAGTCGATAATCAATAACAACACATAAAAAAACTGCGGCTAAATGATGTATTCATTGTTGCGATAAGTCATTTAATAGTAGAATATTATGAGTATAGACTGCAATCAATTACCTAGTAAAATTTGATTATTTGTATGTAAGGTCATTTAAATTCGATAGCGATAGAACATTCTATCATAGGTATTGGATGCGCGCCTTATAATCAGACTGCGGCGACTCGAAATGATATGCGTTCACAAATTAGCATAATATAAAGCTCGGTTTTTCTGTGCGGCGGCGTTTGCTGAACAATTGGCATGTTTATACAGCTTCAGACTCAGCCGTTTAATAGCATAACTATTCGGGATAATCGGCGATAAAAAACAGGGAACCGCAAAACGCAATTCCCTGTGTCAAAAAACCGTTCAGAAGATTCCGCATTTCCGTGGGCTGCCCAGACCCTCCGGAAAGTAAAGAGTAGAGCGCATCAAGTCAAGTTAAATAAGGAGGAAGAACAATCAATGAAGACGACTGTAACATTCTTCCGAACGGCGGAACCTAACCCTTACTTGGTTTGATTATAACACAAGATATGGTGTAATACCAGCCAAAAATACCACAAAAACAGGTGATTATATGGAATTCACAGATTATTCATAGTTAATCAAAATCCGGAATATACGCGCTGCCGGACGACCGCACATCCTGTATATATACATTTGTAAAACCAAGGGAGACGCAGCACTCAACTGCGCGCTGGTATTCGCGCGCGAGCAGCCCCCGGTTTATCGGTGGGTAATCCGCGTGATATGAGGGCGTATATTGACCCATCAATGAAAGGCATATATCCCGCGGAAACCTCGAGCGTATATATTTAAGAACACGCCTGGTTTCATCGATTGAGCCGGGCAGAACCAGATGACGGATGATAACGCCCTCCTGCGCTATCCCGTACTGATCCAAGCGCAAAAGGCCGCGCTGCCTGAACATCTCGTCGATTGCGGGCGCGGCGAACTTAAAATAGTCCTTCGCGCGGGAATACCGGTGCGCGATTGTTTCTTGCGTGTATTTTAAATCAGGGAGATAGACGTCTATTAAACCCTCCAACCGTTTAAGCGTCTCAACCGTTTCATAGCCGTTCGTATTATATATGCATGGAATAGTCAGCCCCCTTGCGCGCGCCAAGGGTATGGCCTCCAAAATAAGCTCAATATGGGGGGTTGGCGTAACGAGGTTGATGTTGTGTACTTCAAGCGATTGCAGTTGAAGCATAATATCCGCCATTTCACCGGCGCTCACAGCACGGCCTGTCTGAACCCGGCTTATCCTGTGGTTCTGGCAGAAAACGCAGTTGAGATTGCAGCCTGAGAAAAAGACAGCCCCGGACCCCCTTTCGCCGCTGATGCACGGCTCCTCCCAGTAGTGAGGCGCGAATCGCGCTATTCGCGACAGGCTTAACACTCCACACGCCCCCGCTTCAAAGCGCCTGTCCGCCCCGCACCCGCGCGGGCAAAGCATGCATCCGCTCACACTGAATCAGCCCTATCGGTAAGGCCGTTTATGCTTATGTATACTCGGCTTAAATTTATACGAACAGGTATGTTAACCGCCTCCCCAGTAACGATTGCGTATGAATTAATATAGCACGGCGCGGCTGTTTAAGCAATATATCAGCCGACGGATACTGCGCTGCGACAAAAGAAAATACCGCTTATATTTAAAGCAAAACCATTAATCTATTAATCGAACGCGCCGCTCATAAAATCTCATTTTGGCGTTCCAGAAGCTTATCTCTATACGTTATAGGCGACGTTCAATCAGCAAGCGAGCGAGAAGCACTCCATGTTTATATTATGTAAACGGGCGTTTTTCAAAGATGGAAGCCGCCCGTTTTGGTCGCAAAACACACGCAGCACTTGAAAAAGCATCAACGCCCGGGCGTAAAGCTCCGGGCGTATCCTCAAGTTATCCGCATTCATTATTTAGGCCGTACATTTTTTCTGCGGGCGCCGTCGTCGCGCTTGCGTGACATGGGATTGATAATCTCGTAAGGCGCGTCCTCCCGCTTTTTGATGGACTTAACGGCTTTACGGGCGTTTTGATCTACGGGCGCTTCCTCCGTATCCCCGTCCTCTTCAGGCGCGTGACCGGTGAACTGCTGATAATTGTCACGTGTAACCGGGCCGAGCGCAATGGCGTTTTTCACAAATTTCTTTAAAGTAAAAGTGAAGCGCGTACCCTCGCCCACATTGCTTTTTACATCCAAGCTCTCGCCAAGCTTCTCCACGATGGAGAGCGCGATGGAAAGCCCAAGCCCCGTTCCCCCCTCTTTGCGGGATTTATCGACCTTATAAAAGCGCTCGAATATATGCGGCAAATCCTCGCGAGGAATTCCGCACCCCGTATCCTCAACGCTTACATACAGCCGGTCGCCGTTGCGGACCCGGAGCGTGATGGTTCCTCCGCGCGGCGTATAGCGCATGGCGTTATCCAATAGAATCACCAACACCTGCTCTACGCGATCCGCATCCGTAAGCGCGTCCGGCACGTCGGGCGCGTCCACAATGACCGAAATGCCTTTTTTCTGTGCCGTTTGGATATACCCCTGAGCCATGTCGCGGATAAGCTCATCCGCATCCACCCGGGATAGTTCCATGTACTCAGTTCCCGATTGCAGCCGGCTGAGCGTCATGGTATCCGTTATCAGCCTGGATAGCCGAAGCACCTCATGAAGCATAATTTTATAATACCTTTGCCTGTCCTCCTCGCTCTTGACCATTCCGTCGGCAAGCGGCTCCAGCAGACCGCGTACGGCGGTGAGCGGCGTTCGCAGCTCGTGGCTGACGTTTGCGACGTATTCCCTTCGCATTTTCTCAAGGCGCTCCATTTCCGTCACATCCTTGAACAGGCCGACAACGCCGGTCCGCACGCCATCCTCCGTAACGACGGGGGAAATGGATATCCACAAGGCCCGATCATTGGGCATGTTATATGTTATCGTCTGCATCTCGCCGGAGGAGAACACCGAGTCAAACGCTTCCCATATCGAGTGATCGCAAATCAGCTCTTCCCGGCTCGCGGCCTCCACTACGCCGAACATATCCATAATCGCGGGATTATAATGCGTAAGCACGCCAACGCCGTCAATGGCCACGACGCCGTCGGTCAGACTGGAAAGTATGAGGTTGAGCTGGCTTTTTTCAAACCGCAGCTGATATATCGTTTGCGAAAGCGACTCGCACAACTTGTTGAGCGCCCGCGCGAGAAGGCCTATCTCCCCTATTTCATCCTCGGACGCGCGCGCGTTGAAATTACCCTTTGCGATTTCTATCGCCACCTCGCTCATCTCATGCAAAGGCTCGGTAATGCGGTGGACGCGCCACGAAGAAACCAACATGATAATCGGCACGGCAATCGCGATAATCAGTATGAGTGGGGATATTAGCTTGTTGGCCGCGGCCCGTATATCCTCAAACGGCTTTATAAGGAATATGCTCCCATTAATACGCGTCTGCGCGTCGAACGGGATGCCTACAACAAGCATTCGCCCGTACTGGCCGATGTCCACGGCCTCCTCCAGAACCGTCTGCCCCATCAGGGCAGCCTGAATCCTGGGCCTCAGAAGGGGCTCGAGAGCATCAACCCTTACGCCCAAACCACCGGTATCCTCAAGATAAAGGATGTTTCCCTGCGCGTTTGTGATAAACAGCGCGGCGTCCGCCGCTAGCGACAGTTTCGCGCAAACGCGGCCGAAACCCTCCGGCGTTAGGGCGCCCGTCGTATACTCAACGAGAAGCTGTTGAACGGTTTCCGCCTTGGGCAGCAGCTCTTCGAGCTTCATCTCTGCATAGGTGTTCCGGCTTAGGATGCCGTAGCCCGCAAGCATCGAGATCGACGCGAAAAGCATTGCGATTACAAGCACGACCAGAAGGCGCCTCAGGAATACGCTTTTCATCAGTCTACCTCGAACTTATAACCTACCCCATATATGGTTTTAATGCTCCAGTTCTCGCCAGCGTTGTCCAGCTTCGCCCGGATGCGCTTGATATGCGTGTCAACGGTCCTTGTTTCGCCGGCGAAATCATAGCCCCAAACCTTATTCAAAAGCTGTTCCCGCGTAAACACCTGGCCGGGATTGGAAGCAAGCATATGAAGGATCTCGATTTCCTTGGGCGTACATACGATTGGTTGGCCATGAAGCGTAACCGTGTAGCTTTTAAGATCTATCGTGAGCCCGTCGTGGCTGACGCAGTCGCTATCGCCGCCCTGCTGCTCTTTAGTGCGCCTGAGCACGGCTTTGATGCGGGCAACCACCTCACGCGGGCTGAATGGCTTAACGATATAGTCGTCCGCTCCCAGCTCAAGCCCGATGATGCGGTCTATCTCCTCGCCCTTCGCCGTAAGCATGATAATCGGCACGCGGGAATTCTTACGGATTTCCTTGCACGCCTCAATGCCGGAAATGCCCGGCATCATGATATCCAAAACGCACAGCGCGGTATCCGAGGTGAGCGAGCCAACCGCCGCGTTACCATCGTAAACATCCGTCACCTCAAACCCCTCGGCCTTCAAATAAATGCCCAATGCCTCGTGTACAACCTGATCGTCGTCAGCGAGAAGAATCTTTGCATTGCTCATCATACATACCCCTTTGTTAATTACTCAAACCCATTTAACTATAACATACCCGAACTTTTTAAGTAACGCGAGAAGCGCGGATTTTGCCGTGAGTTCACATTACCTTCCGTTTGCATTCGCCAGCGTTACGGTGAACGTGAATTTCACGTTTCCGTCCTCATTTTCAACCCATATCCGCTCTCCGAGCAGCTGGATTATCTCGCTCGCGATGGAAAGGCCGAGCCCTGTCCCATTGCCGGAATGCGATTTATCGGCTTTGTAAAACCGCTCGAACAGATGCTCAATATCCTCCGGGGCGATAACGCCCGGATTAATTACGCTGATTAGCAGCTTCTCGCCGCTTGCCTCCGTTTGAACGGTTACATCGCCCTCACTGTGCTTGAACGCATTGTCTAAAAGAGCTATAAGCACCTGTTCAACCCGGTCGGCATTGGTGAACCCTAAGAGCGGCCCTTGTAAAAGCTCAAGCGCTACCTTCCTTCCTGAATCCCGGACGGCGCCGCCGTATCGATCCGAAACATCCATGATGATCTCGCTTACGTCAACCTGGCTCTTCGTAAACGCTATGCTGCCGGACTGAAGCCTGGAAAGCTCGAGCAAATCGTCTATCAGCCGGGAAAGCCGTATGCTTTCCCGCAGGATATAACCGTAATAGCGCGCCTTATCGGCTTCATTCTTCACCATTTTATCGTTCAGCGCGTCCGCGAGGCCGCGGATGGACGCAATGGGCGTGCGCAGCTCATGGCTTACGTTGGCGACATATTCGCGCCTTGTCTGCTCCAGCCGGACGCTTTCCGTTATATCCTGAATCAGCGCTACCGCGCCGGCTATCTGCTCGCCGCTGTCCCTTAGCGGCGTCGCGGTTAACATCAGTACCGCGCCTCCGGCGTTAAACTGCTTAGTTTGAACGCTTTCCTGCTCAAGCGCCAGCCTGACGCACGCATATACCGCGCGATAAGCGCTGAGGTCCGTAACGTCCTGCTTCGGCCCGCCCCCTAACAGCCTTACGGACGCGGGGTTGGCATAAAGCTTCATGCCCTGCGCGTTAGCGGTTATGATACCCTCTCCCAGCCCGTCCACAGTCGATCGCAGACGGTTCCTTTCTATCGTCAGATCGTTAATAGTCTGCGATAACGCTGTGGAAAGGGAGTTGAGCGCGTTTCCAAGCTGGCCTATCTCCACCGTGCCGGAAGCCTTTGCCCGTACGGAAAAATCCCCTTCAGACATGGATCGGGCAGCCGCGGTCATCTGCCTGAGAGGTTCGGTCACGTTTTTTGAAGCGATATAAGCCGGAACCAGCATGATTCCGCTTATCGCAAAAATCGTCAGGATTAGCGCCAATATCATGCTGCTGATTACTGCGTTAATCTCATTTATGGGTTTAACGAGAAAAACCGCGCCGATCACATAACCAAGTCGGCTGACAACCGGCTTGCCGATAAGCACGCCGACCTGCGACGCTTCCATCATACTTATGGACTCGCCCTCAAGCACGCGCGAAACCTGTTTTGAAACCGTATTATATACATTTGCCTGGTAAAATGTGGGGTAGGCTATCAGTTTTTCGGAAGCGTCGAATACGAACACCTCCGCGTCCCAAAGCCCGTATTCATACGCCAAGGCTTTCTTGTATGTTTCAACGTTTATGTACGCCTGAAGGTAATCGGCCGTTTGGCTAACGATATAATCCGCGCGCGGGCTTAGTTCCTCCGCCTTCATGTTTGTAAACATGGGATATATGAAGCAGGAAAAAACAAGCGCGGTAAACACCGCGCATAAAAATACGGTGGATATGATAATAACCAATATTTTTTTTAAAAGCGTTCCATTTAACGCCAAAACTTTATTCCGCTTCAAATTTATAACCAACCCCATATACGGTTTTTATTCCCCAGCCCGCGTTATCCTGCGGAAGCTTCTGCCGGATGCGCTTGATCTGCGTATCAACCGCGCGCATGTCGCCAAAGTAATCATACCCCCATACCTCGGATAAAATGCGCTCGCGCTCGTACACCCTGCCGGGGTGCGACGCGAGCAGATGAAGGATCTCAACTTCCTTAGGCGTAAACGAGGCGGATTCGCCGTTGACCTTTACCGTATAGTTGTGAATGTTAATCTCCAGCCCGTCAAACCGGAGCGCCTGAGGCGGCTCCTCAAGCTGCGCGTTCATTCTGCGCAGCACGGCCTTTACCCTTGCAACAACCTCGCGCGCGCTGAAGGGCTTAACGATATAATCATCCGCGCCCAGCTCAATCCCTAATATGCGGTCGATTTCCTCGCCCTTCGCCGTGAGCATAATGATGGGTACCCGGCTTGTCCGGCGCAACTCGCGGCACACTTCAATGCCCGACTTCCCCGGCATCATCAGATCCAATACGATTAAATCGGGCTTTTGGCTTTCGGCCATCTCAAGCGCTTCATCGCCGTTCATCGCGGATAAGCAGGTAAAGCCCTCGCTTTCCAGGTATACGCCAAGCGTCTCGTGGATGATAGGCTGATCGTCGCAAATTAGTATACGCGATTTATTGGACATTTTCGTCACTCCTTAACTTATGCTGTCATTATATTATGGCCGGCCCGGCCGCGCAATACCATACATCAACTTGCCATAATCGTCTTAAATTACGCCACAATCGCCCTCCGCCGCGTTACAATAAGAGGAAGACGTACGGCGCTATTGATACGCCTGGTAAGCCGTGATATAATTTGTTCATGAAAATTTGTAGCGTCATTAAACATGCGGCGGCGGCCGTTTTATTCGCGGCGGCGGCGTTAGCGCTCGCATCCTGCGGTTCGATTCAAATTAACGCGGAAAACCGTGCCGGGCTGGTTATAAACGAGGCGGTTTCATCCAACGGGCGCTGCTTGATAGACGAGGAGGCCGGCACTCCCGACTGGGTTGAGATATACAACGGCGGAAGTACAAGCGTTAACCTTACCGGCTATGGGTTGAGCGATAATATCCGCGAACCCCATAAGTGGACGTTCCCCGACATTTCCCTTGCGCCGGGCGAAACGCTGCTGGTCTACGCGGCGGATCCGGTTCCGGGATCAAGCATGGAGCAGCTTAGTACCGGGTTTGGCCTTTCAAAAAGCGGCGAAACCCTGTTCCTGACCGATAAATATTATAACATGCTGCACCAGCTCAGTCTGCCCCCTCTTTCAGCGGATATCTCATGGGCGAGAAGGAGCGACGGCACGTTTGGATATTGCGCATCCCCCACCCCCGGCGCTGTTAACGATGATAAAGCTATCGCGGGCAGCATGGATGATCTCGTATACACAGCGAACCCCGGCGCGCTCGCCATCACTGAGGTCATGCCCGGGAACACATGCGGGCTTAAAAGCGCCGACGGGCGTTTTTACGCCTGGGCGGAAATACTCAATATATCCGACGAGCCTGTGAACCTCTCCGGTTATTGGCTTTCCGACAACGACGGAAATTTCATGAAATGGCGGCTTACGGAAGGCACTCTCGCGCCGGGCGAATACCTGATCGTTTATTTCTCCGGTTTAACCAAGAACGCTCCGAAAGATGAAACCCACGCTCCCTTTCGAATCGGTTCGGGCGATACGGGCGTATACTTATGCGACAGCCAGGGCGTTTTAAGGTCGCAGCTCACATGGGATGCGGGCATTCCCGCCAACCTGTCCGTGGTTTCGGATTCCGGCGACCGCTATACGGCGTTTGCGACGCCGGGCACGGCAAACAGCGACAAGCGGTTTTCCAGCGCGCAATTAAGCGGCATGAACGACCAGGATCCGATTCGTATAAGCGAATTTCTTCCCAGAAACCAGTTCGGCCTGATGGACGGCGACGGGGACAGGGAGTCTTGGGTCGAGCTTTATAATTCGTCGTCCTCTCCGGTTTCCCTGATGGGATATTTCGTTTCGGACGACGCTTTAGAGCCGCTCAAATGGGCGCTGCCCGACATAACCCTAGCGGCGGATGAATACGCATTGGTATTCCTTTCCGGCAAGAGCCGGGTTGATTCCGAAATGCACGCATCCTTTCGAATCGGAAGGGATGATTCCGTTTTCATGCTGATATGCGCAGACGGTATGCGGGCGGATACGATAGATATCCCATCCGCTATCGGCCAGGATATATCCATCGCGCCGGATGCTGAAGGCGGCCAGATCTACTTCGCTTACCCCACCCCGGGCGCGCCGAACACGTCCGTTTCGTTCCCAAGCGTGGATCTTGTTTCCGCCGTGGATACACAGGGCGTGTACATCTCGGAGGTGTGCGGCGCACAGGCCGCCAAGAGCGGAAAAACGGAATGGATAGAATTGTATAACGGGGGCGACCAGGACGTGAGCCTCGCCGGCTGGTACTTAAGCGACGACGCTCGGGAGCCGCTAAAATGGAAGATCCCCTCTCTTACGGTTAAGGCCAAAGGGCATGCGCTCGTTTACGCCGACGCGGATAATTCCGATTCAGGGCGCTTAACCGCGCCCTTTTCCATATCAAGCTCCGGCGAGCGTTTGATCTTATCCTGCCCGCAGGGTTTTACGCGGGATGTTTTTGAAACCGGCGTGATGCGCGCTTCCGTATCCAGCGGAAGGCTTGAGGGCGACGCCAGCGGGCAACGATTGTTTTTTACATCGCCGACGCCCGGCGCAAAGAATACGTCCGCCGGCCTTAACGGATACGCGGCCAAGCCGCGCCTATCGCATACGGGGTTGTACGCTAGCGATCCGTTTACGCTTTCCATCACATGCGACACGCCAGGCGCGAAGATTTATTATACACTTGACGGGAGCAAGCCAACCTCTTCCTCCCATCTATATACAGGCCCGATTAAAATAACGGGGAATACGCCCGTACGCGCCGTAGCCGTCGCTCAGGGCATGCTTGAAAGCGACGTTTCGACCGCAACATACCTGTTTGAACGGGAACATACCGTTCCGGTGGTTTGTTTAACAGGAAACCCTTCATCCATATCCGAGGTATATGCGGTAACGGACCGCTGGAAAAAACTCGAGCGGGAATCCTTTGTCGAATTCTATGAAGCGGATGGAAGGCTGGGCGTTAGCTTCCCCGCCGGCGTGCGCGTGAACGGAGCCGGAACGCTTGTTGAGCGCCAGAAGGGGCTGGCGCTGCTGCTCCGGGGCGGATACGGCCAAAACCAGGTGACATACCCGTTCTTTAAGGATTTTAATATCAATAGCTTTAAAAGCCTTGTGCTTCGCGCATCGGGGCAGGATATGCGCAAGGCTCGCATACGGGACGCGTTTTTTAGCCGCGCTGTGAACGGCATGAATATCGATAACGCGCAAACCCGTTTGTGCGTGCTTTATATTAACGGCGAATACTGGGGCATATACGACCTTATGGAGAACCAGAATGAGGATTATCTGGCGTCCCACTACGGTGTTTCGGCAAACAGCGCAAATATTATTCGGCGGAACCAAACCGCGCTTGAGGGTACAAACGCGGAGATCAAGCGCGTTCGAGCGTATGCGCTCAACACGGATCTCTCCGACGAAACGAAGTATCTAGAGTTTATGGAATGGGTAGACGAGGAATTTTTCATCGATTACCTTGCGGCTCAATCCTATTTCGCAAACGGTGATATGTTCAACCAGAAGTATTGGCGCACAGACGATTATACAATAAAGTGGAGGCCGATTTTTTACGATCTGGATCTTGGTATGAGCGGCAACAATCCGCGCAGCAGCGTACTCAACAGGTATTTTACCCTTGAAGGCGTCCCCTCAAGGGACGGGAGCCTGACGAACATGGATATTTATATCGGCCTGATGAAGAACAGGGGCTGGCGGGAGCGGTTTTCACAGCGTTACGCGTATTTGATATTCAATCAGTTTGCACCTGAAAGGCTTACCGCGATTTTGGACGAAATGGCCGATGAAATGCAGCCGGAGCTTGACCGCCATATTCAGCGCTGGGGGCATCCCTCTTCCGTAAGCGCGTGGGAGGTGCAGATAGCCGCGTTAAGAAAGTGCCTTGAGAACCGGCAGGAATTCGCGTTATCCCAGATCCAGAACGTGTTCGGGTGGTCACATGAGCAGATGGATGAATTTATTCAAAAAGCGCGTCGGTAGTAATTCTTTATACCCGTTAACTATGTTTTATAATGGGCTATAAATATATACTGCTCAGCCGGCTATGTTATCATGTGTGTTATGCCTTCGTATGGGACGATAAACTGCTGACTTTATTAATGCAAAAATGTTCCAAAGTATAGCCGGCCGGACTGAAGCCGCGCCATAGGCAACACCTTTGATAAACATAGAGCTGTTACAATAAATAGTCAACAGGGATCATTTTCACGTAACAATATTGCCACAGCCCTCATCATTATACAGCAATGCGTTTTAAACAGCGCGATTTGCGATTAAGCAGATCATCATACTTGCTTCAGATAAGATAATGCTTTTGGGTGTACAAGCTATCTTCGCTTTGTTGGCTCGTTCTCATAACTATGCTTTGAATTATGCTGTAACCAACAAACATGATAACCGCATACCGCCCTCGGGAATATATTGATTATATCTATATATTTCAAGGAGCGTTAATATGCTTATCATAATGAAATTCGGCGGATCCTCCCTTGCTACAAACGAAAAAATCGAACATGCAGCCCGCCTTATAGCCCACCAGCGTCAGGCGGGAAATCAAATCGTCGTTGTGGTATCGGCGCAGGGCGATACCACGGATAGATTGGCCGAAAAGGCGGCCTGTATGGCCGGCGAACCATCCTTAAGGGAATGCGACGTTTTGCTAAGCAGCGGCGAACAGGTATCCATGTCGCTTATGGCCATGAAGCTGAGCGATATGGGCTGCGAAGCAGTCTCGCTCTGCGGCTGGCAGGCCGGCATCTATACCGACAATCACCACGGCAACGCCAACATCACATATATCGATACCAATCGAATATTGGATGAGCTAAGCTGTGGAAAAACCGTTATTGTCGCCGGTTTTCAGGGGCTTGGAGAGGATAATGATATTACCACGCTTGGAAGGGGCGGATCGGACACTACCGCAATCGCGCTTGGCGCGGCGCTCAAAGCGGACGCCTGCTTTATTTATACGGACGTACCAGGGGTTTACTCCGCGGATCCAAGAGTTGTAAAAGACGCCGTCATGCATTCGGAAATCTCCTACGATGAAATGCTGGAAATGAGCTCACTCGGCGCGCGCGTGCTCCATAACCGATCTGTGCTCATGGCAAAGCGAAGCAAGTTGAAAATCGAAGTGCTTTCAAGCGATGGGAAAGAACCCGGAACGCTGGTTCATGAGCTCGCGCCGGAGAAATATGTGAGCGGAATCGTATGCGACAGGGACGTCGCCATGATAAGCGTTATCGGGGTCGACAGCGGCGAAACAACGTGCAGGCTTTTTAAGCTGCTTGTAGAAAACGGGGTGCAGGTAGATATAATAATCCGATCCCCTAGTTCCTTCCAGGGGCGCGGCGTAATTAGCTTTTCCGTAATAGGCACAATGGTGCCTAAAGTGCAGTCGCTGTTAAGGTCGAATAAACTTGAGCTAAAATATGAACAAATGGTTGTCGAGGAAAACCTGGCCAAAATATCCGCCGTCGGTTCGGGCCTCGCCGATAGCTGTATTGTCGCCTCTCAAATGCTTTTAGCGCTCAGCCAATTGGGTCTTGAGCCAAATTATATCACCACGGGAGAGATTCGCATATCCGTGCTGATACCCGAAGCGTTCGCCGCTGAAGCGGAAAAAGCGATTCACAGCGCGCTTATTTCTAAAGGCGAGGCCGGGCTTTAATTCACGGCCGGCGCGCTAGCTTCTAGCGCGCCGGCCGTGCGGTTTCGATTATGAAGCTGGCGCGGCTTCAAATGGCTAACCTATTAGCCCCAGCTTCGTCATGCTGCTCCTGAGCCTTTCAAGCTTCTCCTCATCCATCTCGCATAGCGGAAGCCTGTAAACCCCCAGGTCTTTTCCCATCAGCCTGAGAGCTGCCTTTACCGGGATTGGGTTTACGTCGATAAAAAGGTTGTTGGTTATCTCCAGCAGCCTTAAAAACAAACTGAGGGAAAGCTCCTGCCTTCCTTCAAACCAAAGCCCGCACACATCATGAGTTTCCCTGGGCATGATATTAGAAAGCACGGAGATAACGCCCTTGCCTCCGAGTGCGAGTATCGGCACGGTCTGATCGTCGTTGCCCGAATAAATATGGAGAGCTCCGCCGCATTCGTCCGCTATTTGTGCGATAGCGGAAATATCTCCGCTCGCTTCCTTCGTAGCGACGATGTTCACATGCTCTGCCAGCCTTTTATAGGTATCAATTGAGATATTCATTCCCGTTCGCGATGGCACATTATACAATATCACCGGCAGATCCGAACAATCCGCAACCGCGAAAAAGTGCCTTGTCAAACCCTCTTTGGACGCCTTGTTATAGTAAGGCGTCACTGCCAAAACAGCGTCCGCGCCTTCTTTGGCGGCGTATTTGGTCAGCTCAACGGCGTGCTGCGTATTGTTGCTGCCCGTGCCCGCAATTACGGGGATCCTTTTGTCGACCGTTTTAACGCAAAAGCGAATCAGGCTTTTGCGCTCCTCATCCGTAAGCGTAGCGTTTTCCGCCGTGGTTCCGCATACGATAATCGCGTCCGTCCCATTTTCAATTTGAAACGCGATAAGTTCTTCTAGCCTTTTAAAGTCAATGCTTCCGTCATAATTAAAAGGCGTGATAAGCGCCGTACCCGATCCGGTAAAAGGTAGCCTTTTCACAAACTCTCCTCCTATACATGTTATTTTATATAGCCCATTTTACATAACAGCTCGGCAAGCAGGATTGCGCCGCCGGCCGCGCCGCGCAGGGTGTTGTGCGAAAGCCCGATAAAGCTGATGTCGTGCTTAGCGTCTTCTCTTAATCCCCCGGCGCTGATGGCCATGCCGTTTTCAATGCCGGCGTCCAGTTTCGGCTGGGGCCTGCCAGGCTCTTCGAAATAGTGTATAAACCTCGCTGGCGCCGAAGGCAACTCCAACTCCTGAGGCGCGCCCATGAACTGTTCCCAAATGGTTTTGATTTCGTTTAAATCCGGTTTCTCCTCAAAATTCGCAAATACCGCCGCCAAATGCCCGTCGTTAACGGGGACGCGGATACATCTGGCGCTGAAAACCGGCGTTTCCACCGGCACGATGACGCCCCCCTCCAGCCGGCCCCAAATCTTGCGCGGCTCCTGCTCGCTTTTCTCCTCCTCCCCCGGGATATAAGGTATGACGTTATCCCTGAGCCCGGGATACCCTGATAGCGTTTTGCCCGCGCCGGAAGCCGCCTGATACGTGCAAACGACGGCGCGCCTGAGTTTAAAGCGCTTGTCAATAGGGTAGAGCAGCGGCGCATAGCTTTGTATGGAGCAGTTGGATTTTACGGCAATAAAGCCTTTTCGTGTTCCCAGCCGTTTCCTTTGGGCGGTTATGACATGCGCGTGCCCCGCGTTTAGCTCGGGTATTATCATGGGTACGTCGGGCGTGGATCGATGCGCGCTGTTGTTGGAAACGACGGGGCATTCTGCCTTGGCATACGCCTCCTCCAGCTCGCGCAGCGCCTTTTTTTCCATATTGACGGCGCAGAAAACGAAATCGGCCCGGCCGCTTACGCCCATTATATCCGAAGCTTCGAGCACCCTTATATTCTCAAGCTCCGGCGGTATCGGCCCATCCATCGCCCATTTCCTGTTTACCGCTTCCGAATAGGTCCTGCCCGCGGAACGCTCGCTGGCGGCGAGCGCACTGATTTCAAACCAGGGATGCTTTGATAAAAGCGAGACAAAGCGCTGGCCTACCATGCCGGTAGCGCCGATTACGCCAACCCTGAGCTTATCCAAAGTCCATGTCCTCCATTTCATAGCGTTTAGAAACCGGCATGGCACAAAGCGTCTCCTCCGCTTTTTCAAGAGCAGGAGCTAAAAGGAGACGCTTCGTGGCCGCCGGAAGTTTACGCGCATGCAGGCGTTTCCGCTAAAATGTACACAAAACCTATCACAAAAAGCAGATAGCTTGCAACGCTTACGCGGCATGGAAATAAATTAGCGGACCATTCGCTCAAAAGCTATGCCGGTAACACATTTTATGCGCACGGCGCGCGTAAAAATACCGCATGGTTATCCATACGCACCACTGTGTGAGTATAGGCGGAGCGTATTAACCCTTTGGGAAAAAAACACAAGCTTGTGGGTGACTTTCAGCAGGAACAAGTAACTTGGTCAAGTTCGTCGTAACGAAATTATGTTATACTAATGTTCACCTTGTTTATAAACTTTTTAATTCGGCTAACCGGAGACTGTTGGCGAATCTTTAACAAAACTCAGTTTTAATGTAATTTCGCCGTTATCAGACTCTCCAGTTGGTTTAAACCCGAGCTTTTCATATATATGCCGCGCAATTTCGTTATCGGGCGCGCAGCTAATAATCATAAAATCATACTTTCCAGACTCCTTTGCCATCTGGATTATCTGCCTGATAGCTTGAGTGCCGTACCCTTTATTTTGATGCTCAACCGGGAACATAATTCGCCAAATAGCGAGGATTTTCTCCTCCAAGTCTTCATCCAGCATCATAAAGCCAACCGGTATATCGTCGTCATATATCGCAAATGGATATACATCGTTCGCATTTCTGTACAGCCATGCCTGAGCGAGCGAATAAGCGTTAGACGCCACAAAGCGCTCGCTGTCCGGTCGCTTCATTTGAATAATTGCTGTAAAATTATCTTCTGTTATCCCTTTAAAATTTATCATGTTTTTAAACTCTTTCATATACTATTTATTTACACGAAGGTTTACTAAACTCCGCATTAGAAGAGGGACAGGGTTCCTCCTCATTACCCTTAAGCGTAGGCAGATTACTTTTCACAACCGACATAGCGGGCGTCCGGTTACAGCATTCGCTAATCGCATCCAGACCGGGCGCAGCAACCGGTTATTGAGACGTCGCTTTAGCCTCAAGCGCGCGCACGCGCGCTTCCTCGGGCGTTATATACAGCGTATGGTTATTGGTATAGATAACCATGCCCGGTTTTGCTCCTGAAGGTTTTTTTACAAACCTTTTCAGTGCGTAGTCCACGGGAACGTTCTCCCCGTGCTTTGCTTTCGAATAGTATGCGGCAAGCAAGGCCGCTTCGATAATGGTTGACTCCGGGGCGGATTCCCCGTTCCTGATAATCACATGCGACCCGGGGATATCCTTTGTATGCAGCCAAATATCGGAAGGTGACGCGAGCCTAAGCGTGAGATAATCGTTCTGCGTATTGTTTTTGCCCACATAAATATCAAAGCCGCTGGACGATACAAAATGCATGGGTTTGCTGGCCTCGCGCCTTGGCGCGCGGTTTTTTTTACGTTCTGGCCGGATATAACCCTCCCTTATTAGTTCTTCCTTCAATTCAAGCAGCTCGTTTTCGGTTTCACACTTTTCAAGATTATCCAACTGCCCCTCAAGGTAGTTGAGCTCCCCAAGGGCCTGCGCCCTCCGTGTAAGCGCCATCTCACGAGCGGTTTGGGACTTTCGGTACTTTTTAAAATAGCTCTGCGCGTTTTCGTTTGGGGAAAGCCGTGGATCGAGCGGGATCCGCACCATCTCGGGTGGGTCGGTATAATAATTAAGCGCGGTACATTCGCTTAATCCGCGCGTTATTGAAGAAAGATTAGCCGTTATCAGCTCGCCGAAAAGCCGGTAGCGCCCGATCTTTTCCTGAGCGCCGATAGCCTCACTATACCGCGCAAGATTTTTTTCAACCCGCTCCGTATGCGACCGAAGCGCGTGTAGCAGGGAGGCGCTTTTGCGCCGCAAGCTCAGCCGAACGCTGACGCTCTCGTGTATGGAGTCCAACGCCTCTCCAATATCCGTTACAGGCTTTGCCCTTTCGCCCAATCCAACCGGCGAAAACGGCAAAAGCGAGGCGGGGCGTCCCATCTCATCCAAAATCAGGCACGGGTGAAACACACCCTTGCGTGCATCCTGATAAAAGCCGTACAGTCTATCCGCAAGAAGATACTTGTCTGAATCCGTTAATTGCCCTGTATGGCTGGTTCCCGGCAGAAAGCTGTTTACAAGCCTCTCAGCCATGCTTGGGGCAAGGCCGAAAAACCGCGCGCTGAGCGCGCGTGCAACGGGCAAATCGCCCCTGAGCGCATTCTCAAAATCCGCCGGCGTCGCCTCAACAGGGTTCATTTTGGGCTGCGGCGGAGGCGGGGCGTACCTTACGCCCGGCAATATCAGGCGAACCGTCGACATGGACGGGGTTACGCGCCTTAGCGCGTCTATGATAACTCCTTCGCCATCGATTAGAATGATGTTGGAGTGTTTGCCCATCATCTCCACGGCCAAGTTCACTGAAGCCACGTCTCCCATCTCATTGAGCGTCTCAAGCGCGATAACCAATACGCGGTCCATATTGGGCTGGAAAATACCCGTAACGCGGGCGCCTCCAAGCCGTCTACGCGCCAGCATGCAAAATGCGGGGGCTTCAAGCGGGCTTACGCGTTTTTGGAACGTTAACTGCACCCTGTAACCGTCCCCCGACGCGCAGAGCAAAAGCCGGTGGTTCTCTCCGCCGGCGCGTATGGTTAAAATCAGCTCGTCCCGCTCAGGCTGCTGTATTTTATCCACCCTTCCGTTTATCAGCTTATGTAAATCCGCCGCTACCGCGGCAAGGGTAAGCCCGTCAATCGCCATAATCCCTCAACTATGCTCCAACCGTATTTTTAAGAATTCCAACGCCCTCAACGGATACCTCTATCACATCGCCGATTAGCATAGGCCCTACGCCCTCAGGAGTGCCCGTCGCGACGATATCTCCGGGCAGAAGCGTCATACACGCGGTAATATAGGTTATCAACCGGTCAATGGAGTGTATCAGCATATCCGTCTTCGCGCTCTGCCTCAATTCCCCGTTCAGGCGCGATTCCACCTGTACGCACGCGGGATCAAGCTCGGTTTCAATCCAAGGCCCTATGGGGCAGAAGGTATCAAAGCATTTTCCCCTGGTCCACTGCGGATCACCCTTTTGAATGTCGCGAGCCGTAACGTCGTTCAAGCAGGTATACCCGAATATTACCCCCGCGCTCCCGCCCGGCTGCACGTTCATGCAGCGTTTGCCGATCACCACGCCCAGCTCCGCTTCATAATCCAGGCGTTTGGAAAGCCGCGGGTAGACTATCGCATCGTCCGGCCCGATTACGCATGTGCTTGGCTTGAGGAACAGGAGCGGCTCGGCTGGAACCCCTTCTTTCATCTCCAACGCGTGCGCGAGATAGTTTTTGCCCACCGCGACAATTTTTGACGGCTCGGCGGGCGCGAGCAGCTTAACGCGCTGTAAATCATAAACGCGGCCGTCACGAGCATATCCCTCATAGGGCGCGCCGGATAAGCGGGCGACTATATCGCCCTCAATTATGCCGTAAAAAAGCTCGCCCTGCGCCTCAGCCCGACAAAACCTCATAAAAATACCCCCCTGATACCCGGCTGGTCCAGCCGCCGGTTCTATGGGGGTATTTTAACACACAATCGCGGCCTTGGCTATTCCATCACTTCAACAGACGATATGGATACTTCATACGCAGTACGGATAACGGTTTCCCCATCGTTCAGCTTTTTTTGGTAATCGCGGCTTTGCACGCGACCAGTCACCCGCACATGCGAGCCGATCGACAGGCCCTCGACAAAACGAGCGTTCCTCCCCCATGCGATGCACGGCAAATAATCGGATTTATTATATGAACGGTTCACCGCAAGCAGCACGTCCGCTATCTCGCGGGAAAAAGGCGTGGTGCGGTATACGACCGGTTTGCAGATATATCCTTCTAGGGTTATATCGTTCGCCGCGTCCTCTTGCCCGCACCCAGGCGCGATAACGCGGGAAAACACGGTGATAATAAGCCTGTTACAACCGTCAATTTGCTTATTATAAGAGCGCAGCTGGCCGCTAACGGATACCCAGTCGCCCTCAGCGGGCATGTTTTGCCCCACAAGCCTCTCGGAAAACGTAATGGGCAGGATATCCTCCGTTCCGCTAAGGCGCGGTACCGAAACATGCATTTGATAAAAAGCTTCTCCAAACAGGTAATGGCTGTACACGGGGGGCCGGAATACCCGGCCCGAGATGCAGACTCGGTTACTTTCACTCTTATTCATATACACCCCGTAAAGTTTAATACTTTGTTACAGTGTATGTATGAACAAAAAGCGTTATGCCATGCCCGTGAAGAATACCGGCTTCAGCGCTGCTCCGGCTTTTTATAGGCCCTTGTTACAATGTCATCCAATATAACTGTTACAAGCGGCATGCCTCGGCTGAACCGCGGCTCAATGAGAATATCCTCCGTACTAAATTCGCTGACCGCTCCATGCGCCTGCTCAACAATAAACTTAAACGGTTCCTTTACCTGAAACGCTGAGGATATACACGTGCCGTTAGAGCCATTTTTCTTAAAGTCAAACGTTTTAAGACCTTTGCCGTAGCGTCCCTGAAGCTCATAATCAAAGATAAAACTCCTCTTCGCGTAACCGCGATCCGTAATGATTACAAGCTCTCCTTCTTCGTCTGTCTGCCTGGCGTATACGACCCTATCGCCCGCTTCGAGCTTAATGCCGCGAACGCCCGCGCTTACCCTGCCCATGCATGGGATTTCATCAGGGGAAAAGCGTATGCTCATCCCCCTTTGCGTTACCATTAGGATTGAGGCGCCGTCGCGCCCGCGCTCAATCCCGATAACCTCGTCCCCATCCTTGAGGCTCACGGCGCTCAGCCGCTTCACGCGGGTACAGTATTGCGCCGCCTCCGTTCGCTTGGCATATCCGTTCTTAGTAAAAAAGAGCAGCGTTCCCTCGTCAAAGTTGTTTTGTACCGATAATATAAACTCGCCATTTTCAAACGGAAGCAGCGCCATAAGGTTTGACGGGCGCGCGCCGCTCCTCGTTTCGGGGATATCCTCAACATTGAGCGTAAGCGCCGCCCCCATGTTGGTGAAGAACCGCAGCCGTTTATCCGTTTCTGTTTCAATAATAAACTGCGGCTTCTCGTCGGCAATTTGCTCTAAATTAAAGCTTCTCCTGGGTATGCGGCGGATTTTCGCGTCCGCCAGCACCGCCACCACGACCTCCTCGACGGCCTTAAGCTCGCTTTCATCCACCTTGATCTGCGTTTCACCGCTGATAAGGCTCGTTCTTCTTGGAACGGCGTATTTATCGCGTACCGCGATAAGCTCGGAACGTATCACCGCATGCAGCTTCGCGGGCGATCCCAGTATTGCCTTAAGCTCGCGGATGAGTTTTTTAATTTCACGGTACTCCCGCTCAATAGCCGCAAGCTCTAGGTTCGTCAGCCTCTGAAGCCTTAAGTCCAGTATGGCCTGAGCCTGTATCTCCGTCAGGCTGAACCGGTCCATCAACGCCTCGCGGGCGGCTTTTGGGGTTTTTGAAGCGCGTATAATCGCGATAACCTCGTCTATATTCAAAATGGCGATGGTTAACCCTTCAAGCACATGCTCACGCTTTTGGGCGTTCTCCAGATCAAACCGTGTGCGCCGGGTGACAACATCCTCCTGATGCCGGATATAGCAGGTCAAGATCTCCTTCAAACCCATCTGGCGCGGCCTTCCTCCGGCTATTGCGACCATATTGAAGCCGAACGTGCATTGCAAATCAGTATATTTATAAAGATATTTAAGCAGCTTATCAGCGTCCGCGTCCTTCTTTACCTCAACGACGGCGCGCATACCCGTCCTGTCGGATTCGTCGCGTATATCGCCAATCCCTGCGAACAGCGCCTTTTTCTCCTGGCTGACCTTTAAAATATCCTCAAGGACCCTGGCTTTGTTTACCTGATACGGCAGCTCGGTAATCACAATCAGTTTTTTGCCGCCGCGCGCCTCCTCTATGGAAGCCTTCGCGCGCATGGCGACCTTCCCCCGACCTGTTTCATACGCGGTCTTAAGTTCGCCCGAATCAAGAAGATATCCGCCCGTCGGAAAATCAGGGCACGGGATAACTTTCATCAGTTCGTCAAGCCCAATATCCGGGTTGTCCATGCACGCTACAACCGCGTTTACGGCTTCTCTGAGGTTATGTGGCGGGATGTTGGTGGCAAGCCCGACCGCGATTCCGCTGGATCCGTTAACCAACAGGTTGGGAAAGCGCCCGGGTAAAAGATCCGGCTCCTTGAGCGTATCGTCAAAATTCAGGCTGAATTTTACCGTATCCTTATCAATATCTCGTAACAGCTCCATGGCCAGCGGGGTCATACGAGCCTCCGTATACCGCATGGCCGCGGCGCAATCCCCGTCTATGCTGCCGAAATTCCCGTGGCCATCCACAAGCGGAGCCTGCATGTTAAACGACTGCGCCATGCGCACCATAGCGTCGTACACGGATGAATCTCCGTGCGGATGGTATTTGCCAAGCGCGTCGCCTACGATACGCGCGCTTTTTCTATGCGGCTTATCCGGCGAGAGGCCCAGCTCCATCATGGTATATAGGATACGGCGCTGCACCGGCTTTAATCCATCCTCAACGCGCGGAAGCGCGCGTTCAAGTATGACATGCTCCGCATACGGCAGCATGGAAGAGTGCATCACCTCATCCATATTCTTCTCTAATATGGTTTCACCGATTTTATCCAAAGGAGGCCCGCCCTGTTTCCTTGCCATTGTTATCCCCTTTCAACGCGCACGCGCTCTTCAAATGAATCCTCTTTATTGAAGTTGGCGTATTCCGATATGTATTCCTTGCGGGGCGTTACCTTATCGCCCATCAGCAGCGTCACCATATGTTCCACATCCGCCGCGTCCTCAAGGTTCACACGTATCAGCGAACGGTTGTCGGGGTTCATGGTGGTTTCCCAAAGCTGTTCCGGGTTCATCTCCCCAAGCCCCTTGTACCTTTGGAGCAGATAGCCCTTGCCCACCGCCTTAATGGCCTGGTTCAGTTCCGCGTCCGAGTACGCGTATCGTACATCCTTGCCCTTTTGGACCTTATACAGCGGCGGAAGGCCTATAAACACATGTCCGTCCATGATAAGCGGCTTCATATACCGGTAAAAAAACGTGAGAAGGATAGCGCGGATATGCGCGCCGTCCTGATCCGCATCGGACAGTATGATTACCTTATTATACTTAAGGTTCTCCAAGGCGAAATCCTCGCCGATACCCGTACCTATCGCCGTGATAATCGAGCGGAACTCCTCGTTGGCCAATACCTGATCAAGGCGTTTTTTTTCAACGTTGAGGGGCTTACCCCTGAGAGGAAGGATAGCCTGGAAACGCCTGTCCCTCCCCTGCTTCGCGCTCCCCCCCGCGGAGTCGCCCTCAACGATTAACAGCTCGTTTACCAGTGGATTGCGGCCCGTACAGCTGCTCAGCTTGCCGACGAGCGGCGCGTTTTCCAGCTTGCTCTTTTCCCGAGCCATGGTCTTTGCCTTGCGTGCGGTTTCCCGTACTTTAGCGGCTTTTACCGCCTTTTCGGCTATCTGGTTCGCTGTTGCCGAATTTTTCAAATCCTCTAAAAACGGCGTAAGCATTTCAAGCGTTACGCTCTCTACCGCCGCCTTTGCCTCCGTATTCCCCAAACGCGTTTTCGTCTGCCCTTCAAACTGAATAGTTTTCATCTTAAGCGAAATTACGGCGGTAATCCCCTCCCTGAAATCCTCGCCTGAAAGGGAAGGATCCTTCTCCTTGACAGCGCCGATGCGCCTGCAATGCTCATTGAGCGCCTTGGTAAGCGCGCTTTTAAACCCCGTTTCATGGGTTCCCCCCTCCGTGGTGGGAATGTTGTTGACGTACGAGAAGATTCCCTCGTTATAGCCGTCGTTGTGCTGCATGGCTATCTCGACCTCAATATCGTCTTTTTTCCCAGAAATATGGATGGGCGGATCGTATATAGGCGTTTTATCCGCGTTTAGATACCGCACAAAATCGGAAAGGCCGCCGTGAAACACGTATTCCTTCTCTTTCGTTTTGCCGCGCTCCCTAAGATCCTCTAATTTGAACGTAACGCCCCTGTTCAGGTACGCAAGCTCCCTTAAGCGGCGAGAAATGGCCTCATAATTCATCTCCAGGGATTCAAAAACTTTCTTGTCCGGCATAAAGGTGACCTTCGAGCCCTGTTTTCTGGTTCTCCCCTCTTCCTTCAGCGGGCCAACCGGATAACCGGATACAAATTTGCCCGTATCATCCTCGCCGCTTCGGAACGTCTGACGGTACACTCGGCCCTTTGTATATACTTCAACCTGTACGTACTCGGACAACGCGTTCACTACCGATGCGCCGACGCCGTGAAGCCCGCCGGAATAACCGTACGAATCGTTACCGAACTTCCCGCCCGCGTGAAGCTGCGTGAATACAACCTCCACGCCCGAGATCCCGAGCTTATCATGAATGCCCACGGGTATGCCCCGGCCGTTATCTTCCACCGTTACGGAATTATCTTTGTGAAGGGTAACCTGAACCGTGTTTGCGTATCCGTTTGCGGCCTCGTCCACCGCGTTGTCCACTATCTCCCACAGCATATGATGAAGGCCCCGCGTACCCGTGCTGCCGATATACATTCCCGGACGCATGCGTACCGCTTCCAGTCCCTCCATTACTTTTATATCGCTAACGCTGTATTCTTTCGCCATCGGTTCCTCCCGCGCGCATATTTTGTGATAACCAATTTATTATATCAGCACCCCCATGCCCTGACAACACTTGCCGCGCCCCACACAAAATAACGTCATAAAGCCGCTTAAAGCGCGCTTCTATAATAAGCCGCGCCTATACGACGCTAAGCATACGGCCGCGCCGGGCGACCGGGCAGTTATATCTTGAGCAATAATATATAAAACCAAACATCTTAATCTTTGGTAACGCTTCAGGCTAAATTAAATTTGTAATAACGCCGCTGCGCGCATTTTTCCGCCGCCAATACGCAAACTAAGAAAAAATGAACGCAAAAGGTATAGGAGGTTAATAGCATATGACCGAAACCGTAGAACTGCTCAACTGCATCCATGCAAACGCCCGCATAGGGCTGGATGCGCTCGGAAGGTTAATCAAACAATGTGAAGACGCAACTTTTCGCAATGTGATGGCCGTTGAATTCGCCGAATATAATGAAATTGTCGAAGAGTCCGAAGAGCTTTTGAAAAAAAGGAACCAGCATCCAAAGGGCTGCGCCGCGTTCTCTAAAACTTCAATGGGCGCGGGCTTAAAACTAAACGTATTGATAGACAAAACCTCTTCACATATGGCTGAGATGATTTTGCTCGGCAGTACCATGGGCATTATCGATATGACGCGGCATTTGAATGAATTCCCCGGCGCGGATGAGGAAGTGCGAGCGCTCGGCGAGAAACTGCTAAAAACGGAGGAAAACAATTTCGCATCGATGCGTGAGCACCTATAACCATAACATCAATTTAACAAAAAACTCGAAGCGCTAACAGACGTTGGCGCTTCAAAATCTTTATCGTTTATACAAGGGTTATATATTCCGACCGCCCCTCCGCGCCCGGTTTAGATCATTCACAGCGCTAAGCTTCACCAGCCGTCGCCCGTTAAATTATGTATTACATTTCAAATCATCAGACTTTATGCTAAATTTTAATTGTTAAATAATCTTATAAAACTATTTTATTCGCGCCTAAACGCAAACAATATAAATAGAATACCATACTGCACGTTGCTTTATTTTAACCTGAATTAGTTGATTAGTAGATATTTGTTACTAAACTGTGAACAATGTTTTATTGTATTGACAATCTTTGTTAACCGTAATATGATAATGCCAACATCTGATTTATCGGAGGATTGTATGAGAAAATATCTAAAGCTTTTAAGCCTGTTTATTGTCGCAATGGTCATTTTTACGGGGTGCGTACAAGATAACCCGACCTCTACCCCAAGCGCAAATCCTCAGTCAACGCCCCAGCCTCCGCAGCAAACGCCTGTTCCTTCACCGTCCAATTATAAAACAGGGGATACCGCGAAGGTTGGCGATTGGGAGATTACGGTTAAATCCTTTGAGGCTAAGGAATATTTTGAAGATCCATCGGATCCGAAAAATGAGAAAAAGTTTGTTCTGCCTACCCTCGATTATTTTTTCCTCGTACATGTCGAAGTAAAAAATAACGGCACGGTAAAGAAAGCTTTCTGTTCGCCGACCGATGAGTTGAGGCTGAACATCTATTATGATGAGTTTAACTCTTTCCTTCCTATTCCTGATTTAGATGAGAGCGTTGAAGGCAACTTATATAATGTGGAAATCGAGCCTGCATCAACTAAAGACGGCTTTATAGCGTTCTCAATGCTAGAAGGAGTTGCAACGTCCGGCAAACTGAAGCTGCAGTTGAATATAGGTACGGCAACGCTCGGTATTTTCGATGCTAGTGAATTTACCTGGACTACTCCCGAACCTGAACCTACGGCTACCCCTGGTAAGTAAAGAAAAGACGGTAATGCTTGTTGCCGGATTCTCAGATTTAACTAATCTATTTGGTTAAACGTGTTGCTTATAAACCATGACGTAAAAGAATATTGCGGGGTCTTACCCCGCAATATTCTTTGTTGATCAATGCTTTGAGTTTAATTGCTTGTATATGCTTTTTCAAAGCTAATACTGTTAAACATAATGACTAATCAACAGGATAGTAATTATGTTTAGCAACAAAAGCGCGGGTATGCCAATGAGAAAGGACACATGCCTTGTTTTATGCCGAAAGGCAAACATGCCGGCCAAGACTCCCAACGCACCGCCGAATGCGGCTATTAAGAAAAATGTCCGTTCACATATACGCCATCGCTTTTTTTGCGCTTTACGCTTATCCGCCAGCACCATGAAAAACCCAATCAGGCACGCGGCAGGCAGATAAAAGGGTAAAAGCTGAATTAAAGTGTTCATTGCCTATCTCCTATCCTGTTACCGCGTAATCAGTGCAGTAAGCGACAATCCGCCTTGGGAACATTCAAAGATTCCAAAAACCAACCAACACGCCGTAGTATAATACGATATTCATAAAGCCGAGCGGTCACTCATAAAAATTGTCTTGTGAAATTACCGCAGCATCAACATTCTATGACAGATAAAAATGCATTGTCAAGTAGACTAAACAATCTATCAACTTTATTTCAACCGAAATATAAATCTTAAATTTTCATCCGAGACGCCGCTTTGCCTCTAAGAATTTTATATTAAATGAGAAAATTAGAATTTGATCACCAAAGGAGAGCCGAGCAAGCTATAATGCTTGAAAAGTCGCGTGCGTACTACCAGACGCAGCAGGGTTGATTCAGGTGCAAGTTTAGAGCAGACCTATACCGGCTTGCGTTTAAGCATAAATACATGAACCTCTGAGCCTTTCCTTTATTAAAGGCTGGTTAAGCTTATGACGCACACAAGGCGGGAGAGCCGATTAAGGCTTTCCCGCCAGTAGTACTATCTTGTCTCTGTAAACATTGAATGTTGGATATACCTGTACCTGTGGCTTAAAATAGTATTGCACCAGTCGGAACAATTGAAACTCCGTCATAACTGCCTCGATCATCATTTCTCACACGGCTATTCCCTATTCCGCTAGATACATCAATCTTATCCCGCGTCAACGTCATCCTCTGCCTCAGAGCCAATCTGCCCAAGCATTTTTTTGAGTACGTTCGGCAAGGGCAGCCCCATCTCCGACGCATTTTCCAATATGCTCAGGCCTTCGTTTGCGATATAATACATACATACCGCCGTTCTAACCGCCTCGTTTGTTGCCGGAATTATTCGGTCTATAAGGGCGCCAACCGCTACAATCATGAAGATAACTACCTTTTTCAGCAAGCCCTTAAAGCCTGCTTCGCTCGTAAGCTCATGCCGAATTCCAGCGCTGATTACACCCGTAACATAATCAATGCTCACCATTGCCACAAGAACAATGATAATGGGATCCCAAGCTCCCCAAATGAAGGCGGCCGCTGCGCCTATTGCCGCGAACGCACCCTTAATCCAGTTTACTACATTCTCCATTTTATTTTCCTCCTAATTCTTTATTCTTTAGCATTCTGTTCGCTCCAACCGATTCCATACGCTTATATCGTTCCGCCGCTTACGTTCAAAACTTGATACACGCCGGTAAGTTTAAGCCTATTTTTATAGGTAGCAACTAACCGGATACAAGCTTTTACATAATGCGTTGTTCATGATACTCTTGCATCCTGCTCACGACTCGCATCATCGACCGCTCATCCTCATCTTTTAACGGTTCCCTTAAACTGTTTACCGTTCGCAACGATAGTTACGGTCATGCTGTCGGGCAATACCTCGCCGACGTTAATTAAGCTTTTATGCGCCTCTAGAAACGCCAGAAAAGCCTTATGCGTATTATCGCCGTATTTACCGTCAACGCCCCTGGGATTATAGCCCGCCTCATCCAGCATATCCTGAAGCTTTTTTACCTTCGTACCCGTCTGCATCGGCCGCACATTCTTAAATACATAGCCCGCCATTTCATTTTCCTCCTCATTATTATTGTTATTGTTGTTGTTCTGTTCACCGGGCTTCCAGTTATCGCCCGCGTCATACGTAAAGTATTTATCCATCATGCCCCACCAGCGCCAAGGCCTGTCTTGGAGCTTTGTTATAACCAGCCCGTAATCCTTGCCGCGGCACTCGATCACGTACCAGTTCAAACGGCCGGAACCATACCTATACAGAAGAAAACCCACATGATTGATCTCGGACGCGGACGGGCCGATGAACACCGCCGCTCCAGGCTTCTGCGGTAAACCGGTCAGGTTTGCATCCGGCGCTGACGAGGATTTTTGGCCGCACCAGTTCGCGTAATTGTTACGGGCCTTGGTATCGATGCTCTCCCCGGTTTCCTGCTTGTAATATGCTTCCGCCAGTGCGTTGCAGTCGAACACCCTGCGGTTTAGCCACTTCTTATAGGCGTTGTAGTATTGCCGCCAGTTATCCCCGTAGCTGCTCTTAGCGCGCTGGAGGATGTATTCGTCCGTCGCGACGCGCCCATCCCCGCCCATCACATACCCGTATTGGCCCGAGGGCGGCGGGTTCATTGTCTTCTGGCTTGTTATTACGCCATGTGGATAGTAGTGATTCAGCATCGCGCTGATTGCTACTTTTTTTGACATTTGAATTCCTCCTTACAATTAAAACGGTTTAGACCCTCGGATCGCTGTGCGCCGACAATGTCTCTGCACATCAAGTTCTGGCGTTCCAAGCCGTTCTATATAAAATTTATGTATTTGCCTACTGCTTTTGTGACATTACACAAAATTCTCTCTATATACATAAACATAAGCTTTACAGTATAAATTGCAGGGACGGTTAGCCAGAAAATCGGGCAGTTAAAGAAGAATTGGCAAGTGTAACTATATGAATAAATGCTTTTCCGAAGCTTACAATATTAAAACAATTTATAGCTCAAAAATGGGTTCAACTACATTTTTACAATGCATTTTAAATCAAGACTTAATATATTTTTTTGCAATCGAAAACAACCGGCATATTTTGTTACATTTATCGTATTTTGGGGATATATGTATATCTATTCACAGGAGTTGATGCCTATGATTGCGAGTATGCGGCCGTACCCGGCATGTGCGCAAACGCGGCGCTTTTAGCCGAATCGCTTTGATTTACCGGTGCGGAGCTGAATGCCGGTTGTAGTAGATGTGCGTAAACTAAGTTACATCATTTACTAATTTGCGTAAGCGGTTGAAAAGGAAAGAGTATATGCGTTCGCTTTCATGAAACAGGCTTGATAAAGTTCATTTTTTACAAGCTGGCGCAATAATATAGCCATTCACGATTGCTACAAATCCATCAGAGAATGAGGATATTGTCGATCGTGGCTGCAGCACAAATTTATTGGCGCCTCAAGGATATATCATTTCTCCCTCTGGCCTCCTGATATGCGGAGGTCAGTTTTTAAATATTTAATAAAAATAGTTAAAAGGCATTTTTTTGCTTGGCGCGATAATCCTTTTCAATAAACCTTTAACAAGAAAAACGTGTTTGGCGTAAACTAAACGCGCCAAAATTAAGATTGAATCCTGTCATATTTTCTCATATTCTTTGAGGTAATTACGAATAATAATAAACAGCTTTGCTGATTAATTGAGTATGACTTGTTTTCATACATTAAATCAAGTACAATGGGTTTAAGTTTTCATCTGTGTCACCGCTATCGGATTTCGCGCAGGTTGAACATAGCGGTAAACGGCGCCGCACGGCGCGCGCAGTGATAACTAAGCAGGAGGATTATTCATGTTTTTTGATTCCAAGGATAAGCAATCCTTGACGGCTAAGGTATATCAACATATACGTGATGCGATATTAGATGGCCGTTATCAGAGCGGCGAATTTTTAATTGAAATCAAACTTGCCGAAGAGCTGGGCGTCAGCCGCACTCCTATACGAGAAGCGATAAAGCAGCTTGAGCTTGAGGATTTAGTGACCGCCATACCAAACAGGGGGGTGATGGTGCAAGGTATAACGTCCCAGGACGTCGACGATATTTATACTATTCGCTATTTGCTAGAAGGGCAGGCGGCGTTTTGGGCGGCCGAACGTATAGACGAGGGGCTTTACAATAAGCTTACGGAAACAATAGAGCTGATGGAGCTTTATACCCGAAAAAACGATGCGGTGAATTTAGCCAGGCTTGACGCGGAGTTTCATGAGATTATATTTACCGCGAGCCATAGCCGAATACTTAAGCATATTCTTTCATCGCTACATCAAAACGCGAAAAGGCAGCGCCAATCCTCCCTCGCAATCCCGCGCCGGCCATATAAGTCAATGGAAGAACATAAGGCTATTTACTCCGCTATTGAAAAACGGGAGCCACAAACGGCAAAGGCAGCGATGGAAACGCATATACTAAACGCCAAGCTGCACAGGACGGATAATTAAATATGACGTTTTTTAGCCGGAAGATTTGTCAGTTGGCGGCGTCTGATTGAATAATCAAGGATGTGATGTCGCGCTCAGTTCACAGCGCTATTTTATACGTGATACTAACTATTGGTAAGATTCTACCTTGAGGTCTGTTGTAATGAAAATAGATAAAGTGCGGCATTTATACCGAGATTCTTATAATATCATACGCTGCCCGATTTGCCATGAGAATGTTCAATTGCATGAACCCGCGAGCTTTGTATGCAATCGCGGGCATTGTTTTGATTTATCCGGCTGGGGGTATGTTAACCTCATGCAAAACTCAAGAAAGACTTTTTATGACAAACCCTTGTTTGAGAGCAGACGAACCATTTTCAGCAATGGATATTTCGTACCGCTCGCCCGCGAAATAACGCGGGTGCTCGGCGGGATAGTAAAAAACGGTGATGCTAACGCAAAATTGGTGGACGTCGGGTGCGGCGAGGGCTATTACCCGGCGTATATTCAGCATGAATACCCTTTTTGGGATATTTACGCTTTAGATACCGCTAAGGAGGCGATTATAATGGGGGCAAAACAGTATTTCGGCATAAAGTGGATAATCGGCAACCTTGCAAACCTTCCTTTTAAAGATAGTTGTATGGATATCGTGATGGAAGTTTTCGCTCCGGCCAATTATACGGAATTTAAAAGAATAATTAAAGACGATGGTTATATTTTAAAGGTTATTCCAGGCGAAGGCTACCTTAAGGAATTAAGAGAAAGCATTTGTTTTAAAAGCGCGGAAAAAAGCTATTCAAACCGCAGGGTTATTGAGTATTTTTCGCAGAATTTACGACTATGTGATATAAAGAAAATATGCTATAACAAGCCTGTAACCGATGATATAAAGAAGCATTTTCTGAAAATGAGCCCGCTGATGTTTGGCAAGGACGAGCAGATGGTTGATATATCCCATATTGACGTATTTACCTTTGACTTTCAGATTCTAATCGGCCAAAAAAAGCTTTAATAAAGTAACGCGCCCGCCTATGTTCGATATGGTATTCATTATTACATTACGAAGTATAAAAAGGATGCGGATAAAATGAGTAAATATCATGCCATATGGGAATACGTACAGAAAAACGGAGGTCAAACACTAAAATTAAATTTTGATGAAATCAAGAACATCTCGGGCATACCGATAGATCATTCCTTCTTAAGGTATAAAAAGGAGTCAACCGAATATGGCTATCAAGTCGGGAAAATATCCATTAAAGAGCAGACAGTTATATTCAACAAGCTAGACTAATTATCCATACTAATTATAAAGAGTAACAAGTTCAACTGTTGGACGATTTTTGTGGTTTTTGAATACCGAGTTAAATGACGGAACAAGCTTTTCCGCATATATCTTGGGCGGAACGTTATAGTTTCAGTATGGTGGGAGCAACTCATCGTCATTTTTTAATGTTAAAATGCGGCGCAAGCAAATGGAAAGTCAAGAAACGATGTTGATTGAAGATATAGGCATAGGTACTGTGTCGCGGTTTTTTTGACATAACGGCTGTTGTAGCTTCAAAGCGCCAAAGCGCGCCAATTCAAAAGTAAACTAGAAGTGCTCTATCTATGAATACAGCGTATGGAAAATTTCCATACGCTATCTGCTTTTCGCCTTATTAACACGCTTCAGCGTTTAAAAATACCGCTTGAGCAGGCCCTCAAAAGCCTTGCCGTGACGCGCTTCATCGCGCGCCATTTCATGAACGGTATCATGAATCGCGTCTAGATTCAACTGCTTCGCTTTTGTCGCCAAATCGACCTTCCCCTGCGTCGCGCCGTACTCGGCCTGGACGCGCAGCTCAAGGTTTTTCTTGGTAGAATCGGTGACGCAATCGCCAAGCAACTCCGCGAATTTCGCCGCGTGCTCAGCCTCTTCAAAAGCAATGCGCTTGTATGCCTCGGCGATCTCAGGGTATCCCTCGCGATCCGCCGCTCGGCTCATGGCCAGATACATGCCTATTTCCGTGCATTCACCGTTAAAGTTCGCGCGTAAATCCTCAATGATGCCCGCGTCAACGCCCTTAGCTACGCCTACCACATGCTCGGCAGCCCAGCTCATGGCGTTTTCAATTATTTCAACAAACTTTGATGCGGGCGCCTTGCATTGAGGGCAGGCCGCGGGCGGCTCGTCTCCGATATGAACATAACCGCATACCGTACAACGAAACTTTTTCATTTTAATCTCCTCCAATCATTCATCATATTTATCGTCAGCTAAAGCAGCGTTCACTCCGCCGTGAACTTACCAAGCCGATAGGATAGCACATATATGCTGTCGTTGAGGTGTACGTTTTCAACCGGCACAGGCGCCGCAACATCAACTGGGGCAAAATTCCATATTCCCCTGATTCCAGCCCCAACCATCATATCCGCTATATGCTGAGCGGCGCTTCTCCTTGCCGCAATAACGCCAATGGTAATGCCGTTCTCCTTTATATAAGCGGGCATCCGCGTGATGTCAAAAACCGGTTTTCCAGAAAACTCGGCTCCAATCTTCACTTCACTGCTGTCAAACAGTGCCCGAACCTGAAAGCCGACGCGTTCAAATCCGTCAAAATTGGCGAGGGCGCGCCCGATATTCCCCGCGCCGGCGATGATAACGCTATGCTTTTGATCCAATGATAGAATATTCGTTATCTCGCCAAGCAGCGACTTGACGTGATAGCCGTACCCCTGCTGGCCAAACCCGCCGAAACAATTAAAATCTTGACGGATCTGGGATGCGTTTAACCCCATTTGCTCGGCAAGGGCGCCGGACGATATCCTCTCAATCCCCTGTTCCTCCAGCATCGTAAGATGCCGGTAGTACCTTGGCAGACGCCGGATTACAGCTTCAGATATCCTGCGCGGTTCCATTAAACACCTCCATCCATCAGCGAATCCATTATTTCCCGATTATTATATAACGCATCTATGCGAAACACAACGCCAAAATTACGCTTTTTTCCCGGTATATGGCGTAAACGCCGATCGATCCGCTCCATGCTCCCATTCGCCCGCAACGCCGGCGTGAGCTGCTCCCAATTCAATATGAAGCATGGCTATTCCGCAATCCAGCCTGCCGTATCCCCAGTTATCGGATTCACGCCGAACCGTTATCCGTTCGCCGCTCACCTCAAACCGCCAGGGCTGGCCGTTGACCGCGGATGGAGCGAGCCGCCCGCATTCAAGCGCGCGCTGCTGCCATTCAGGAAGCGTTATTAATTCGTTCTGATTAAGCCCGGTCAGTTGATCCAACGGTTTTCTGGGCCTTCCGGCATACGCCTCGTTTGAAACGCCGATTGAAATTAGGCAGCGGACTTTTTCCCCTTCGCCGCACGGAAGCAGCTTATTAATTTCGCGTTTTCGGTAACTGATACCCAGCCAACACGTTCCTAGGCCGAGAGCGGTGCATTCAAGCACAAACGCCTCCCCTACGGAACCCGCCGTCCAATCCGCTTTATCCTTCGCTATCAGCGCGGCATAGGTGTTCGTACCCTTTATCTTCCCATATTTGAGCCATTTTGAACGAAAAACCAGGTCACTTTGGCCGATAAAGATGCGCGCGTCCTCAACGCTGAGCATGTCTGCCGCCTTTTTCAGCAGCTCCATATCCTCCTCCGAAGGGTCGCTCCGGTAGCGCCGTACGGAAAACCTTTGCCCGACCGCGTTATACCACCGCTCCATGCAGTGCTTCATGCCGCTTACCTCCCGTTATACATTCAAAAGCCGCTTTAAATACGCCCCTGTATAGCTGGCGGAGTTGTGCGCAACCTCCTCAGGGATTCCCGCGGCGATAACGCTTCCTCCGCCATCCCCGCCCTCGGGGCCAAGATCGATAATATAATCGGCCGTTTTGATTACGTCAAGGTTATGCTCGATAACCAGAACCGTACTCCCGCCTGCGCACAACCGCTGTATAATCTCCAGCAGCCTGCTCACGTCGTCCACATGAAGGCCCGTCGTCGGCTCATCGAGTATGTAAAACGTTCGGCCGGTATCCCGCCTTGACAGCTCGGTAGCCAGTTTTACACGCTGCGCCTCACCGCCGGAAAGCGTGGTGGAGGGCTGTCCAAGCCGCACATATCCAAGGCCCACGTCATATAGCGTTTGCAGCTTGCGCGCCAGCCTCGGAAGCGGTGAAAAGAAGTTCAAAGCTTCCTCCACCGTCATATCCAGCACTTCGGAGATGTTTTTCCCCTTGTACCGCACCTCCAGCGTTTCCCTGTTATAGCGCTTTCCCTTGCACACCTCGCACGGTACGTATACATCCGCCAAAAAATGCATTTCGATCTTTAAAATACCGTCTCCGCGGCATGCCTCGCACCGGCCGCCTTTGACGTTGAAGCTGAAACGACCGTTATTATAACCGCGCAGCTTCGCGTCGGGCGTCATGGCGAAAACCTCTCGTATAAGATCGAACAGGCCGGTATATGTAGCCGGATTGCTTCGCGGCGTCCGGCCGATCGGCGACTGATCGATATCGATTGCTTTATCCAAATACTCTATTCCCTCAATCGAATCGCAGGGGCCGGGCAAGGTTTTTGCATGGTTCAAATCGCGCAGCAGCGTCTTGCGGATAATTTGATTGACCAAACTGGATTTACCCGAGCCGGAAACGCCCGTTACGCAGGTAAATACGCCGAGCGGGATATCCACGTCGATATTTTTCAGGTTGTTTGCCCTCGCCCCGCGGACTCGCAGCCATTTATCGCCGGTTGGCCGCCGTTTTTCCGGCAATTCAATCCGCTTAGCCCCGCTGAGGTATTGCCCCGTTATGGATTTGGCGTTTGCTTTTATCTCATCTACCGTCCCCTGAGCAACCACATGCCCGCCGTGCTCTCCCGCCCCCGGCCCAATATCCACGATATAGTCGGCGGCAAGCATGGTTTCCTCATCATGCTCCACAACAATAAGCGTATTTCCTAAATCGCGCATGCCCTTAAGCGTGGAAAGCAGGCGGCCGTTATCGCGCTGATGTAAGCCAATGCTCGGCTCATCAAGAATATACAATACGCCGACCAATCCAGAACCTATCTGCGTAGCCAGCCGGATTCGCTGAGATTCGCCGCCAGAGAGCGAGCCCGCCGCGCGTGAAAGCGTGAGGTAATCCAGACCAACGTTTGATAAAAATCCAAGCCTCGCTTCAATTTCCTTAAATATTTGATCCGCTATAATGCGCTCGCTCTGGCTCAATTCAATCCCCTTTAGCCATGCGCGCGCGTCGCGCACGGTCATATCGCTAAGCGCGGCTATCGATACCCCGCCTACGGTGACCGCGAGGCTTTCCGCTTTGAGCCTCTTGCCGCCGCAATCCGGACAGACGATTTGGGACATATACGTCTCAAGCTCCTGCTTCATAGCGTCGGACTGCGTTTCCCTATAACGGCGCTCAAGATTACAGATTATCCCCTCAAACGTGGAGTTAAACGAGCCGCTCCCATATTCCTTTTCATAATGGATATGCAGTTTTTCCTTGCCGGTCCCGTACAGTATGGCGTTCACGGCCTTCTTCGGCAGCTCATTCCAGGGCGTATCAAGCGAAAAGCCGTAGCTTTCAGACAGCGCTTTAAAATACATGCCCGCCATGCTGCCATGATTGGCACTCTGCCACCCGCTCACGCAAACCGCGCCCTGATTGAGGGAAAGCGCAGGATTGGGAACCGCCAGCGCGGGATCCAGCTTCAACTGCATGCCCAGGCCGGTGCAGGACGGGCATGCGCCGTACGGGTTGTTGAAGGAGAACATACGCGGGGTAAGCTCTTCCATACTGACGCCGCAATCCGGGCATGCATAGTTCTGTGAGAAAAGCAATTCACGCTCGCCCACCACATCCACCTTCGCAAGCCCCGCGCCAAACGCGAAAGCGGCCTCAAGCGAATCGGACAGCCGCCCCTCAAGTCCCTCCTTAGTTATCAGCCTGTCCACCACAACGTCTATGGTATGTTTAAACTTCTTATCAAGCGGCGGGACGTCGTCGATATCATATATTTCGCCGTCCACGCGCACGCGCACGTAGCCATCCTTTCGTATCTGCTCTAAAAGCTTGACATGCTCGCCTTTTCGCCCTCTGACCGCCGGGGCTATAATCTGTATCCTTTTTCCCATACCGAGCGCTTGAATTTGATCCACCACCTGGTCGATCGACTGGCGTTCGATGCGCCTGCCGCATTTGGGGCAATGCGGAATGCCTACGCGCGCGTAAAGCAGGCGCAGATAGTCATTGATTTCCGTAACGGTGCCCACGGTCGAGCGCGGGTTGTTGGAGGTGCTTTTCTGGTCGATGGATATAGCGGGAGACAAGCCTTCGATATAATCAATATCCGGCTTCTCCATCTGGCCCAGAAATTGCCTCGCGTAAGCGGAAAGGGATTCAACATACCGCCTTTGCCCTTCGGCGTATATGGTATCGAACGCAAGCGACGACTTTCCGGAGCCGGATAAGCCCGTAAAAACAATAAACTGGTTCCTCGGCAGCTTCAGGCTGACGTTTTTCAGGTTATGCTCCCGCGCGCCCTTTATCTCAATATAGTCCTTCATAATTTACAGTCGCGGTTTTCCTTCCTACTTGCGGGTTCTTCCCCGCGTTTTTTTTCTGCTGCCCACCGTACCGGGTGCGGGCTTATCGCCTTTGCCGTTGCCGTGCGGCTTTTCTCCCTGAAGGGATAGGAGCTCGTCCCTAAGCCGTGCTGCCTGCTCAAACTCCAGCTCCATAGCCGCCTGCCGCATCTGATCCTGAAGCACTGCGATACGCGCCGCTTTATCCGCTTCGCTCAGCTCCGACCGGTTTTTGCTCGCCGCGGATGTAATCTCAAGCACGTTACGGACGGCCTTGTGGATGCTCCTGGGCGTAATCGCGTGTTCTTCATTATACTCAAGCTGTCGCTGCCTGCGCCGGTTCGTTTCATCAATCGCACGGCGCATCGAACCAGTTATGGTATCCGCGTACATGATAACCCTGCCGTCGGCGTTTCTTGCCGCGCGGCCGATGGTTTGGATCAACGACGTTTCTGAGCGCAGGAATCCTTCCTTATCCGCGTCCAGAATAGCCACCAGCCCAACCTCAGGAAGATCAAGCCCTTCGCGCAGCAGGTTGATGCCTACGAGCACGTCAAACTCTCCCAGCCTGAGATCCCGTATTATTTCCATGCGTTCAATAGTCTCGATATCCGAGTGCATATAGCGGATCCTGACTCCCATCGCGTCTAAATACTCCGTTAGGTTCTCCGCCATGCGCTTGGTCAGCGTCGTTGCAAGCGTGCGGTAACCGGCCTCCGTCACCTTCCTTATTTCGCCCAGCAGGTCGTCTATCTGCCCGGTTACGGGCCGTACGTCAACCTCGGGGTCTACCAGACCCGTCGGCCTGATAATCTGCTCGACAACGCGCCGCGTTCTGCTAAGCTCATAATCCGAAGGCGTTGCGCTAACGCATATCAGCTGATTTATGCGCCGCTCAAACTCATCAAATTTGAGCGGGCGGTTATCATAAGCGCTGGGAATTCTAAAGCCATAGTCCACAAGCGTTTGCTTGCGCGACAGATCCCCGCGGTACATGCTGCGCACCTGCGGCAGCGTTGCGTGCGATTCGTCTACTATCATCAGGTAATCATCAGGAAAATAGTCGATAAGAGTGAACGGCGGCTGCCCGGGTTCCCTCCCGTCAAAGTATCTAGAGTAATTCTCAATACCCTGGCAATAGCCGATTTCACGCATCATCTCCATATCATACTGCGTCCTCTGCTCAAGCCTCTGAGCCTCAAGTAGCCTGCCTTCCCCGCGCAGCTCTCCTACGCGGGCATAGAGATCCTCCTCAATTTGCCCAAGGGAGGTTTCAAGCTTATCCCTGCTTGTCGCATAGTGGGACGCCGGGAACACGGCGGCGTGCGCGCGCTCGTTGAGAATTTCGCCCGTAACGATATTGATCTCGCTAATACGCTCTATTTCATCTCCGAAGAATTCGGCGCGTATGGCCTTCTCCGACCAGTTCATGGGGAAAATCTCCAAAACGTCTCCCCGCGCGCGGAACGTGCCCCGCACAAAATCATAATCGTTGCGCTGGTATTGGATATCCACAAGCCTGCGCATAATATCATCCCTGTCCGCATGCATGCCCTTGCGCAGGGATATGCTCATGCGCATATAATCCTCTGGATTACCTAATGCGTAAATGCAGGATACGGATGCTACGATTATTACATCCCTTCGCTCGTTGAGCGCGCATGTGGCGCTGTGGCGAAGCTTGTCAATTTCCTCATTAACTGTGGCGACCTTCTCAATATACGTATCCGAAGATGCGATATACGCCTCCGGCTGATAATAATCGTAATAGGATACGAAGTATTCCACAGCACTATCCGGGAAAAATTCCTTGAACTCCGAGCATAGCTGGGCCGCAAGCGTTTTATTGTGCGCGATAACAAGCGTGGGCTTTTGCACACGCTCTATCACGTTCGCCATGGTAAATGTTTTGCCCGAGCCTGTTACTCCAAGGAGCACCTGGGTTTTTTCCCCGTCGATCAGGCCCTGCGCCAGCTTGTCTATGGCTTGTGGCTGATCGCCTGTTGGCATAAATGGCGATACAAGACGGTATGTATTTGAGGTTGTTTCCAACAATATACCTCCTAATTATCATTGCCTGTAGCTGGATACCCGCGCAATGAAATAATGAGAACCGCGTAATTAAAGCTTTTCACCGTTTAAAAGAGTGAATATTTTAATTACTCGGATCAAGTTGATCTAACCAAGCTTATCTGCTTGATCAAACAGCGCATAACGGACAACAGCTCAGTCTTGTATTATAGCATACCGCACTATGTATTAAAAGGTCTTGACAATCGGAATTTTTAACCGCAAGCAGAGTATGGCTGTGAAGAAATCTGTTATATTAAATGCATTTAAAACCTTTGTTTATTGGCCGGATACTTGTCAAAAGCCCATGTAAAATCATGCAAATCGGTTTTTGTAGGCTTTATAAGCGGCGACTCTAAAAAACGGCGCATTCCCTTTCTTAGCAGGCTGCGGCTCATTAAATTTGTAGATGAAGAGAATTACCTTCTTAATTTGGTTAATGTAGATGCATAGAATCTTGACGGCTAAATACAAGCGCATAACCTAGCGTTAAAGCGCACGTTACAAGCTATGCTTCTTACACAGCGGGAAAAAAGCATAAAAATCCTGCGGTGCAACCGTGCGCGCCGCAGGCGTGAAAAACGCATATAACAGGACGGACCTGTAATTACGATAGGCCCCGCTATCGCCTTGCGCCGTTTGGGTTGCTGTTATTGTTCAAAATATTATAGTTCCGGTTGGGACGTTGACCGGGGAAATAGAAGTATACAAATTTAATCGAGAAAATATCGCATACGATAAAATTGTTCACATCATCATCATATAGCGTAACGTAACTGGTACCTACGAAGTACAAAATGCCTTGTTTACGCATGATTATTTCTGTGCCGATTAAAAACTCAATAAGCACATATTCCCCAATATTGGTCGATAGAATCATCTGCATGGAACCGCGCATTTCCTCCGTATCAAAATTGATAGGCGGCGGTGTTGTGAACTCTGGAGGCACGGAGCCGACCGGGCTTCTGCGGTTATTGTTCCTGCTGATCATGCCTCTGCCCCCCTGATAGATGATATCATCTTGATAGAAATTTTGATCCATGAATACAAACCTTACCTTTCCGATATATTGAGCTTATTAGTGAGAAACGGCGTCATGAATTAAGTATCCGCGTAGGCGTCGGTAGGATTATAAAAGCAATGGTCGCCGATGCGGATAACGAACCTTCCGACATTAGAAGGAAAAAATTCACGGCAGTTGGGAGAAAAGGGATTAAAGTACCAAAGGGCGAAACCCAAATTGGTGAGCCGATTTCCGGCGATTGCCCAGTTGGCGATATCATAATGGGTTTGATCCGGCCGCATATTATAAATGTTTTGCATATTATAAGCGCCGCGTATGGTTTCCCGCACACAATCAAACTGTCCCTCCTGATAAATGACAGCCCGGATTGTGTTTTCCAGCCGCCCGTACTCCCCGTACGTTATATTTACACGGTTCATTACAACACACGCGACAGCTTTCATACCGTTTTCTCCTTCCCCGCCCGCCTCGCATTTAATAATTCGCGCCAGCAGTTCCAAGTTGGAAAATGACAATAGTATTCACCCCTTTTCTTATTACAGTAAGTGTAATAAATTATGAACGATAACTTAAAGATATTCGAGTAAGATGAACCCTTCTTAACCGAAGCGCCGCCTAATCTTACCCCATTGTCGCTGAGATTGCGCGCGGGTTATTTATATCGCAGGGTTTCAGGCGGAGCCAAAGAAAAAACCGCGGATTAAGCAGTCAAATATGTTCTTCAATGCCGGGGGGTAGAGAATGTTGAAACACGCTGCGCCCTTTTTGCGGGTTCGGATTGCGCGAATAAGCACTCGCGCTCTAAAACCCTCGGAATGCAAAGGTATCCCGCTCGCGGCGCACATTATTTGTAGCTTAGAGCGTTTGTTTTTACGCGGCAGGTTTTTGCATCACGGGCAGAAGCTTTTTTAATAACTTGAGATCCTCTTTCTATAGTCGGCGATTTAAATTGGTATATGAAGAATCACAGGTGTTTTGCATGCTCTTTAATATATAAAACCGTTCATAATATATCATTCATTGCATCAAAATATGGTTCTGCAACAAGATCACCCCGCCTTTGAAGGCGCCCTTTCAGCGCTAAGGCACGGCGTATTGCTCTTATCTACTTTCACGGACCAGGGCCGCCAGCTATTATTGCGCGCTAGTTAAAGCGCGGAATTTTGGACAGGACCCAGTAGATCGCCGTTCGCCAGCCCTCACGCTAAGGGGCGGCAGCCTTTGCCCGCTGAGCAGATCCATCTCCGTCATTTGGACGGTTTGGAGCTACCCACTTTCAAAAACGAGTTGAAACGGCGATAACGCCTAAAACTCATAATCCACCGCAACAGAGGATACTCGGCGCTCATGGATAAAGCGGCGCACCTTTTGATGCTCTGGATGCGCATCGTACCGCGCCAGCCCTTCCCTGTCATCAAACGTGGCTATCAGTACCAGATCATACGAGCGAGCGGACTCCAGAAAATCCACACCCACCTCCATATCCTTAAGGCCTGGCACAACTCCCACGAGCGCCTTGAGCATCTCGCCTATTTCGGATGCGTCGGACTTATCCTTTATTTTGTGGCAAACCACATGCCGAACCATCGTTATCCCTCCAAGACAAATTATTGCGCTGTTTTTAACCGCTGTTATTCATTGTACCAGATCATCAGTGATATGAAAATCGAACGCACAAAGAAAAACGCCCCGCGCCCATATCCATTAATTCTCTGTTGTCTCGGCACGTCGTATAATGTTATAGTATATATACTTTCAGGAGGTGACGTCGTGACTGCTGCTTTTATTTTCTGCGCGGGCATTATCCCGCTCGTACCCTTATTGGGCGCGCAATCCTATCATCGTAAAAAAAACAAAGTAAAGCGTAATATCTGCTACGGCCTGTTCGTCATGCAGCTTATACTAAGCACCCTTTACGTCATTGCGTGGCTCAACACGCGTTAAGGCGGTAGAGAATAGCAAGGCCCTCAAGCGTAAGCGTCGGAGCCAAAACGTCGATGCAGTCCGTTTCCGATGCTATCATCGAGGACATTCCGCCGGTTGCGATAACGCGCGTTTTACGCCCAATCTCCTGCTCTACCTTTTTAACAATGTACTCTACCTGGCCAACAAAACCGTTTATAATACCGGAACGTATCGCCTCCTCGGTATTTGTGCACACCACGTTGGCCGGCTTAACGTACTCCACCTTGTTCAGCATCGCGGCGCTTTCAACAAGCGCTTCAGTGGATATACGAATACCCGGACATATCAGCCCCCCCAGAAACTCGCCCCCGCCGGAAATAACGCTCAGGTTGGTCGCCGTGCCAAAATCAATGATTATACATGGTCCACCGTACAGCTTGAAGGCGGCTGCGGCGTTGCAGATGCGATCCGCTCCCAGTGTTTCGGGATGATCATAACGGTTTACAAAGCCCGTATTCATACGATGATTTACAAGCATAGGCGTAATACCATGAAAAAACAGCCGGCACATATGCTCAATAGTATAGTTGATTGACGGGCTTACAGAGGAGATAATTATCCCATCTACTACTGATGTTGAAATCCCCAGGTGCCCGAAAAAAGCTTCCATCTGAATTCCATATTCATCAGACGTGAATCTGAAATTGGTGGTCAATCTCCATGAATGTATTAAGCGGCCGCCTTCAAAGAGGCCGGTCTTAATATTCGTATTTCCTATATCCAATACCAACAGCATATTATCTCCTGTCCGCCATTTCTCGGCCAGCAAATGCAACTTAAAATCGCAGCCTTAGAGTGACTTGTCGTATACGACAGCATCCACATACTTTTGCCTCTAGGCTGGAACGCAAGCGCCCGATTATCAAGGCGGCTTTCATCGATGAGGCCGCCGTCCGCTAGATAAGCTTCACTGAAGCTTTATATGCATGGCCTCGGCACATAACCTACAGAAGCTGATCGCAAAAACGCATTTTACCGCGATTATTATATCGTTTTTCCCATCCAATAGCAATCCACATAAAATATATCTTTACGCTTTCATCGTCATATGGTAAAATAGCTTTGGACTTGAATTTAATAGTAATTAAGGAGGTACTGTCTTTTATTCACACATCTTATTTGTTTACGTCAGTCAAAATTGTGAATTGTTTATGAACGTTAGCCAACTTCTTTACAGGCGGATTTCGGGCAATTATAATTAATATGATTGTATGGGTATGATATGGCATATCCTGGATAATGATGAGATTATGGGTTTAAGGAGGGCATGTTTATCGGTATGAAAAAGAACATAAATGAAACGGTGACAGCAAAAAAGTCCAAAATGTCGGGTGTGAAGATCGGTATCATCTGCGCCGCAGCAGTTTTAGTCGCCGCAGGCGCTCTGTTTGCTATATATAACATGAGAGAAAATAGAGAGAATAAACGTCAGGAAATTATAAACTCCGGCGTGTTTCATGACGGTATTACGGTCAACGGCGTTGCGCTGGGCGGCATGAATTTTGAGCAAGCTAAAGCAGCGCTTGCGGAGCAGGAAGCAGCTATCGCCGCCGGCTTAACCTTTCATCTGAAAAGTGAAATTGACCCTGCCTTCAACTTTACGCTTTCGCCGTCAACCGTCGAATTAAAACTGACTTTTAATACGGAAGACGTTTTATATGAAGCCCTTTCACTTGGCCGTGAAGGAACCCTGTCTCAGATGCAGGATGAAATAGCGGATATCAATAATAACGGGCGAGCGCTCGAAATTGGCTTTGAGGTGGAAGACGAGAGCCTCCGCGCCGCGCTGGAGCATGCGGCCTCCGTATTCGACAGGCCCGCGGCCGACGCCACATTCGGCATTTATTCTGATTTTCAGGACAACATCCCGCTTATAAAAGGCGGCACTACGGCTACGTTTAGGCGATACGACCCTCTGGCCAAAAAAATGGTGGATGATGAAGCCATACCTGAGAACGCCGTGCAGGAAGGCCGTTTTTATTACATTCCCGAAGCGGATGGGTTGGTTCTAGATAATGAAGCCATGTTCACCCTGCTCAAGGATAGGATAGCTAACCGACAATATGGAGACGTTGAGGTGTTGACGCAGGTTACGCATCCTCAGGTCAAGCTTGCGGATGTAAAAAGCAAGTTTATCATGCGCTCCTCATTTTCCACAAAATACTCACGGAATACCGACCGCACGTATAATCTGCGCAAGGGCGCCGGCATATTGAACGCAACCGTGCTCATGCCCGGGGAAGAGTTTTCAACGAACGAGAGGCTGGGCGATAGGAATGTCGTATCAGCCGGCTGGAAAGAAGCGCCCGGACTAATCGATGGAGGCGCGCGTACCAACCAGCAGCTTGGAGGCGGCGTATGTCAAATTTCTACAACGATTTATATTACTGTTGTTCAATCGGATTTAGAAATTGTTTATCGTCAACAGCATTCCTCCAAGTCGGATTATGTAGACGGCGCGCTTGATGCGACAATTGACAGCAACCGTATAGATTTTAAATGGAAAAACAATACTAACTCCCCAATTATCATGTTTGTTTGGGTTGATCAGTCCAACCGCACCATGAACACGGAGATTTACGGCGAACCTTTCGGTGAGATATCAGGTAAAAAGTTTGACAGGGTGGAGTTTAAATCCAAGCGGTTAGAGATCCTGTATCCTACAAATAAGGTTCATTACATACACAACAGCGAGGTTCCCAACGGCATGGTCAAGCTTCGCAACAAAGCGAAGAACGGTTCTGTTTGGGAAGCATACCGCATCTATTATCTTGGCGATAAAGAGGTTGCCAGAGAGGTTGAGAACACATCAACCTATAAACCCCATGATGAAACGTGGATTTATGGCAGAGGATGGGTTAAGCCAACGCCAACCCCTCTACCGACTCCTACGCCGCCGCAAACACCTGTACTCCCGCCAATTCCTACGCCGCCGGATGAAACGCCAATCCCGTAAGACTGCGCCGGTTGATGTGAGCGGATATAATCCCGCTCACATGTCATGAGCGCAGCAAGGCGTTTAATGGAATGCTGATAGAATATTTTCTGTCTATCCTATTGTTAAAGCCCGCCAAAACACGGCGGGCTTTTAGGTTAAGGTATGTATTTTACGGATGTATTTGCTCCTGTAAGCAACTTGTCATATACTCATGTAAATTTGTCTTACTTCATTTTCATGTACTCAAGCGGGTCTTGTATTTATGTCAAAGCAATGAAAGGGCTAAAAGGCGGGCCGCATAATCAGGGATTTCGATCCCAAGGCTTTTATCTTATTCCGATGTTTAAATCGATAATGCATTTATATCTAAGCATTCACCTTCAGCCCGCGCAACTTGTATACATCATATCGTTCATAGAAAATACCGCCTAAGTTAAAGGTACAATCCTAAACTCCGGCGTGCGCGACGCCGGCCAAGCTCGCCTAGGCTGCGCGGTTAAACCTATTTCCAGACAATTAAGCACAGTAACACGAGCGTGATATATTCTGCGCCCACACATTCGCATCTATAAATGCATACGCCAAGCTCCCCTGCCCTGAATGCTTCTCTTACAAACCCGGCGGAGCAGTCATTGCATCGCGTTGATTTCTTTTCTCAATACCTTAATAATGCGTTTTTCGAGCCGAGATATATAGCTTTGCGATATGCCGAGCATATCCGCCACCTCCTTTTGCGTCCTTTCCCTGTTCTGGTTTAAACCAAACCTTAACTCCATAATACGCTTTTCCCTATCGTCCAGCTTCTGCATCGCTTGCCTGAGAAGCTCTCGGTCCACCTCGTCCTCAATATTACGCGATACCAGATCGGAATCCGTACCCAGTATATCCGATAAGAGCAGCTCGTTCCCATCCCAGTCGATATTGAGCGGCTCGTCAAGCGAAACCTCCAGTTTGAGCCTGCAGCTTCGGCGCAGACACATGAGAATTTCATTTTCAATGCACCGCGAGGCATAGGTGGCTAGCTTGATCTTTTTCCCAGTATCGAACGTATTAACCGCCTTGATTAAGCCGATTGCGCCAATTGAGATTAAATCCTCAATCCCGATCCCCGTATTTTCAAACTTACGGGCGATATATACCACAAGCCTGAGGTTTCTTTCAATAAGCGTTTGTTTTACGGTTTCATCGCCCACGGCAAGGCGGCCGATAAGCTCCGTCTCCTCGTCTTTTGTAAGAGGAGGCGGCAGCGCTTCGTTGGAGTTGATATAATAGAGCCCCCGCCTTACTCCCAAGCGCCGGTACAGCCAGATGAGAATCTTATTTACCCAATTACGCATATCGTCTCCCCCTTCTTATTTTGCAACCGCGGCCGGCGGCACCAGCGCCTGAGCCGAGTCAAGCGGCTTCTCTGTCAGCGCCACCAGCGCGTCCGCACTTATCCATCTGTCGTTATATATTTCCACTGAATCCGGCCGAAACGCCTTAACAATTCCGTCCCAGCCCACTGTTGAACATGGGATCGGGATGTCCGCGCTGCGATTGAACCCCGGGTCAAAAACGATAATGACCGGCCTGCCGCTAACCGGATCGGACAGCATATTCCCAGAATCAATGCATCCACGGTATTCCCTGCTTGTGTTCCCTTCGCGTATGCGTACCCGCACCGTACCGGAAAGCCTCCGGCCCATCAGCCGCCGGATTAAAGCGGGCGTACCAGCCGCCGCAGCCGCGGCCAGCAGCGCTATGCGCAGCGGGACTGGAGCGACAACATATCCATTTTGAAGGCCTCCTCCCATAGAGAATGAGAGCGCGGCGGCAATCCCCCCAATGGCCGCGGCGGCGATAAGAACCGCAATTACCCCCTGGCAGTAGCTGCGCCAGTTCCACACGGGAAGCGCGAACGCCATCAGTAGACCCGACGCCAGCTTCATGGGCCATGATAAAAGGAATGGGGCGGTCGATACGGCCAGCGCGGCGTAAAATGCGCCTAACGCGGAGGCGAGCAGCATCCTGAGAAAATGGATCCGCATGGAACGCGCCGCTGCGGCAAGGCGCAATATCAGTATGTTCATGAGCAGATTGTCCAACAAAAAAAGCTCAATATACATGTGCACCCCCCCTATGACCCGCACAGTATAACATACTTGGATTTGCGCGTGTGTAGAACGAATGACGAAAATATATGCGTTATTTGTTGCTATAAGGCTATGCCTTATTCTTCTTTACCGCCGTCATGGATAAGGCTACTAAAAGTCGTTATTATCATTCGATTTAAATCATTCGGCCAAGTTTAATTATGAAAAAACGTTGTTTAAATTCCAATCTATTTTCATAAATAAGACGAATACAAAGGACACGACGGCTCAAAACGCGATGCCGCGTGCAACCCAAAGTGCGTACTGTTAAATTATTATTCTGGATTCCCAGTAATAAAATTGAGCATTATATCGGTTCAAAAATTAATTCGCGTTGGAATATACTCATACCGAGCTAAGCAAACAAAATCCAACCCTCCAATAAGCAGTTCTCTCGCATATCTCTAGCGCGGCTATAATTTGGAACCTAAAATTTGTTGGTTTATCAATACTAAAAGTGACATGAGCAAGCTCACGTTTACGCCATTAGCTGTTCGACGGCATTGACTCACGCTTTTTCATCGTTTCAATAGAAATGCCCGTACAATCTACAACGCTGTAACGGGTATCGTCTTTCTAGACATAACCCCGTCGTTCGTATTGGCAAACAGAAAATTATGCTAGGTAACCGATGATAAACGTTCATTCAGCCTGCCTGAGCAACCTGAGTACATCCTCTTCCGTACTTAAATCATAATCGCCGTAGATACCGTTCCGGTGGTATACGATCCCTTTTTCCTGATTGTTTTTTATATGCTGACAAAACCTCTCAATTCCATCTTCCTTTATACAGCGGATAAACGCTCGAACTTTTATTTTCTCCGGTGATAGCATATCAATACCGCACGGCGCCATATCGCACTCCCAGCAGCCTTTAATACCTTTATCAGTGCAGCATTTATACTGGTAGCAGCCGTTTGGGGACAGCCGTTTACCGCAATGGTTTCCGGTTTTGCAGTTGCATCCATTCGGATTGCACACGCCGCATACTAAACCGCAATACGCAACTTCTTCAACGCACACTTGTCCAGCCTCCGTTATATGGTGTTAATAAGTATTTTATCATATTTTACATAGAATAATCAAAAAGCGCATGTTATAAGTAAACCCAAAGTAAATGTGAATTCATATTTAAAGCGACTTTTATCTCTCGTTAATCGCTTAGGCTGCTTTACTTAGTATTAAGTATTAAATTGAAATCCAATAAACAATTCCATGCTGCCGTATGCGCGCACACTATTAGTTTTGCCCAAATTTTGAGTATAAGCGCATTTATAATTAATATCAATTTTCAGGCTGCCCAAAAGGGCGGCCTCAGTGTGTCGAAAAAGTGGCTGCGCCACGTTTTTCGAGTTAACACGGAGCGCT
>OHUK01000200.1_pt1 | contig 56115 bp, 57 predicted proteins | sample 1579201 | NCBI WGS metagenome assembly OHUK01 (sample SAMEA3879528, study PRJEB24766) | human gut metagenome | biome: human-associated habitat; feature: feces | place: USA | collected 1985/1987 | reverse complement strand
TATACATCATTACCAAAGTGAGTAACAAAGTCCGAACTTCTTTGGTGATAGCAAAGGTGTAATACCTTTTCTCCTTTACCATTCTGACGGATAAGGAAGTCATAATACATAGAGCAGGGTATACGTCTACTACCATCATACCAATCGGTATCTAATCCGTCCATATCACCATTGAATATTGGTAATACTGCTTTACGAGTGTCATTATCGTCCTTCAGTAATCTTATCAATGGTTTAATAACATGGATGATTCTCTCATTATAGGTATAATCAAATTTACCATTTACCAAGAACTGTTCCCATAAATCTTTTCTTAATTCCCAAGCTTTACCTGGATTAATTATATCAGAGGTATCAATCCTTTCTTGGAACTCAGCATCTGCCCATTCCCTAGACCTTGAATAGAAGAATAACCACGTTGGATCTTGCAAAGAAGTTAAGCAATATTGTTGGCAAATGATCTCTTTAGTTACAAAATCTTCATTACCTTCAATATTCTTATTCTGGTAAGTCTTTGGTTTTACAGTTTGACCATAACTGTTGAGTTCTCTGCCCATTTCAGACATTAACTCATAACTACTGCTATAAATTCTCATTTCTTCTGTTTTAAAAGTTTCTTCTTATATGCTTTACGTTGAGAGTAAGAAATTACATTCTCAGGATATTCAATATCTTCATATTCGAGAAGTAATTCCTTTGCTTTCATAGATTTATAGGTTTCCTTATATAAATCTGGTCGAAGCACTTTAAAACTTCTAAAGAATACCTTAAAACTAGAGAAATCTTTCTCTTTACCGTTTTGAAATTTATCAAATACCTCATTCAATCTCTTTATCCAGGGATTCTCTTTATCAGTTCCCTTTAATACCTTCTTCAAAGGTTTATGTGTATGATACATCAGAAGGGTTTCTACATTCCCATACATTTGAGTGGCAAATAAATTGATTTGTACTGATTGTTCTGGTCCGTACACATATTCCGCCATTCGTTGTATTAGTAAGAAGTCGAAGATTAACCTTTTTGTTATTTCTGATGCCCTGATTACCATTGTAATAACAGGTATGTCTTCCCCAAATCGTTTGGAGAATGTAGCAGCAATTAAACATTGTTTACCGTTATCATGATGATTGTTGAACATATAAGTAATGTTATAATTCTGATTGTACTTGGTTTTTAGTACTCTCAGCTTACTACGCAATAAATCAAGCTTATTGAAATCGATGTAATTGTTCAGTAAGCTTGTCCACTTAGTCTCTTTATAATTGAAACATCTACCATAATCAAAATCTGGGTCTACCCAAGCTTTACGTATTTTTATAAATACGTTATATACTACAGCTACTCCACTGTTTGCGGTAGCACCTTTTGCAAATAAAGATGGTTCTAGTCTTAGAAATCCCTCATTTAACTTTTCCCATGCTTCTTGTGAAGTAGCAAATTCTAATGAATGGATTTGCTCTTCAGTATTAAGCTCTAAGCCTTCTAATTTTTTGTTCCAACCCGACACAAATACCTCCTTTCTTAGTAGTTCGTTCTACATCTCCATTCATTGAGACGTTCTTTCTTGAAATACAGCTCGTATATACCCAATGGAGTAAATCCCATTATTGATAGGAATCCCATATAATAATAGAATGCCTCTACCAGCCTATCCTGGAATTCTAGTTCTTTAGTTATTACTGGTGACTGTTTCCATGTACGATTCTTAAGAGTATTTCTAGCAAGATTCAAAACATACACTATCTGAAACAAAATATTTTTCTCATCGGTATGCAAATTTGGACTCATTTCCTTGAATCCCTTTATATACTCGGAAGTTTTATCCTCAATTGTTTCGGATATTAGCCTGAAGTTTTTGAATATACTACTAACGGCATCTATCTCTAAAATCATATGAATGCCGAATGCCATTACATCTTCTAAGTTTTCTACTGCCTTTTGCCCTTTAGTCAGTTCTTTGTTTGCCCAACTATAGATATCCTCTGGCAATATATTAGCATATATCATAGCTGATAAGAAGAATCCTATTGCATCTGCTTGTTCTTCATTAGCATTCTGTAGATTGTTGATTATCTGAATCTCTTCTACATCAGTATATAAATTGGTATTCCATCCCTTGTTTTCTAGAATATCATTTATATTAGAAGTAGATTCATAACCCTCCATTAACTCCTCTACTACTTGAGATATAAGGGTTTTCATAAGAGATTGGTTTTTAGTACTGTTGATATCCATGGGATATTCTGGTAACCTTTCTAAGGGTTTATAACAGTCTAATTGACGATAGCCAATCTCATACATATTCTCAAGTTCAAGCCCCTGTTTAATTTCAGGGGCTTTTTCTTTCAGATTAGAAATATCCATAGTAATTATTCTTTTTCTGGTACTGTATGATAAGAGAATAAGTGTAATACTTGAACCAATATACTTCCAGCTTCGATTCCAATGATCTCAGAAGTTGGGTTAAATACACTTACCACTACTTCATCTCCGGGAACTTGACCAAGTACTTCTATACCGTATACTAAACCACTGTTGATAGAATTAGTTTCTTCATTTGCAGCTTTCAGTACAGATTTAATTGGAGTGAATTCTTCAATATGAATACCGGTTGGGATTAATAATCTGGTGTTTTGACCAAGAACGATGGTTTTAATATGACCTTCACTGTTTCTATCTAAGTCGAATGATACTTTACCAAATCCCTGAGGATTGAAGATTCTATTCAACCAGTTCCATTTCTGTTTGATTACTCCGTTATTGTATTCCATAAGAATATCAATTGTAAGATCTTCTGGAAGATACAGATAGAATCCCTGGTCTGCTTTCTTGGGATATTTTACCTTTCTTGATACTGTATACTTTATATGAGAGTTCTCTATCAGTTGCAGTCTTCTTTCGTGATCTTCTACTTTAACTTCTAGAGTTTTAATCCGTTCCTCATGATTATTCAGTTTAGATTCTGCAGTATCTAATCTAGTATCAAGATTATGTATCTCAGTAGTATGTCCGTTCACTACACGGTTTAAAGTTGAATATCGATTTTCTAATACAAATATTCTATTCGCTAGTTCATCTAAAGTTGCCATATATTATGATTATTAATTGGTTGATCCGAATCCATTGTTACCTCTTGTTCCCCAAGTTGAAGCATCATTGTAGAATTCTTCATGAGTTACTTCTTCTGGTTCTGTAAGATAAATGGGTACATGAATAAACTGTACTAACTTGGTTCCAGCTTCTATTATTTGAAACTCATGAGAAGTATTATATATACCGATATGAATCTCTCCAGTATAGGGAGAATCTACTATCTCGGCAGTATAGATAAGCCCTTTCTTAGTTGATATACCAGATTTGTTTGCTGCCATCAGCATAGAAGACCTTGGTTCTAATAAACCTTTGATACCCGATGGGATAAGTATTCTGGTAAATGGGGAAATGTAAATTACTTGTACCTGGTTATTTGAATTATATTCAAGTGTTACTTTACCAGGTTCAGGTATTTCACAATGGAATATTAACTGTGGATTAGCTTTTACTAAATCCTGTAGAGTTAAGTCTTCAGGGATATAGAAATCTAAACCTGCATCTCCTTCGTTTCCTCTTGATGGAGATTTTACGTCTCTTACTTTGATAAATCTTAATCTGTTCATATTATATTACATTGTTTTAAAAGTTGGCCATAAGTTAATGTTGAGGGATTTCCCTTGTGAATACCGAGAGAATTCATCATCTTCCTTACATCCCTGCTTCCATTGCCACATACATTAGCAAGTATATCCTCTTGTTTCACATAGTAATTTGGGTTGTTAAGGTATACCTTGAACATAGCCCATATCATTTCTATTTTTTGCATTCTTTATAAAGTTCTCTAATACGTTTTCTTGGTACTTCGAATTTCTCAACGGTTTTGGTAATAACTTCTTTTCTGTCTTTCCCTTTCCGAATCAAGCCTCGGATGTATTTCTTGATACCAACCGTATCTTCTAATACATCCAAATCCTTGTATTGATTCTTCTGTTCTAATTCTTTCCTTGTAATGTTCAAGTTCTGGGACATCTTGAACGCACATAGTTCTGAGTCTCCGCATAGTTTACATTCTTTAGTTGATAAGTCATAACCAATACCAAAACATGGGTCTGAATTAGAACCCAGTTCTGCAATATTAATAGGTTCTAAGGGATCCTGATTCTTGATATCAGGTAAAGTTTGTTTCTTCTTTGCCATAATTCCCAATTTAAAATTCTTTATGATAATATCTTATGATTATGATTTGAACATCCATCATCTCATCTTGATACAGAGTAATATATGAATGTCCTATACCATTTATAAATAGTTCCCTGATAGACAGAAGAATGGGTGGTACTTCTATTTCAGAAGTATATATCTGAACTTTGATTACTAACCCAGATTGAAAATGAATCATAAAATAATATCGAACTTCATCAGGCTTATCACTGGATTTTTTGATAGGAGTTATATATTCTATTCCTATGCCATTGAATATATGTTCTGGAGGTATTACAGAACAATTGAATAATGATTTGATTTTTTGTAGAATCTTCATTGTTTATGATTATTAATGATTAATGCCTCTTAACGTAACATGTAATATACCTTTCCTCCTACGGAGAAAAAGTATATACTCATAGTCAGAAATTATTATCCTTGAAAAGGCTTATGTCTAGGGTACTTATCCCAGAGCTTACTTAACCGGATAACTTTAAGTCCTTGATCTTGATAATACTTTCTTCTATGATTCCCATGCCTACTTAAATAATTCCCGGGATAATGTAAATCATCTAGGTAAACTTTGGATTTGGATTCATCCTTTCTTACCAATCGTCCTAAGAACTGAATTGATTTTTCTTGAGAATCCATACTGGCAGTATTCAACAGATATCTGAGCTTAGGAAAGTTTTTACCTCGAGCAATAATTGTAGTTGATACAAGGATATCTATTTTACCCTCCCTAAAATCCTTCATTATCTGTTGTCTTAATTTAGTAGGAGTATTAACATGCACATAAGCAATATTATATTTATTATCTAGCTTCTTTTTAAAGAATTTGCATAAATTTTCACAGTGTGCAATATGCTTACATACTACGAGAGCAGGATATCTACCTTGATTAAGGTTCCATTTCAACCTATCTAATGCCATGGTCCAGGCAATCTTATTATGGGTAATGGAATCATCATATATTTCATTATAGGACATACAATCTGATTCCCAATTACCAAACCAAGGTTTACCTTCTACTGTTTTTACAATTGTCTTTGTTGAATACCCTTTCTTAATCGAGTCCTTAAGTTTAAACTCTGCTATTACATCGCCAAAGAAACAACGTAAATTCATATTCTTAACTTTATCCTTGGCAAGCTTACTCATATAAATGGTACCAGATAATCCGATTCTAACTCGGGTATTAAATAACCTAGTGATCACATTCTGATATTGCTTACTACCTCCTTGGTCAGCTTCATCGATTAATACCATATCAATCTTAGCAAGTTCATTCTGATAATATTTCATATTCCGAGAAATAGATTGAACCATACCAATAGTAAAATTACTCCAGTTTAAAACTTTACCCTGAACAAAGGTAATGTCTTCTCCCGGTAGATATTGCTTAAATTCATCTCTAGCTTGATTTAACCAATCGGAGTCATTAGTTATAAGCAAAGTCTTTAACTGCTTCTTATAGGATAAATATAAAGCAGACATAATCAGAGTTTTACCTGCATTTACTGTATAATCTAATACCCCAATCTGAAAAGGTGTTTCACCTAGTTTATTAGATAAGATTGCCTTAACAGCTTTCTCTTGTTCGGGTCTTAATTTATACTTACCTATCTGAGTTACAACTTTACTGACTTTAGGTAAAGGTTGTCTCATATCTACTATGATAGGCTTAATTCCAAGTTCAATACATCTTTTATATACTGAAGGAAGTAAGCCTATCTTAAATTGACCAGTCTTGGTTATATACTTTATTTTGCCATCCCAGTTTTGCATACCCCGTTGCCTAGTACGGAGGTAAAAGGCATTGGGGTGTCTGATAGCAAATTCGTTATATAACTTAGTTGCATATTTTAGAGGTATATCTAATTCTGCAACGTTACAATTACGAATTATGATTTTCATATGATTACTGTTACTGATTTACATTTCTTAGGCTCGTCATCGGAATCCTCGTATTCTTTCAGAGCTTTCTTTAAAAGAGAAATGTGATATTCTTCATCAGCAATGAATTTCTGGATAAGATAGGTAACTGGAATATAATCACTTCTCTTTATATACTCTTCTTTTTTATTCAGAGAATCGAATACTTTATAATATTCTTCTAGAGTTTCTTTTTCTGCTTGTAATGATAATCTTAAAGCAGATTCTGCTGAAGTACCAAGATCTATTAGAGGATGTACAGTTAACTGATTATTTCCTGGTATATCGGTGTCCATTACATCAGAAGCTTTTAATAAGAAGTCTCCCAGCTTATCATAATGTACCATCTCTACTAATCCGATACCAAGCATCAATTCTCCTATTTCTTCAAACCTAGCCTGATGCTGAGTATACATAAGGATTGAGGCTAATTCTGAATACCTAGTATTTTTGTATAAATCATACAAGGGCAAGATTATTTCCTTAGGCCATTTCTGAACCATAGAAATATCTGGGTATTCTACTTTGCTATCGGAATAATCCAAAGCATTTACTGTGGCTTCTGCCATCTCTTCTAAACGATTTTTAAAAGCTTTCATGATTGATTAATTTTTGACCAGAGACTTCCTTCTACTTTGGGTTCCTCTGATTGTGAATGATTCTTATGTTTAAATAAGTATTTATTATACCTTTCTATAGCCTTGTCATTATACATCTGACTTGGTTCAGGTAAACCATTACACCAAGCAAGGGATTCAAATTGAGCATCTATAAATTGAGTTGGGTCCCACCCTTTCTCTGATAGAAATTTATCTAGCCTTACAAAGTGTATATACTTATCAGGTTGATTAACGAATGATTCATATATACCAGTAACATCAGCTACCCTTTTTATGAAGTAATCGTGTATAGCTTTAGCATTACCAGAATCATCTTCCATTTCCAATGTAGCAGAATATAAATCTGAAATCTTTTCTGACATAGAGGATAGTCTGTTTAAGAGGTTATTATAATTACCATCCATTTTCTTGATACCAAGTTCGATGTATTTGATAAAACCTTCCCGGGTATCCAATTGAAAATCTTCACAGAATTGATTACAGAGCTCAGCTATCTTTTTACATACCGCCCAATTTCTTGGTTCTGTTTCTCTTATTTTTCTAACTCCTCTATGCTTTAGTTTTATACGAGTTGCATATATAATATCAGCAACTAAAGCAGCATCTCCCTTAGATGCTAGTAAAATGTTAGAAACTTTCTTAGTTGTCTTATTGTTTGTAACAACTACAACTCTAGTATTTATTGCTTCCTTACGAGCAATAACAAAGAAAGCATCAATCGGAAAATTATATACCTCTAACTGAGATAGGATTTTTTCGAATTGATGCTTAGTTATATGAATAGATGGGTCTCTCATACTCTCCTTTTTCTAAGTTTACCACACTTCTTACATTTTAATAAGATTTTCCAACAATCAGTATATTCAGTTTTACTTACCACCTCCCAAAATCATGAAGGCATAAATATTTGGCTCTTATAGCTTCTAATAATTGTTTCATATCTTTCTAAATTAAGTTTATATATTATAATAGGAAATCCTCAATCCAAAGAGTTTCTAAGTTTCAATAAATCTTGATAAGATTGGTACCGAGTATTATATATTAACTTAAGTACTCCCTTACGGCCTAAATCGTTACAATCCTTATTTTCAGGCAATTGTATAACTTTGACCTTTTTATAAGCGACCAATTTGAAAGCCAAGTTGATTGAATATTTGATGGCATCAGGGTCCAGAAGTAATATAAATCTATTAACTGGAGATTTGATAAGTTGATTAACTTGGTAAGCACTGATTGCCTTGCCCATGGTGGCAATAGCCCTGTCTCCCATAGTAAGTGCATTGATTGCTCCCTCACAGATAAATACCGAGCTATACATGTCGAGGGCATCTTGATTGAAGATAATAAATTCCTTTCCAAGTCCTGTAATATCTTTATTTGGATTATTGTATCTTGGACCCTGTCCAATAACATTTCTCGCATTGTAATACCTGAGCGTGCCCTTATAATAATATGGTATGATAAGGTACCCAAAAAAAGGTCCCTCTGTGGCAACATATCCGATACCATGTGTTGATAATTCTTCGATAGTGAACCCACGGCTCGACATGTAACTTCTAATGCTTCTTGCAACTTGTGATGTTCCTTGATTAATGAGTTTAAACCCATCTGGAAGGTAAACGGGCTTAGTATCGGATAATTCAATCTTCTCTTCTGAGAAAGCTTTGTCTGTAAAGTTTCCATTATCTAGAAATTTTAAAAGTTCGGCATAAGTATCAAATCCTTCAACATCCATTACTAGTTGAGCAGGATTCATATGATAATTGCATCTAAAACAATTGGTACGGTACATAGAAAGATTAATTCCCATCTTATGTTCCCTATGACAGAATGGGCATACGGGTAATTTCATCCAACCATGTTTATATTGATAAGCGCCCAAGCTCTTAATAAAATAATTGTAGAGCTTGGTTTTAAATTCATTAGTGATTTTACTCATGGTTAAAATGGTAATGGGTCATCGTATTCGGCATATCTTTTCTTTAACCTACGTAATTTATCTAGGTCTTCGCATTTCAGTACCATTTGCTCAAATAAAGTAACTACCTGTGACCTAAGTGAAAGTAGTTCTTTATGTTCTTCATAGGATTCCTTTGAAAGGAAAAGTTCCCATCCTCCCCATTTAGCAGATCTTCCATCTTCAGAGAAGAACTCCCTTAAACTTATATTAACTCCAGTTAACTTGATATACTTGGGACCCACTGAATATACTTCTGCATATTGTGGGGTACATCTTGAATCTGAAGGTACTAAGTAAACCTTCTGACCTTTTTGAATTCCTTCTAATCTCTTAATCATAATCTCATATTTTAGGTTTATAACGATTTAAATAATGACTAACACAAGCTTTACTTATCTTATATTTCTTACTAAGTTCTCTATTAGTAAACCCTTTTTCTTCTTTATCTAATATAAGATCATTAACTAATTTTCTACTCAACCTATACCTCATACGGCTAGTATTTAAATACCTAGATAGATGAGTAATATCATATTTCTTTTCTAATTCTTTCCTACTTAAGGAAGTATTTAAGTAATCTCTCCGAATAGATTCCCTAGTTTTAATATCTAAAGGTACCTTACCTTGTAGCCTTAGCCTACCATCCTTTATACATTGTTGTATATTTTCTTTCTGAGTACCCCAATATAAGTTACTTACTCGATTATTTAAAGGATTATTATCCTTATGACATACACAGGGTTTATTATCTGGATTCGGAATCCAAGCTAATGCTACTAACCTAGAAGCCTGAATCCTTATCCTTCTATTGGGAGATCTTAGTATATGATAAATCCTACCTCTACTAATAGTACCCATCATTATCATCCAGTTATTTTCTTTAAAATTGTATTTATATAACTTACTATTTTTAGATATATGATATCCATACCAACCCTCTAAATTATGAGATAACTTCCTAGATATCACCAGATTTTTTCTCATATCTCTCTTTATTTACTGAAGGATTCCCCTTCTGTTCTTTCATTATCTTATCTAGAGTATCAGAATATAAATCATCGTACTGTTTACGTTGTTCTTTAGTAAACTCTACACATCTTTGCCTTTCAACATCACATTTGAATAATGCTCTACCACTAGGTAAACCGTCTCTTTGTACCACTAATTCACAACGAAGTATATCATCCTTTTCTTCTTGTTCTGTAGAATTAAGACCCACTATTGTATGAGCATTACGAACAATTGCAATAGAACCCGAGATATCATTTTCATCATATCTAGTAGTCCTATGTTTCTTACCCTCTCTGGTAATATGATGAGCAGTCCATACAATATCTAAGTCCATCTCTTCTGCTAGGTTCTGAATATCGATATATACATTCGATATACGGTCGAAATCCTCTTTATCTCTGGCAATTGAAGCAAGCTTTCCTGCATAATCCACCATTAGTACTTTAATATTAATACCCTGGTTTCTTAACTTGATTATAAGTTCCCTTATATAATTGCAATCTGTAATCATTGCAGGAACTCTTTCAACTACTAGTTCAACTCCAAATCTTGCAAGTTTACGAAGATGTTTAGCTTCGAGTTTATCATATTCACCTGAATATAATTCCTTCTTAGTTTTATTGATAGAGGATTGAATAAATCGGTCCATGATTTGTTCTTTACCATTTTCTGTATCTACATATAAAACCGATTTCTTCATTCTTAAATACCCTCTTGCCAAGTTTACCATGAAGAAAGTTTTCTTAGCTTTGGGTTTATCGAGAATAACATTTACTGAATGTTCTGGGTAACCTCCAGCATTGGTAATATCATTAAGTTGTCTAAATGGACAAGGTATTACAGATGGTTCTGCTTGACGTTTGAATTGTCTTTCTATAATATCCCTTATCATAAAGATAGGTTCATCATCTTTCTTGGGTTTCGAGTTTTGAAGTATCTTTTCTATTTTCCTTGAATAGGTTTCGTATTGTTCGAAGTTATCTAAATCGAAAGAATCATTCAAGTTCTTCATCTCTACATAAGTAGAGAATTGATATATCTTTTCTCGAATGTATTCGGAATCATTCAAGGGATTTGAATATAGGTCATCGATTATTTTATGAATATTGGGTATATCATCCTTAGTAACCAGGTCAACGTAATTTTTAGATTCAAGTAATTCTTTTATAACCTCTTTAAGAATATTCTTAGAAGGCATCTTGTTTTTCTTTTTGAAGAACTTAAATATGCCCTCGGCAATTAAAGAATGCTCAATCAGAACTAGGTAACTTGGTTTAATCTTTTTGATTATTAGACCTCCCTCTTTATCCTTTAAGAGATACCTTAGGATTTCTAATTGAAAGTTAGTGTCAAATTCAAACTTGGTATTATCTTTTTTCATATTGCAATATAATTAAGTATAATCATATAGATTTCTATAGTCTCGGTTAGAGTTGTACATATAGACTCTCATCCTAGTACTCACTAATCCTCAGCTTCTAGGTGAACTTTATTAATATATTATTTTATATTTGATTTATTATACTTATATTTGCATATCATTTTAAAACATAGACTTATGAAGATAAAGGAAAATGGCAACAACGGATCAGAGATACATAGGTTGAAGCCTATGCAAGAAAATTATGATAAGGAAACTTTTGATAGGATGTATAAAATTTGCAAACCAGTTATCAGACGTCTTACTAAGCAAATTGATAATAGGAGGTTTAATGTTACACCCGATATCATAAGTTCTTATTTCTGGGATAAGATGTTATTTGTCTTTAATAAATATTACGGTACTTGTGAAGAAGAACATTTAAAAGCAAGGATACTAGCTTCTCTTAGTACCTTTAAGAATCATTTATTAAGAACTGCTTATGGAGAGGGAGCAGAATATCATCAGAATCTTTACCAATTAGAAGATTTATTCGATAATGATAAAGAACTAGAAGATGATACAGAAGAAGAGAAAGCTAAAGGAGAAATGCTTGATATGTTATATAAATATATGAAGAAGAACCTATCTCCCGATGCTTATTTGATCTTCGAGATATTGCTTAGTCCTCCTCCCTATATTAAAGAGAGAATCAAGGATGGTTCTCGTATCACTAACATTTTATTAGTAGAGTTTTTTGATATGCCTAGAACTAAATCTTCGGTAAGGTATATCTCAGAACTTAAAGAAGATATAAGATATTGGGAAGAGAAAGCTAAAGAAGACTTACATTACTAACATAAAAAAGGGAACCCAGTGCATAAGGTTCCCTTTCCAGTGTAACTTATTTCCCAATAAGAATTCCACTTGTGTGTTGGACGAAAGCGATTAGCTGTTCTTTAAAATATAAAAGCCCTAATAATTTTAAAAGTTTATATAGAATTATAGTTTAATGATATAAGCTAGTACGAAATAAGGAGGTCTATTCTCATGAGGGCTACCTCCACCAGTTACTTGGGTATCAGCAGAATAACCTGAGTCAGGCCTAGTATGATTAGGGAATGGTCGATTATTAGCATTGTCCCCCCATTTCTCCTCTTTAAACGTAATCTTATGACTATGAGGTGGTATCTGATCTAGAGTAAGAGTTACTAAGGCTTCTCCTCCCATGTTACCAATGGTATTATAATCCTGATTACTTGGATCATACCCTACTACAAATCTACCCAATAGATTAGGTCTACCAGACATACCATCACAGAATGCCCAACCATCTGGAGGAGTAGTACCTGAAAACATAGCGATTAATCCAGTGGGAACTGAAGAAGCCGAGTTTTTAATCATTTCTATAAGCTCATTCTTCAGATTAGTAAGATATTCTTGTAGATTAGTTATACCATTAGTCTGGTCATCTTTACCTCCGAATCCTTCCAGTACATGTTCTACTCTTTGAATAGAATGGGTCATGATCCCATTGTAGGCTGAGTTAAAGGGTAGTGGTTGAGGGAAACAACCTCCATAAGGGATGATTGCATAGTTTTCTGACTCCTTCGTATTAGCATCAGTACCAGAACCATATACTCCAATCAGTACCATGGTATTCTTACTATTTCTGTAGGGTTCACAAGCACCTTCTACCTGAGAATTAAGATAGGTATAATTTAATTTCTCATGTGAAGCAGGATTATTCTTTACTATATCCCAAGAGATTTTGTCTTCTGCTAAGGGATAGTAAGGATTCTGTGATTGTTTATACAGAGTATATAAGCTTTCATAAGATGAAGACCAATATGCTACGAAAGTAATAGGGTTTTCAATTGGTTCTGATACTTCTTGATGAACTGCGAATAAGAAGATATCTGAATTAGCCCCTTGAGCACCTTGGATATTATCTACTACTATCTCTTCATCATCAGAGATGAATATATAACCATCCCTAGAAATACATCCGAAGTTTATCTGAGGTGATTCTCCATCTTCAGAATTCTTTACCATATATCTAGCAGTAATTCTATCTGCTACATCATTCTTGAATACCTTACCATTTTCTGCTTTAGCTTGAACTGATAGCTTATTACCAGATACCTTAACTGAGCCGAATCCACAGAATGGGCCAAGAGCAACAGGGGCAGCAATTGCTTCTGCTGCCTCCTTAGATTTAATCAAACCCTCATATTTAAAGTACGTTTTCATTGTTACTATTGTTTTTAGATTGTTTATAATTCCTAGATTGTTCTGACATATCCTTGAAAGCTTCAGATAAGTTATTGAACTTCAAGGTTACTATAGACCAAAGTATCTTCCAGATACTGTATCTCTTTTCTACTCCGTGTAATGTACATATATGACCATAGATAGAATCTACTTCAAATCCGTAACATACTACCAATACGGTTATAGATACTACTAGGGGATCTAACCCATAGGGTTCTCCAATAGCCTTACCAAGAACTGCTCCCATTAATAAGTAACATATATAATCTATTATCTTATTAAAAGTTCTTCTTCCAGCTCTGGATTTTCTAATGGGTATGCCCTTTAACTTACTAGCATTCATTCCAAACCAGAAGTCGGCAATTATCAATATGAATGCTAATAGGATCATCCATCGAAGGTCATATAACAATTGAAGACACTCTGTAGCAAAAGCTACCGTAAATCCTTTAGATACTATAGATGTAGTGGATGTTTCAGTATACATGTCGTAATATTGATTTATTCCTGAGGTTTCGGGGTTATTCTCCATGCTGTATTTTCGGGTATATCTATTTCGAAAGTTTTACTGCTAATATCATCAGAGTTCCAAACCAATTCATTTGGTTGTACATCAAAAGCTAAAGTAACTTCAAATGTACACCTTACATCGGTTTTGTTAACAGCTTCAAATATATAAGTACCAGGATTAGAAGTTCTAAATTCATAAGGTACTGGATGTGAATCGGCTTGACCCACTAATCTTACATCAGTTATAAAATCCTTATGATTAGAAGAACATACCACAGTGGTATATACTTCTCCTTCTCCTTGCCCACTTAGAGTAGCTCTTTCAGGACTACAACTTATCTTAACTTCAAGATTATAGTCTTTGATTACTAATGTAGCCTTCTTGTCTTTATTACCCTTACCAACAAAGGTATAGGTACCCGCTTTATCTAAAGTAATAACTTCTTCGAATTTATACTCTGCTCCGGTTTCCATAAGTAATACTGAATCATATTCCTCTATTTCGAAAGGCATTACTCGGATAGTAACCGACTTACCTTCAGCAAGTTGATATGATACATTTACCTTCTGGTTATTTGGAGTATTAGCCCAATCCTTTGGAGATATCCAATTAGGATCTGAAGGATTTACTGCTTCGATATAAATATAGGGATCTTCTGGTTTGGTATAACTATATACTGACCAAGTAGTATAAACTGAAGGATCTCCCTTACATACAGCTTTATAACTTCCCGGTTTATTGCATGAATAAGTAGCACTAGCTTTACCATTACCAGATTTATTCAAGGTAATATCGGTTAACTTAGTATTATCACAATAAATACTAACTCCATAATCTATAAGATTATCGGGATCATCAGAGGGAGTTACTGATAAGTAAAGTTCTTGATTTACAGATCCACTTCCCATCTCTAAAGATAAAGTTTGATATTCTTTAGATAAATGATAAGTGAATTTAGAGATACTGGTATATACGGTAAATATTCCTATACCATCAAAGTTCTCTAAATTATCCTTAGTACAAGCAAACTTATAAACTCCAGTACCAAATGTTTGGAAAGTATCCCCAGATTTATACCTAGTATCATCTTTACCAATCAAGTAACATTCCAAACCTTCCTCATCATAATCATCTTCTATAGTTAGTATGGTTTTAGCTAAACTAGTTACATTACTTGATAGCTTGAATTCTTCTGGAGTACATTTAACCTTGTATTTATTAGGTTCTCTAGTAACAACCAGTGAAACTCTTTTTACTGGGTATTCTACAATCTGGAATTCATAAGTACCTGGCTCTTTAAATTTATAAGTTGAACCAGAAGGCTTAACTTCAGTTTCCCCAACCAATTGTATATTAACTGGAGTCTGTTTACCTTCTTGATAAAGAGTAGCTGTAACTATAGCCGATACCTCCTTATTAGTTGGTGTAATATGCAGTGTAGTTGGATTAACCGATATATTATAGGATTTGACTACTTCCTTTAATTTTACATGAACTTGGGTAACTTTAGTCGGGTCTCCCACACTTCTAAAATAATAAGTCTGATTACCTATAGTGGCATTAAAAATAGTGCCATTTTCATATTTCTTGTAACCCCAAGTATTACCGTCTCCAGATACCTGATACCTTAAGTCGGCATTTTGATAATTACTAGAGACTGTAACCTTAATAGGTACAGAGGTTATATACCCAGGCTGAATAGTGTTTATGTTTGGGTCTACAAAATCGGCTGTTATCAGATAATTATCATTTATATTAAAACCATAATCAATAGTAGCTCCTACATGATAAGGCTTAAATCTATCGATTATATTTTCTATAGCTTTTCTGAACTCTATAAATTCTCCCGAGTTATTTGAATAGCCATGTCCAGTTATATGGAAGGTTACATTGATACATTGACTACAACCGTAAATGTTATCAAAGTTAGATTTATCATAATACTGATCTTGGTCAAAGTAAGGATGTGTTTTTAACCAACCATCATAACCTGATTTAGCGGGGTCATCAATGGTACAGTTTAACCCATACATTCGGAATAATATTTCAAAGAACTGAGAAGTACCTCGTATCTTTATCAGAGATATAGAATACTTGAGTAAATCTCTTATCTGTTTAGTAGTTAAAGCTAAAGCCCCTTTCTTAGGTAAAATCCATTTAGACTTAAGGCTATTTAATTCAGCTTCACTTAACAGACCATTATAATAAGTTTTAAAAGCCACTTCATCAATATTATTCCACTTTGCAAAAGGTAATTGCCCAAAGCTTTCCCAAAGGTAATTCAAATAAATCTCTGGGCAGGTATCAAAGTCAGTTATTCCTAGTAAACTATCAATATCTGCGGATATATTATCTTGAAAATAACTTCCACAAATTTCTAGGAACCTTTCTAAGATACCCTTTCCATCTACCTTATAAGTGTCTTGATCCTTATATTCAAAAGGTAGGAAATCTATAAGTTTCTTAAGGTCTATCATATTAAACAGTTTCGTGAACAGTTAAAGTTAATTGAGAAGATTTTTGGAATACGGGCAAATTATAACCAGGATCTTCGTAATCCATATTAGGTTCTGAGATAGTAATAGAATAACGATATCCTTGCTGATAACCGTTTGCTTGGATGTCCAAAGAGAAAGTGATACCATTATTTTTATCGGTAATGTTTATAGTACTACCCACAGAGCCAGTAGTTTGGAATCCTCCACTTGAAGCTTTTACAGTGTATGAATTGCTTCCAGTAAAGTTTATAAAATAGGTCATGGACCCATTAGCTTTCTCTAATTTAAACTGACCAAGTAGTAATTCCTTGTTACCATATATGGTAACTGGCCAAGGTTTAATATAGAACTTCTTTATATGTAAATAATCTACCGTAGATAGGTTATCAATCAGGGCATAGATATCGGAGATTCTTACTTTGCCCCCAATCTCGGAGTTCTCAATAGAATAGGCATTGTATAGAGCATTCAGAACTTGAGCTTGGATTTCGTTGGTCTTATAAGATTTCTTACCAGTTACTTCTATCTCTAGGGTTATATCTACTAATCCTGCAGATTTAACTTGAAGCCAAGTGGTTAATGGAGCTCTCTGTGATAATTGGGTATAAACTTTGTTTATCATAGCAGAATCAGCTACCCCACCATTATCAGCACTTATATATACTGTAAGCTTTCTACCACATTCATAATCTACGGCAGCTTTATTTACTCCATCTATTAGCATAGCTAAATCTACGAAGTCCTGTTTGCTTACAGCTACTCCAAGAGTTTTAACACTCAATGGTATATGTTCTTTTAACATACCAAAGTTCTCATAACTAGAACCTCCTCCTGCAGCATATTGATTACTAGTAGTAGCCTCGGATATAGAAGCTTTTACTATAGCTGGGGTTTGTACAATAGAACCTGCTGGTACATTACCTTGAATACCTGTAGTGATATAGAAGCTTGCCGATGTTATCTTTTGACCTGCAGAAGGTATAGAACCAAAGGTACCATCTCCAAATACTATTACGGCAACTTGGCTAGCATTGACAGTTACCATAAAATGTTTATCTGAAGGTTTAGAATAAGCAAAGGTATCTACTAAAGTCCAAGTAGTTCCATCAATAGATAATTGCATTGTACCATGCTCATAGTATTTACCATCGGGTAATTTACCTATTGTGATTTCGGGTCTACCTTCGGAAGGTATTACTAATCCTGACAACCCAGATTGATTATATTTCTCATGTTGAATCAAAGGGATTTTACAAGTAGTAACATTAGCATACCAAGTTACGTCTCTAGCAGAAAGCCAGGAATTACCGTTAACATCTGTAAAGAGGGTTTCTTTTGGGATAGTTAACCTAGAAGCAATATTACTACCTGTAAGATCACGGGTTAGGATTACATCTACTGAAGCAGCTACTGCTCCTCTCGGATGATAGTCTACCAATAAGCCATGCTTTACTACACTATCATAACGCCGAGCCGTGGATAAGAAAGATTCCCTACCCACGTTATCAATGTAATAATGAAGTACTTCAGCAATAGCTGCAAACAAAGACAAGATAATTATCAGAATATTACCTTCGGAATAATCCGTGATAAGTGTCTGACCATTCTTATCCTTGATAGTAGTAAGAGATTCAATCAGCTTAGCTTTAATCTGTTGAAAGGATCTCTGATAAGGGTTTAGCCATTTATTCGTTATCATATTAGTAAGGTTTTAAAATATTTTCAGACCTATCATAACTAATACCCAATACCTGTTGGCTACCAGTTTGATTAATTACATAATTCATCTCAATGAAAAGTTTGGTACCCTCTAACCTCATATTCAGACTTTTAAAAGTAATCCTAGTTTCATAGGTAGAGATGGCTTTCTTTAAGAAATCCTTTACCAAGAAAGCTAAAGCCTGAGTATTAGGTTCTTCTATACATTCCCATAACCTAGTACCAAAATCTTCTTGCCTGAATCTTTGGCCTATATCATACCAAATGAGAGCAGATAGATTGTTATGAACAAGTTCAATATCTCCATTTACGGGATACCAACCTTTCTCTCCCTTTTCATTCTCAATAATCCGTATTGGAAACAAAGGTCCAATACCGATAATATTAGTGTATAAGTTATTTGCCATTAGTGTACAAATTTAGAATCCTCATAATCTGTTTTATTAAAAGTAGAAAATGGTTTCGTGACTGGAGTGATAACAGGCCCACTAACTGCTGGTCCTGATTGAATACCAGAGTGGGTATGAGAATTATATTGAGCTTTTAATGATTCTATCTCTGAAACTAATCGGTTTAGTTTCTCGGTTAACTCATTGATATTGATTATCCCATCGTTATTACCCTGGTTTACTATAACCTTTGAGGCATTCACATATACCTGAGCTTTAGAATTTATACTTACTGGACCTTCGGCATAGATAGTAGCAGACCCATATAAGTACATCTTGAGTGATCCATCTTTATCATTTAACCAGATTCTATTCCCATTAGGTGTAACTATACCCATAGTATCAGGATCATCTAGGATATCTGGTATTTGGTTTTGAGCCCAACCATGATACTCCCATAGAGGTTTACTAGGATCTCCATATTCAAAGGTGATATATACTATATCACCATTCTTGGGAGCCATCATTTTAAAACCAGACCCAGTAGATCCATGTTGACCCTTTGAATAAGCCCAGAGTACTATTCCCCCCATTACCTCTGGTATAGCTACCTTTATACGATTCATATGATCTGGGTCTGTGTTATTAACTACCATAGCCCTGTACACTGAATAGTATCTTCCCAAGGATTCTAATCCTTGTTCAGTTATTGTTTTTGCTGATTCATAAGCCATATCATTTGGTTTTAGAAAAGTCTTGGTTCATTTGTTTAATAATATAATCTATATTGAAATTATACTTTCGATATACATCTTTGGTAGCTTCTACCTTTTTACGTTTAACATTAGTAATGGTAACTACGTCTTCTCCATCTTTACCTGTAGATTGGTATACAGTTCTTTCTACTTCTATGATGCCATCATTACCTTTGGTAGGAGTATTAGCATTCTGTTCCCTATAGATAACCATATCTTGAACAAACTTTCTTTGTTCTTCGGTATTACCATCCAAGGCTTTGAAGGCTTCATATTCTGCCTTAGTAGCATTTATGGTAAAATCAGAAGAATGAGCATCTCCAGCTTTATTTTTACCTACATCAGTAGTTCCTTGACTTCTGGCATTATTAGATACCACATCTTGAGTATTAATATTACCAGCGGCAATTTGAAAGCCAGCTGTTCCATTATTTCTAACTAATTCTAGGTCAGTAATATAGCCAGTACCAGCATCCATTCTATGAGTACATTTCTTTATATACCAATATCCTGACCACCTTTTACCAACGTTCAAAAGTTGAAGTACCATTGAGGTTTTTAATGAAGGTCTCCCTACTACTTGCATTTGACAGATTAGTTTTTTCTCGGTTATCTTTAAACCTCCGTTAGCATTTATCCTCATTGCTCTTTCTCTATTGCCTACTCCTCCAGTTCTATCATATAAGTTAGTAAGAGTTTTCCAAGCAGGTACTTTCAAAAGCTGTTTTACTTTTTTGAATACCTTTACTCTACTTCGATAATACCCGTGATTATCTCCAGGGCCTCTACCAGCTTGAACCGGATTATAAGTTTGAGGATAATAGGATTCTTCATGAAGAGTTAAAGGATAGACAATGATATTTGGATCTTCTTGCATTTTAGCTAGCCCCTCCTGAGTTTTCCTTTTCTCTGCATTCAGTTCAGTCATACTATTCACACGACTAGAAGACTTTAATTCCCCAGAAGAATATGAACGAGGATCTTCCCAAACTTCAGTCCATACCTCAGTGTATTTATTTTTGAATACGAAATTTAAACCCTGGTATACTTGTTTCATTGCAGAAGTAAGATCCATTCCTCCTGCTACTAGTGCATCAATAGAAGATTTTATATTAGTTAGTTCTCCTTTAGTATAAGCTTCCTCTAGCATTTGAGAAGTAGCATCCCTTAATTCTGTATCGGACATAGACTCTAATCCACCACCTGCATCTAAATAACCAGTACCCTTAGCATCATATTCTTTCTTAGCAGATTCAGTCTTTAGTCTTTGAGCTTGTTTTTTAGAAGCCAATTCTTCATCTAAGGATTTCAATCTATCTTCTTTCCATTTCTCTACCTTACTATCAACATGGGGTTTTAAAACTTCGGGGGATCTATGAAATAATCCTGGGCTTTGTACATCTACTGTAGATAGAGCATCCAACTGTAGTGGGTCATGTAAAATCTCATTCTGTTGATCATCAATGTAACTTACCTGGATTTGCATTTGCTTATCCTCAGGTTTTATAGTATTACCCACTTGCATCATCTTCTGCTTAGTAGATCTTTGAGTAGTAAAAGATACTCTTAATACTTCTCCGTTTTCAGCTTGGAATATGTAGGTATGATGAGGAGGTTGTTGAAACTTACGGTTATGTATGTAAATTACCCCATCTCTACTATCCACATACCAAGGCCCATTACCATAGGCAGCCATCTTAGCTTCTAGTTGAACTAGAACATTGTTACCTATTGTACCTAAGTTAGAATTAAGTACTTCAGCTAAATCGTCTGGCATACCAACTTGACCTATACCACTAAATTGATTAGCGTATAGAATGGTACCCTGTACTTCAGGAGTAACTTCTGTTGGTACCTGTATAGCTTCATAAGCTTGATTACTTATTATATTTGCCATTACTCAAACCTTTCTATTATTACTCCAACATTTAATCCGCATCCCGAATCCAAGAATTTAACCATACTATCATCGGTATCCTCAGTAGGTTTATGAGGGGGCATAAACCTAAGATGATTCGTGCCATCAATACATTTGATAGTTATATGGGTACCTGTAGAATCAAAAATACAATCGAAATCTCTTACTTTGATATTTATAGCTGGGCTTGATACAAATGTACCATCACTAAAAATATATCCCCACTGTAAAAAGATATCTCTATTTTCCTGTAAAGCTTCTACATCTACAGTATCTGGATTACCAGTATCAATAGTTATTGTAGCTAAGTTTTCTTTTTCTTCATCATATACATATGACCAGCTACTTATATACGCTCCTAAAGGTATACCAGTAAGAGGGTTCATAACTGGTATACCTTGATTATCAAAAATGGCTAGGTAAGGAGTACCTGTGCCTTTATATAATATGGGATTATTTGCTTTAACTTCCATAAGCCGGTATCATTAATACCATTCCACCTTTTAATTCAGTGAACGGGTTTATTATGTTATTATACTCAGCAATGACATACCATTTACCAGAATCCCCATAATATCTATAAGCGAGGTTCTGTAGAGTTTCCCCCTCTTTCAAGGTATGCTGAAAATCATTGGGGGAAGAGGGTATAAGTAAAGGGTAGGATTCTAAAGAATAATCTCCATCACCATAATTCAGAGTAAACCCATTATCGTATGGGCTTGCTCCAACTAAATAAGAAGTTATATCCATGGTTACTTGATTTTATCAGTTGTAAAAATACCCACAGTCTTTTCTGCAGCTTTACTTTTAACGATATCCTCATAAGATAAACTATATGAGCTTACTCGTTTGAATATTAATTCTTGAGTAGCAGTAGCAGGATACAGATTTAGATCTTCTCTTATATCTACCGAGCCTTTCATACGTTGTCTAGAAGCATTTCTAAAATTAGAAAGAGAATACGTTGCAGAAGTAAGTATATAATAATGACCCTCAAAAGTATCAGAATTTCCCCACTGAATCTGTAATATTGGGGGAGCTGCTTGATAAGCATTAGATTTACTCCAGGATTCTAATAACCTACATTTAGTTAATACTTCAGCAGGATTATCTGGATCATCACAGTACCAAGATACATTGAATTGTACAATGTCTTCTGAACCGGTATAATGATACATAGGCGTATTTCTACCCATAGACTTAATGGTAGCCCAAGTTGTTTCTCCTCTAAAATCAAAGCTCAGAGGTCTATTCTGTAAAACAATATATTGGTATGGGCTAACATTAGTATTATATATGATTACCTGGTTCAGTTTTCTTATATCTTGGCTTACTCCATAAAGTTTATTGTTTTCTACTACGGTCCTACCTTGAGCAGGATCATCTCTGTCAATCTTAATATTCCCATGCTGAAGTTGTAATCTCCTAATACTTTGAAGAGAACTGTTGAGTAATGGATTCTTGGAAGATCTTTCCCTTTCTCCCAAAGCCCCATTAGGATTAAACAGTTTACCTCGGGGAGCAGTATCCTTAGGTAAACCTGAAGTTAATCGATTAAGGTGTATCTTAGCTCTCCAGAGTTTATTTATGGGACCTGTAAGTACTCCAGCAGTATCTTGGGTAAGATTATTATATTTCTTAACAACCTTACCTGCTAGTTTTCCTAATATTCTTGCCATAATTTAAGGTATTAATCCAATTTGAGTAGCATAATTAACTCCTAAAGTTTCACCTGGAGCTACAGAACCAACAGGAGCTCCATCAATAGTAATGTTAACAGTACCATTGGGTTTATCATTCAGTAGAGCTGCCCTGATAGCTCTTGCCATTTTCTCAGTTAAATATTCATCGCTAGTTAGGGTTTCTTTTGATAGATTAGAATCAGTATTCTTATTCAGTGAGTCTATTAGCCTAGGTAAATAATCTGCTACAAGAGGTAATGCTATACCAATGGCCATTCCCCAAGGACCTCCCAAGAATCCAGCCAATCTACCGAATATGCCTTTCATACCTAGCCTAGCTACTGCTGGTCCAGCAGTAGGAGTTGGTGGTTTAGTAGTACCTCCTCCAAGACCTCCTAATGTTGGCCCGGGTATTCCAAACTTCCTAATACGTTTACCATCAGGCCCATACCAACCTCCTCTGGGTCCGGCAGTCCAACCGAAAGCCATTGCCTTTTGAAGGTAATATTGTTCTCTCATAATCTGAGTGATATGTATTAATCGGGTCTCCAATACTGCAGCTGCAGCTGCAGACTTACTAACTCCACTTGCTGTAGCCTGAGATTGGGTATTGGTTTGTTGCATATAAGTAGAAAGCATTCTACCAGTAGCAGCTAGGTACCTATAGCCATTTACTACTAAAGCCGTAATTGAACCCCAAGCTAATGCTTTAACTACTATCTGACCTCCTATAGTACCAGCTATTCCTTGTACCCATTGAGATATCTTAGTGAATACAGTTAATATAGGATTAAAGACGTCGGCTAAAGTTGACCCTATATTTACTACTAAGTTTTCAAAGTTAGATTTGAAAGCTTCAATGATACCTTGTGGAGTCTTCAATCTTTCCTCAGTAACCTGTTCTACTATGCCCGAGTTCTTATCATATTGTTCTAAGATCTTAGTCATCTTATCAGAACCCGACATCATATTTCGAATCTGATTAGAGATATCACGAGTACCTCGAACTCCGAAGATATTATAGAAAGCTTTAGTTCTTTCCAGAAGAGGCTTGTTCATAAGAGCTTCTCCAAACTTACGATATACCTTATCTAATCGAATAAGATTACCTTCGGCATCAAAGAAATCTTGTGGACTTAAACCTAAACTAGTTAATGCACTAAATCCTTTCTTTTTCTGGTCGGCTAAAGAAAGTTGCAAATAACGGATCATATTTGCTAATGCAGTACCAGCTGATGAACCCTGAATACCCATATCTCCCAATACACCAATAGCTGCAGCAGTCTGTCTTAAATCGTATCCTGCATTAGCCATGTCAGCTCCAGCATAGGTAATGGCTTGAGCCAAATCTGTAAGAGACATATTAGCATTAGTTACAGCAGTATACAAATCATCAGTAACCTTAGTAGCTTGTTGAGAAGGTATAACATACATTGACATGATATTAGTCATCAAGTCAGCTACACCTCCTTTACCTCCAAAAGGTTGACCAAGGATAGATGCTAACTTAGCAGCAGGCCCAGTCATATCTTTTATCTGTTCTACTGTATTACCTGCCATTGCTAAATATCTTTGACCGGAAGCAATATCTGCAGCAGTCAAGGGAGTAACTGCATTGACTGCTTGGGCCAATTGCATCATTTCGGTTTGTTGCTCAGCGGTAGCTCCTGCAATCTTTGAGGCCATGAATATAGTATCTTGTACCTTGGCCGAATACTGATAAGCTTCTGCCATGCCTCCAAGGAATTTCATACTGTTTTGTACAGCATTACCTGCACTCATCTGAATAGCCCTGTTCCAGTCATTCATATCATTCATCATATTGTTGAATGATTGTGAAATTTTACCGGTTTCAGAGCTAAACTTATCTCGGAGTACCATTGATACCCCGACTTCTACTAAACTTTTTGTATCTCCTATCATGTTGACATTTTCTTCTTCATTTGTTTATAATAATTCTCAGCTATGAGTAGGAATTTCTTTCTTTTACGAACGGGTAGACACAAAAAGGTGAGATAGTCTAAGACTATCTCAGCCCGAGTAATGTATATGTAATCTTCCTCTAAATTATATCTCCCGTCAAGTAGAAAAAATCAGGAGCAGCCATAATTGGGTAATCCATCATGTTCCCAGTTTCTGGATTTTCGATTTGAGTATATCCATGGAAGATTGGGTCTACTGTATTTACCAACCGATGAATTTCTGCCATATCCCTTGATGAGAATAGAGAGAAGTTTTCTACTTTCTCAAATTTATCATCCACCTTTAACTTAAGGTTACGAAGAAGAAGAGTAGAGTGTCGAGTAAGTTTACTTGGTGAAAGCTGAACCATCTGAGACTCTTTTTCTCCATCCATCAATTCGAATTGGATTACCTTACCTGAGTTCAATTCCTCTGTATATTGCATAAGAGTAAATCCATCTTCTCCTTTTCTTCCCGGGTAGTAAGGAATGGCATTGGGTTTTTCTTCCATTTCTTGTTCTGTAGGAAGTACTGCATAATCGAAAAGAAATTCTCTCAAGTCCTGAGAGTAAGTTACAGAATCCTTGTTATCCCATTTATAAGTGAATTCTACTTCCTCTCCCAAAGAGAAGATTCGAGAATTAAATAGGATACAGTATCTATCCAGCAAGGGTAACTTAAGAGCATCCTCTATGGTTAATCTACCTGACTTAGTAGCATTCGTTTTAACTACTATTGCTGAAATATACTTGGTAAGATTCATAAGATTCTTTGAATCTACCGGGTTGGTGATAATTTCTTCATCTTCACCATTCTGCTCTCTGATTTCGAAAAGTCTACCAGAAGGAGCAGTGAATACTAAGGTTCTTAGTGTCATATCCATTTTATCTAATTTTTAAAAGTTCATAATTTCATAGTAGCTGTAAGTATCAACAAGAAAGGGGTGAAACTCCTTATCTAGGAATCCCACCCCTCCACCTAAAACTCTAGTAAGAAAATGACTAAGAGAGTTAATACTTATCGCAAGTACCAACAGAAAATTCGATATTTTCTATGGTGTTTTCTGAAGCCATACGGTCTAAGTCAAGGCCAGTTACTTTACAAGGCCAAACTTCTTCAAGCAGCCAAGTATTTAGGACAGATACTCCATCTTCTGCAAGTTCATTTACAATAGCAGTTTCCCAATATTCACTAGGAACTAATCCGCCTCCAGCTATCATATCTTGGCAAGAGTATAGCCAATCTTGAAGCCAGGTATCAGAACCAGCAGTAGTTAAGAGTTTTTCTACTACCAGATTACCTACGGTAACTCTACCAGCAGTTTTTACATCCCTGTTTACATCTCCATGAGCAACCTGGTCAATCTCTATATCCGGAAGTTGGCAAGTCTGGAATAGATACGTATTGATAGGATGTTTTGGGAAAGAGATGCTCCATAGGAATTTCTTTCTAGGATTCTTTACTTTTGCTCCCATGTTTTATGATTTTAATGTTATTCGTTTTCTGAAATATTAACTGATTTAGAAGCTGCATCGATTACAATGTTAATTGTAATTTCTTGCATAGGAACAATATCCTTATACTTCAGGATTACTTTATATTTACCCTGACGGACATCAGCTTCGTTATTTACAGAGAGTTCTGAATAAGAGCCAGCATCCTGGTCACCCATCCATGTATACTCCGACATAGCATTTTCATCTACCAGATTATCCAGGATTGGTTTTACCTCAAGATAGATATTCTTCCAAGTACCCCAGATATTGGGCTCTTCCAAATACTTATTCAATATAGGACGAAGAGTCTTCTTCAAGTACAAATTCAATCTTACAATTGAAAGGAATCTTTCTGAATCTTGTTTTACTTGAGAAGAGAAGCAATGCCATAACATGGTTTGTTTACCAGAAGACGGAGTATCTTTGATTACAATCATGTTGGCATACATCTGAGCCAATTCGTTTAGTTCATTATAACGAGAATCACTACCATAGTTAGGACTTACTGGGCCCTGACCATCATAGATTACTCCACGATTCATACCGGCAAATGACTTCCAAGGTCCATAGTTAGAAGCAGAAGTATCACCCAAACCGAAGATAGTACCCAATACATCTGAATTAGTAAGTAATCCGAATTCATTGTAGTACTTGATACCACCTGCAAAATAGGCTACATATTTAGAGTTACCGATACTACCCAAACAGCTATTAATCCAGGTTATAATACTCTGCTTATTTCTAGGCTGAGTTCCCTGAGTATAATGGGTGGTGTATTTTGGTACTTCAATGTAGTAAGTATACTCTTGTAATTCAGCACACATTTCTTTAGCAGCCTTATGTACTTTTAGTACATCTTGATCTGTTTTCAAATGCTGATGGATATGAGAACATGATAACTGATAGATATCAGTGTAATCCTTTACCAAATCCAAAGAAGCAATCCATTCATCTGCAGTAGGGTCAGCACCAGCAGTACCCAGTGTACCATTGAACATAGTCTCAGTACTAGTGGCTTCTTTACCTCCAACTTGGATAGTTAGTGGATTCTCAGTTTGGTCAATTGAAGTCTGAAGCCAAGCTACCAGGTTTTCGAAAGACTTAATCTTATCGGTAGTGGTTACCATCTTAGGTTCCAGGTATGCAGAATTACTAGCAAAGTTGCTTAAAGCCAGGTAATCTACAGAAGTTTTATTCTGAGCATCCTTAGTTTTATAAGTAATTACCGGACCTGATTCCAGGATGGAACCATTGGCATCGTATATGTTATAGAAGATGGTATTCACTGATTTAGAAAAACCTACTTTAAAGGTTTCTCCAGAACCAATAGGATCACCATACCCTTTAGTTACCAAACCAAAGCTTACATTAGTACCTCCAGAAGTAAATTTCATTACTTCAGAAGCTTGAACTTCTCCAGGTATAGCAGAAGCTAATTCAATCTCATCTTCTTCTAATACTCTAGAGTCTTCTGCTTTAGTAATAGTACCCTTTTTAGCACCTGCTCCCAATACACGAATAATTCTTAGCTTAGAACCTCCTACTAAAGCTTTCTCTATGTTAGATACAGAACCATCAGGTACAATCTCTTTACCAAATATTCTTTGGAATTGAGAGAAAGAAGTGATTAATTCTGAAGGATCATCATAGGGACCTTTTTCAGTTCTAGCCAAGAAACATGATACTCCTAAAAGTGGAGTAGTCTGTTGAACATTGTTGTTCTCGAACTTAAAAACAACTCTGGGTGATTTTGACATATCCTTGTGTTTTATAGGTTAATATATTTAATTAATACCAGTAAGTATCGTTACCTTACTGGTATTATTAGAAAATTAATCCTCTTTATTCTTAAATAAACCTCCGATAGCCTTAATCACATCATAGAAACCACATCCTGATAAACCAGCAGCTAATCCATAAATTAATACCTGGTAGAAAGGATAGTTTTCCAATAATGGTGTAAGTTGTAATCCCCAAGCTATAATACATATGAGAATACCCACTAAGGCAGATATACCAATCTTAGCAAGTTTGTTGTCTTTGATAGCTGGGATTACCTTTAGTATCTGAGTAACCAAAGATGATACCAAAGTTACTATACCCGTAAAGGTACCCAGATTGATTACGAACTCTGAACCAGTTGAAGGTTCTACTTCTGCAGCAAACAATGACACTGGTAAAATGAGTGCCATCAGCATAAACACTAACTTTTTCATTTTAGTAAATTTTTGAGTTAAACATGTATATTGAGATTGAGCATCTCCTCGTCCTTTTGGTATTCTGGTCCTAGTAAAAGACTTATATCTTTTATAGGTATTAGATCCCCCATTTCTACCAGTTTTTCTGGTATAATACCATCCTTACATACATATTGGTATACCTTTTCCAATAATCCATGGGATTCATCTGGATGGTCATAGAAATTACCAATCTCTATAAATAAGTTCCCAGTAGGAGCTATCCTACCTTTATCCCATTCTTCTAAATCATTGAAGTAAGGTCTTATATATCCCCTAGTGGGTAATGCTTCATGAAGAATAGAATGTAGTAATCTCATATCATTCTGAGTAGTTGCTACCAAATGAATATCAATAGTGATATCTTTAGTTTCGTAAGGGAACTCAGACATCTGATAATTGCCTACATCTAATTTATCTCCAATGATATATTTCTCTACTCCGATATCTCCAGGATAATAAGCAGTGCTTTCTATAGTTATCCTGGGACATGTTTTAGGACCTCTTACCTGGTTATTACCTATACCGAATAAGTAAATGAATTTATCTATTGCTCCCTTATCTTCTTGGAATCTCTTTTCATTCTCTTGTGATAAAGGTAAATAATCTTCGGGGTTAAGTCCCATCTTCTTTTCTAAGAGAACATTCAATAGGCATATATAGAAGGTTCTCTCTACTATCTCTTGTGAATTTACCATAATTACCTCCTATCTTACTTTCATAACATAAGCCAATACGTAGTATGGTGGTCTATTCTCATGAGGTTGATTACCACCAGTTGGACCAGTTTGAGCCCCTGAATCATAAAATGGGTGTGGTCGGTTATTAGCATTATCTCCCCATTTGTGAGTTTCGATACGAATCTTATTGTATGAATGGGTATGGCTTGGCATTTCTTCCACAGTTAGCCTATGTTCTTTTTCTCCTCCAGTATTACCAATACTACTGTAATCTGGGTCACTAGAATCTACTCCAACTACGAACCTACCACTTAAATCAGGAACACTTATATAACCTGCCCTAGTAGAAGAAGTATTATATTTCTCACCAATGGCCTTATATAATTCGGGATATTCAGATATACTTACCTGACCTCCGTTACAGAGTACATAGTTCTCTGGAACTCCGGGGCCTGACCATAGTTTGATTATACCTATATCTCCCGAAGTTTCTTTTTTACCTTGTTTACAAGTTACACTTAGGGTTTTACCAGATTCCTCTTGAGTAAATATTACTTGACCCATTCGTTCATTATACATATTATCATTTAAGCTCATGATAATAGTAGTACCAGAGCCAGATATATCCCCAGAGTTTTCCCGGGTATAGTTTACACTAACTGGATCACCAACTTTCTTTCCATTGATTACCCTTTGTTTGGTAGATACAATAGTAACCTCTTTGCTTTCTCCTGTAGGCTCAAAGTATAATTCAGTAGGTGAAACCCTGAAAGCATATTCCCATTCATCTTCTCCTTTCTTGTGAATAAGCTTTACTTCTTTAGTTGACCCATCCACAGCTTCTACAATTAAAGTCTGAATTATATCCTTATCTGTAGTATTCTTTTCTTCCGGTGTTACTGTTATAACAGTTCTACCAGAACCTTGATTCTTGCTTATAGTGAATCCCATTATTTTCTATATCTCCTTATTTCTTTACGAAGTTCTCTTACTAGGGTTTCATTCAGAACCTTCTTACCACCTACTTGTTCGAATGCGGGTTTCCATAATGGTCTTGGAGGTAAATTACCACCTCTAGAACCATATTCCAACATGATAGCTACTTGGTTCAAAGTTCTTTTACTAGTCCTATCACCCTTTCTGGTTTTCTTAAGATTAGTAGGTATACCTACGTAAGTTCGATTCTTCTGTTTTACTATTTGTACTGATCTCAAATACTGACCCGTATACTTCAAAAGGGTATGCTCTCCATAGCGTTTAATGGTATTAGCCGAGTGAGGATCCCAATGAGTTCCTCTTGGAGGAGTACCAGTTCTTAAACATTTTTTCACAAGTCTGAGAAGTTGATTGCCGAATTTCTCAGTAGCTCTATCATAGGCATTTTTCATGATAGATGGAGTTTCGTCAATTAACCTCTCAGCTCTAGCCTGTTCTTTTGGGTCAGTATATATCTGTAAGTCTCCTAATGGGGTACTTATAGTTATGTTTACTGACTTACTTGCCATCTGGATTTTCCTTCGGTTTATTCAAGCCAAGTGAATCCATCATAAGGTTTATGGCTTGCTGTTGTGATTGTAATACTGATACTACATCTTTCCTGAATGAAGCGAATTCTTCATTGAATTGACTACTATGGGTTGGCTCTTTGTTTTCAAACATGGCAAGAATATTATCACATTCCTTTACTATGTTCTCATATTTACCCACATTATTAATAATCCCGAGAGCCTGCGATCTTTGCAATGATACTTCGTTTATAATATTACTTCCGATTAGAGTGTAGTACACATTGTTATAAATACCTTCATTTCCATCTGAAGGTAAGTATACTGTTACTGTACCAATGGAATCTTGAAGAACAATCTCTATAAGATTAGAAAAGCCATCGCCATTTTCATTAGCTCTGGGTTTACTTTCTCCCACCTTTACTACTTTAGCTCGGTCAAAGATTGGGTACATTGATCTTCTATCTCTTTCTAGAGTAAAAACTGAATCTCCTCTTTGTAAGGATTTGAATTTCATTTCTTCCATACTGCATTATTTTTATTGATTAGACTTAATCCCATTTGAACCATACTGGGATTCTGTTTCATAAATTCTACTAGGTTCAAAAAGTTATAGTATCCATAGATATCTATCAGTCTTTGTGCTTCATCAGCTACTCTCTTTGCTACCTCTAAATTAGGAGCTGGTAGTTGCATTTGGAGAGTAAAGGTTTGTAGTTTATTATCTTCTTCCATATTTCTTACTAGATTAAAACGAAAAAAGGGAAATACCCACTACAGGTACCTCCCTTTTCCCTAATCAACTTTAATAGAAATTATTCAGTTTTATTACCTAAAGCCTGTACTACTGAGTTAATGATGTTCTGATCTCTTTGAGCATCAACTACTCGATTCAGTCTAGCAATTTCTTGGTCTTTTGCAGTGTTCTCAATCAAGCACTTAATCTCTTGCTGGCCTTTCATTACCTCGCAATGATTACGTTCTGCCTGAAGAGCCAATCTGTTTTCGGATTCTCTAACTAGGCCTTTAATTTCACAACAGCAAGTTGACTGTTGATGTTCCATCTGGCAAAGACGATCCATAACTCGGTTAAACTCTTCTCTCATTTGATCACGAGAATCCTGGATATCAGCATTAGTCTTATAACCAAGATCACAAAGGCCACGTTCAGTAGCAAAGCGATTATTAAGTATTTCTTTACCTACACCCTCTACTTGTCTAGATACTCCTGCAATTTCAGAAGTAACTCCACGAGCAGCATCTGAGATATCTTTGTAAATACCCGCTTTCGCTTCCTGAACAGTAGATTCTACTTTTTGGATATCAGCTTTTGTGTCATTGATTTTGTCCCACACAGAAACTGCAGCAGCACCAAAACCACCACCTACTAAAGCTCCACCGACAGCACCCCAACCGGAGCCCCATCCATGATTATTACAACATTCATCATTGTAACGATTATGATCCGCAACCACTACAGTACCTTCTCCAGATTTCACTTCCATAACAATTTAGTTTTTAAGGTAATTAATTGTTTATTCATTGATAAATTAACTAGTGTTGTGTTTAGAATTAAATTATCTAAGATGGCCAAGAAGTATCCCAATGATGCCTATTAGTACCTTCTTCAATCCTAAAGTTACCAATTGATAACCATAAACCTCTTACAGAATTATAGGCCCATACATAAACACTATCTCCAATCCTTCTATCCTTAGTAGTACTTTGAATAGAATTCACAGTTATTTTACCTTCTACTGAGTCTACTATAATACCTTCACGTATTAAGCTCATATCATACATAAAGTCAGAAGTATGGGGTATATTATCTGTATCAAATAATCCCCAACTATCTTGATCATTATTACTATTTGTAATATTTAAAGATAATTCCAATCTGAAGGAATTATCTTTAGCTTCTTGAAGAACTCTAAAAATTACAGTTTTTCCAGATGGCTTCTGTCTATAAGTATCGGCTGCTGTTCTTTCGGTATATCCATTTTCAGTTATATTTGCTATAAACCTGAAAGGGGATTGAGTATCAGTTGTTGATACTATACCTATAGATTGAGTTTCTATCTCCGGATTGATTACTTCTACATCGTCTGCAGATAATGGACTACCATTGTGAGTAGAGATAAGATTAAATACATGTTTACCTACCAATCCACCTGAGGGAGATGAGAATGTGAGATCAGTGTGATGGCCATTACCCTCTGGGTCAGTAATATAAAACTCATATACATCTCCCGCTTCTTGAATTATGGTCAGAGTACAAGTTTTACCCGATTCTCCTTGAGTAAAGGTAATAACTCCAGTTCTAGATAAACTACTGTTATTAGTAGCCACCTTATATGTAGCACTGGCACCTGAACCAGATATAGTGATCCAATCCACATTAGAAGATAAAGCCCAATTAAGGAATTGATTACCATTCTTCCTAGAATATACTATTACGGGTCTATTGAAGGATGAGTCTGAGCTTGGCCAACCAGAATAAGTAAGAGAAGTACTCAAAGAATCCCCCGAGTTTTCCCTAATACCAAACTCATAAGTTGAAGCACTCTGTTGTACAGTTTGTACTAACTCTCTATCTAAGCCATTAGGTTGATTAGCTCTGATTGTAAGAGTTCTGCTTGCAGGCTTTGAATGCTCAGGTATGGTAATAGTTATTTTAAAGCAATAACCACTCACATTAGTAATAGTTTTGGTTACTCCGGATGGCAAAATAAGAGTAGGTTTAATAGCTTCGGTAGAACTTAAAGAACCGTTAACATATCTAGACCTATAACTTTTTATATAAAAAGAAATATTACCTCCTTTACCTTCAACAGTACCAATGGATAAAGTACTAGTTTTATAACCACTATTCTGTTGAGTACTATGTTCAAATACTATACCGCTACTAGGATAAGTTACCTCAGCCGAATTCTGTGTAATGGTTAAATATACAGGAGTTGCCGTATCGTAAATAAACTTAATCTTAAAAGTTCTAGGTGATGAGTTAGGGTTTGGTGCTACACTAATACTACATCCACTAGAAGTTTTACCAGAGATGGTAATATCAGATGAATTTCCCTCAACTACTTCAGCCGAAGTATAAGTAGAACTAACATTTTCTACATAAGTTCCGTTTATATATTTATCATAATTGGCATTTACTGTCAACCTAAATTCTGAACCAGTTCCAGGTACATTTTTAGTAGTTGGGGATATAGATAGGTGATCTACATAGGTTACTTGACCTCCTTCCTGAGAAATTGAGATAGTCTGATCTGTAGCAGTTGGGAAATCGAAAGTAACCGTAAAATTTCTAGCAGAACCACTATTACTTGGGATAGAAATACTATTACCACTAATAGAAGCCGGACTAGAAACTCTTACGGTAGCAGTTTCTGATTCTGTATAACTACTACCTTGACCATTCCAAGTATAAGTTCTACTTGCACTCTTAGCAGTTACATTAGATTGACCTCCACTGTAACTGAAAGAAGTTTTATCTACTCTACAGTTATAACTCCATGAAGAATAAACTTTTCTACCTGCTGCCTGGGTAAATGTTGCCTGTATAGTTTTACCCGAATACTTCTGAGTCCAAGTTACAGTGATTGATTTACTATTAGTAGATGTATTGTTGGGTACTATTCTACCTTTATTACCGTCGTAATCTGTAGTATACCAAGAACCTTCCGAAGTTTTAGTGACATCATTCGCCAAACTTTGAGAGATAGTAGTATTAACACCGTTTACTTGCTTAACTCGATTAGAAGCATATGAACCAAAGGGGTATGTACCTCCAGTAGCTGGAGCATTAAAAGAAGGATTACCATTCTGATCCCACTGGAATGTATAAATCCATTGCTCGGCATTGATATCCTCTAACTTGACACATTCATTGTTACCGTAGCTAGCAGCATTACTAATTACAATAACCTTGTCAACATTGGAGTCCTTACCATTATTGAGTGCTAACAACTCAGCCTTGGTAGGGCACTCATTAGAGGTCTTACCAAGGCCGGTCTTATTCAGAATAGCACTCCAAGTTGCTATTTCTGCCATATTACTTATTGTTTAATTGTTTCTTAAAGTCTTCGAATTCTTTTCTCAATAACTTAACTCCTTCGAGAGCCATGACACTGAGCATTTCATATTCTACCACTTTTACTTTTACATATTCCTGACCATCTTCTCCGACGAAAGTTTCGAATCTAGATTGGTTAGGTACTTGAGAAGCAGGTATGGTATTCTCGGATACCAACAGAGGTTCAATTTCCTCTAAGCTCTGAGCAATAGTTCCCACTTGGTATTTGCCATTCATCTTAAAGTGAACTGTAGGTATATTACAGATTTGGTCCAGAGTATGATTCAAATTCTCTACTTGAGATTTTAATCTACCATCTGATTCCTTCCAGAAACCAGAAGCTGCAGTAGTTTTAGCAAATACTACTTGGTCTGTAGTAGCCAATCCTAATTGAGCTCTAGTTACATTATGAGGATTATCTCTTCTGTTTGCATGGGTATTTAAGTCGGTCTGAGCTTTTGTACCTGCAGCCTTAGCATCTGCAATAGCAGCAGCCTGAGCAGTAGATACTGGCATATCTGCTGGAGCTAAGTTCTGTACATTACCTAAACCTATCTGAGCTTTGGTTACATTGTGAGGGTTACTCTTATTGCCAATATGAGCATCTAAGCTTTCCTTGATTACTTTGTCAGAATCCTGGATTAATTTCTCTAATGCAGTTTTAGCAGCATCAGTATAAGCCTTAGCTTCATTCAAAGCATTGGTAATATCTCCATTCAGACCAGAGTTAAGTTTATTGAACATCTCCCGAGTCAATACTCCAGCTCGATTAGCATTAGCAGCTAAAATTTCTAATGTCTGTGTAGTAGCTTCACCATATACTCCATCAGCTTTAGTAGATTTATTGATCTGTACCCAAACTTTATCTGTATTCTGAACTACCCCTTTACCAGAAATTATAATAGTACCTGGAATAGAATCAAATAATTTCTTATCTGCAGCAGTTTGTACACCAGCTTTTTCTGCAGTAGAAGCAGGTATATCTACCTGTTTATGAGGTTGTGCCGTATAATGATCATCTTGATCAGTTACAAATTGTTTACGATAATAATGGTATTTTAATTGTACATAATCGGTATACGCTTGACCAAATTCTAGGGTATCTAAAATAGTATTTGGAATACTGTTGGTTATAGCGGTAGCTTTTCTACCTTTAGCACCATCATAAGCAGTACCAGTAACTTCTCCCAAAATCAAAGAAGAAGTATTACTATCTACAAATTGAGTACCTGACCAACGGAATTGATAAGAGGGTTCATCCTGGGTAATATTCAAATATATCTTACCTGATTCTCCAGTAATAGGATTAGCATGATCTGGGTCAGAATATAATTTAATATTGCTCAGCTTTCCAGTTTCACTGACATCATAAGTAGCATAAACTTCGATAACATCATCAACATAAGAAGGCAATTGACTAGAGGGTACTAATCCATTACCATCCAAAGATGCAAATCCATTAGCCTTACCCTTAGTTGCTACAAAATCATCATGTTTCTTTTCTAAGTTATTGATATTAGTTTGTAACTTATTCTCAAGAGCAGTATCTGCAGCAGCTCTGGCTTCTTCTTCTTCCTGAATCTTTTGCATCTGAACCTGGTCGTATTCAGCACGAGCATCTGCCTCTTCTTTGATAGCCTGAGTAAATTTAGTGTCCAATGCCTGGTCAGCTGCTTTTCTATCCTTGATTTCTTGAGCAAGGGAAGCTTCGGAAGAATTCTTCAAGGCTTCAATGGCATCTTTTCTGTCTTGGATTTCCTTAGCAATCTGCTGGGGTAAAGTTTTATCCAACTTAACCTTATCAGCAGCAGTCATAGTACCAGCTTTAGTAGTTGAGGCTACTGGTAAATTAAAAGTGGTATTATTATCTTTATATATACCTTCGTTTACAGTTTTTCTGTTTACTGATACTGTAACTTTATTAGCATCTGAAGTTGCTCCTTCTCCAACTACTACAGTCTGAGGAATAGAATTAAATAACTTCTTATCTGCTGCAGTTTGTACACCGGCTTTCTCAGCAGTAGAAGCGGGGATATCTACAGTGAAATCATTAGATTTCTGTATACCTTCATCGGAGTTATATGTACTTCTACTTATGTTAGTAGTAACCACACCAGCCTTAGGTGTATAACTAGCTCCAGTGATATAATCATTGGGCATAGAATCCGATCTCTTCTTATCTGCGGCTGATTGAAGACCGGCTTTGGTATCAGTAGAAGCAGGAATAGCAAACTTATCAGACCTAGGTTCTCCATAAAGATTGCCCTCTTCTTTTACAGAACTCTTAAAGTTTACTTCAGCAGAAGTACCATTGATAACTGGGTTCGGGTCAATTTCTGTAATCACAGTCAATGGTAAAGCATCTGAAGTTGCTTCTTCTTTCTGAAGACGTTCATCTAAACCATTAGTGATACCATTAAATTTATTCTCAAGTGCGGTATCAGCTGCTTTTCTATCCTTGATTTCTTTATCTATACGTTTACCCAGAGCATTATCAGCAGCAATTCTTGCAGCTTCTTCAGCATCGATATTATCCTGGAGAACTTTATCTGCAGCAATACGTTCATTACGTTCTGTAGTAAGATCCTGAGTATTCTTATCTACTTTAGCCTCAATACGAATATCCTCAGCCTTTCTAGCCTCAATTTCCGTATTCAATAGTTCCTTGATTTCAAGATAACCAGTATTCTGATTACTTTGTAATCCCTGAATTAATTCTAGGTTACGTTGAATATTAGCAGTATTCTTAGCAATTAATTCATCCTGAGCCTGAGCCTTTGTTAATAATTCAGAACGAGTTTCTGTTACGAAAGTTCTCAATTCACTTACTGTAGCATTAAGTGTAGTACTTAATTCAGTAAACTTCTGAGTAACTTGTTCATCAGCTGCAGTTCTATCGGAGATTTCCTTATCTATAATACCTTTAAGTTCAGTCAGCTTATTAGTAATTGTAGTTGCAAAGTTAGGATCATCTCCCAATGCTTTTGCAATCTCTTCTAGTGTATCTAATACTCCAGGAGCAGAACCAATAACCTTTTGGATTGCAGCTTCTACTTGTTCGGCATTCTGATAGTTAGAATCGTTTTCCAACTGAGATACCTTAGTAATGTAGTTAGCAAATTCCTGGATATTATCTAACTTAGCTTTTAATAAGTCGGTAAAGTCATTTGAAGAAAGCTCTTTGCCATCTACTTTATCAACCTTTCGGTCATTCAAGTTTTCAACAGCCTGAACTCTATCTGATACTTCCTGAGTAATCTTATTCTCTAACAGAGTGTCTGCCTGAGTACGATTAAGGGTTTCGGTATCAATATTATTCTGAAGCTTGGTATCTTCTTGTAGTCTACTTTGAGCCTCATCATTGATATCTTTAGATATAGCTACCAAATCATCTTTGTGATTTTCCATAGCTGTAGTCAGAGAATCCTTAAGAGCTTGTTCAGCAGCCTTAGCTCTTTCTACTTCGGTTTGAATAGCAGTAGTGTTATTAGTTACTTTCTCCCTGAGCTCATCTAAAGAACCGGTTACTCCACTATTGAGGCTATCTATTCTGGTGCTTAAAGCATCATCACCTGCCTTACGATCTTTAATCTCCTGGTCGATTCGAGCATTGATTTTCTCATCTTCATTTGCCCGGGCAGTAGATTCAGTATTCATTAAGCCAGTGAACTTATTGTCCAATAAGGTATCAGCAGCAGTTCTATCTGAGATTTCTTTATCGATATTCTGTTGTAAAACAGTATCACCAGCTTCTCTCTTTGAAACCTCAGTGTTCAAGTCGATATTTACCTTATCTACCTGAGACTTAAGATTAGTATCAGCATTGGCTCTTGCTTCAGCTTCTGCATTAACCATGCCTTTTAATTCAGCATAATCTTCAGCTTCCTTAGTAATCTGGTCATTTAATCTGTCAGTATTACGTTGGATATTTGCCTTGTTAGCATTTACTTCTGTTTGCAAAGCATCTATCTTAGCCTGAAGTTCATTTTTAACGGTATTTACCGCATCCTGAATAGATAAAGCTAATTCTTGTATCTTGGTAGCATTAGCAGTTACTCGAGTATCTAATGCAGCATCAGCAGCCTTACGATCCGTTTCTTCCTTAGTGATAGCAGCTTGTAATGCAGCATCAGCATCTTTTCTATCTTGGATTTCCTTATTCAGACTAGCTTGAATACCATCAGTGTTACCAGTAATTTTATCTACTTCGTTATCAACGTATTCTTTCAACTTAGCCTCAAGAGCAGCATCAGCTTCCTTACGGTCAGAAACTTCCTTATCTACATTAGCCTGTACCTGGGCATCAGCCTCTGTACGATTAGTAATTTCCTGATTCAATTGTTCGGTAATAGCAGCCAATTTCTTGGTAATTGTAGTTGCAAAGTTTGGGTCATTACCCAAAGCATCTGCAATCTCCTTCAAAGTATCAAGAACCTCTGGAGCTTCCCCAATAATCTTTTCAATAGCTGCCTGAAGATCTGCTTCAGTTTGATAACCAGCATCATTGATAAGCTGAGATACTTTTGTGATATAATTAGCATGTTCTTCAATGCCATCCAATTTAGCCTTGAGGATATCGGTAAAGTCGTTTTTAGTAAGAGAATAGCCTTCTCTTTTATCTACCTTACGATTATCTAAGTCTTTATCGGCAGCAATACGTTCTTGTTTTTCTTGCTCTAGTTTTTCAAGCAATTCGGTTTTATCTGTACCGGCCTGAGTTTTCAAATCCTCAATCTTATGGTCAAGGATTTCATCTTGAGCAATTCGAGTTTCTTTCTCGTTATCAATATTGTTCTGAAGTACAGTATCTGCATTCTGACGGTTCTGAGCTTCTTGAGTAATGTTCTGCTGTAAACCATTATCTGCATTCTGACGGTCAGAAGTTTCCTTTACAATCTGTTGGTGTAATACTTCATCCTGAGCAGTACGAGCTGCAGCTTCAGCATTAATCTTGGATTCAAGTTCTTGGTCTGCAGTTTTACGATCACTGATTTCGGTGTTCAGTTTAGATTCTAATGCTACATCTGCATTTGCTCTTTCTGAAGCCTCGGTTAGAATCTTATTATTTAAGTCGGCAATATCCCTAGTATGGTCTAACTGTACTTGATGAACAGCCTCGGTCAGTTTCTCATCAGCAGCTCTACGTTCAGCAGCTTCCTTATCTACCAATTCCTTAGCATATTCTTTAGCTTCAGTTAAGTTATTGTCAGTTTCTACTTCCAAATCACCAACCCGGTCTTCTACCTTTTGAATACGAGCATTGATTGCTTCTATCATCCTAGTAATATCTTGTACTACTTTAATGATAGTTGCATTCAACGTATTAACCGAGTTAACCAAGTTATCGTTCACAATCTTAATCTGAGAAGCTAATTCGTTTTCACGGTTCTTAGCTCTAGTTACCTCAGCTTCTAATTGAGTACGTAATTCAGTTAATCGGTTAGTGATATTGGTAGCAAAGTTTGGGTCATTGTTTAATGCTTCAGCCAATTCCTTTAATGTATCCAAAGCATCATCAGCACCATCTACTAAGTCATGTATATATTTCTCAACTTGTTCTTGAGTCTGATATTTCAAATCGTTTTCTAGTTGAGAAACTTTAGTAACGTAGTTAGCATGTTCCTCAATCCCATTCAGTTTTTCTAGCAATTCATCAGAGAAGTTATTTTCTGACAAATCCCAACCTTCTTTCTTATCTACCTTGTTTGCAATTGATAAGAAGAATGCCCAGAACTCTTTAAGAGTTCCAACAAAACCCTGAGCCAAAGAGTCATCATAATAACCCTGTAATAGCCGTTGGTCAATCTCTTCGCAAGTGTAGTATTTACTAACGTACATATGTATATATTTTAAGGTGTTACTTTATTCTTTCCCAATAACAGTTCTGAGTTATTACCACGGAAGTATTCTTTTTCTTTACCAGCAAAAGCATTTGGGATATCATCTGGATTATCTGGGTCAACATCTCCTCCATCCTCTATATCCCCAACTACTACGGCATAATCAGGTAATTTCCTAACTCTGAACTTAATAACTTGGCCAAAGCCTATATGAGGTATATCTTTATCCCATACCTCTCCAAAGTAATCTTGGTAATTTGATACGAACTTCATACCAGTCATAGATTGCATGGTAGTAGCCGAATTACCAGTACCAGGCATTTCTATGTGAACTCCAGAAGGTCCATTCAAGATTATAAGATTACTGTCCCACCAATCGCCTTCTACATTGTTAAGCTTGGTGAAACGTAACATTAACATTTTCATATCTTTATGGATTTTGTTCTACGAATTTGATTTTAGTATCTCTATCCCTTTTGAGGATTACCAAGAATACCAAAGCTTCATCTTTAGCCTGAGATACTTGAGTATCTCCAGAAGGCTTATATACTATCCCATTGATAACAAATCTATCCTCGGACCAGTTAAAGTTCCAATAACCTTCCTGATTGAGATATCCGATTTGTTCTATGTAATTCTTTGAAATAAGTATAGAAAGGTTCTCATCATCTAATTCTCCAGAAACTGTAGCTTTATTTATTGGCCAGTTCCTAAAAGCATTGTAATAGCATAAAGCTTCTATGGGAATATTATAATATCTTGGGCTATCATCCTCAGCATGATTTAGATATTGATTAACATGTTTAGCCCAAGTAATTGTTTGTCTTCCAGCATCCCAGTCTAAGAAATCAGTGATAATCTTTTTATACCTATTCCAAGAATGGTTCTTAACCATTCTCCAAGGTTCTTTTGTCATGATTTCTTATCTATTATGGTTAACGAAGGTTTACTTGCTTTATTGAGAGGGGCTGTTGGATTAGGTCCTCCCAAAGGAGTTGGTTTTCGATGATTTACTACTTTTGGTACTACTAACCGTTCAATTTGATCACAGAATGGTAAGTATATCTCTAACCTAGATGCCAGCATACATAGATTCTTTCTTAGTTCATCCATATATCCTCCAGGTTGAATCATCTTTGAATAAGTACTCCATAAGCTAGATATACTTTCGGATATTTTATCATAATACTGTACCTCAGTAGGACCCGTAGTAATTTGTTTTATCCTATCTCCTCTAGCATGTTCTCCAGGTGAATCACCATCTTGGTCTGGTCCATGAGATTCAGTGGAGATAATTTCTCTAAAACTATTTCCTGCAACCAACAGTATATTTTGTATTTGTATATTGAGATAATCCCATACTGCCAATTCCATAATTAATTGGTTTTCTAGTCCCTCATACCATAATTCATCATTATATTTATCTGGTGGTATAGTATGATTTACTAGTGGGAAGATATATAATTGCCATTTAGTGATGTATGCAGTTTTATCTTCTATGGTCATACTCTCATTTAATTCCTTGGGAATATACCTATCTATCAAATTATAAATGGTATCTTGAAGAGTAGTATGTCCATAATTACATACAACTACGGTTCTAGTACAAGTCAAATCTAATCCTTCAGAATTAGTGACATGTAGTGTTACATCATAAAATCCAGACTTCTCATAAGAGTAAGATTGATGTCTTCCACCATTGAAAACCTCTCCCTTATCATCGCCAAAGTCCCAGTCAAAAATGGATTTGGCCGGGACTTTGGTTAATACTCTAAATGAAACTTCCAGACCTGATGTTACATATGTGAAGTCTAGATTCTTTTTCATTTATATTCGGATTTGTTTATTCTTTGTTTTCTTCGAAATCTTCAAGTAAAACTTCAAGGATATCTTTTACGGTATCTTTCGGATCAGCTTCGATTTCATGTTTCTTAGCAATCAGCTTAGCTTCTTCAAGTGAATAAGCTTTGGCAATCTTACTGATTTCCATACCCTTTGCAAACTGAGCAGCTAGCTTCTTGTCAAGCTTTTCGATATCCTCAGCAGTATACTTGGCAGTTTTGTTCTTATCCGGAACTAAAACCAAGTGGCCAGAAACTAAAGCTTTCTGAATACGTTTTGTTCTGTACTGACGGGCAGTAAGTTCTCTCTCTTCGCCTTTTGCAATTGAAATACCTGTTACCTGGTCGTTAAAACTGTAAGCATTAGTTCCAACTGTTACAATATAAGTAGTAGCCATAATCTTTTATTTTATTTTATTTTAGGTTATAATATAAAACCCCGAACAGAATGGATTGAAACTGTTCGGGGAGAAATTAGACAAAAATACAATGAAGAAATCCCGGATATTATTCTAAGTTAACCAATAGGTATGGGTCAATGTTCATGAAGCTCGGGAATCCAGCTTCAGAGAATTTCTTGTTAGCTGCCAACAGAAGAACAGCATCCTGGTACATCTTAGAGAAACCTGTAGTCAGAGAAGCATATACAGCTTCAGTCTGATTAGATACGATTCTTTCTGATTCAAGCATCAACTGTTTAGCAGTAAGCTTAATCAAGGCAGCACTGGTATCTACCATCAACAACTGCTGATCGGGAGTTCCCGGGTGAATATAGAAGTCAGCCTTGTTGGGAACCGGAGACTTGATATTCAGTGTAGCTTCTGTAGTTCCTGAGTGACGTTCTTTAAATTCAGGCAAGTTCAACATCTCGATAGCCTGGTCTTCACCACCAATCATAGTAGTAAAGTTACGGCCCATACGAGCAGCACGAACCCAGATATGCAACAAGTCTTTATAAGTAATACCGTTGGTTGTTTCATATACACCAATAACCGGAGCAGATTCAGAACCATCAGCTTTGTTACCGTTCATCAAAACATCCATTGCCAAAGTATCCATAGCATAACCCAACTGAATACCAAAGTCACGGAGATAGATTCCCAATACATCGATTGAAACGTAGTTTTTAACTTCGTCAGTAAGTTTAAATCCTTTACCGATTTTGAACAGAGAAACTGATTTCTGTCCGAAGCTTACATCTCCCAAAGGAATTGTTTCTGCTTCATTTACCTTAGCGGGAGCAGCATCCGACATATTTACCATCGGCATAGTTACCTGCAAACCATTGATTGATTGGTCTGAAGCAATGATGTTCGGGTAGAAAGGTGCCTGACGCATACCAGTTGTAATAGCAGCACGGATGATTTCCGGTACAATCCAACGGATATTCTGTTGCGGCATAGTGAAGATGTTCTGCATTGTATCAATCTTCGGATTAATGCCCAACTTTTCAAAGAAGGCATCCTGTGATACACCATATTTACCCTGTACCAGTTCTTCCAGAGTAACTTCAATAGGCAATGTGTTGTTGGAACCCTGACGGTAGGCTTCCAAACTTCTTACCATTTCTGGAAGTTCCTTTCTAAGGTCTTCCATTTTCAATTGTGCAAATTCTGTATTCATTGTTCTTTTAATGTTCAGTTAATGATTAGCGTACCAATACTTGAATAATATCATTAGCTTCATCAGCCGGTACGATGCTAATGAATTTTGTTTCATCGGCTGAAGTTTCAGCAGTGATGAAACGGTCAATCAACAGGGTATCTGTGGGTTTTACATAACCACATTCCATAGCCTCTTTAGCTACCCAGTTTACAACCATGAAAGCTTCTACAGCTACAGTTACTTCTACGGGGAAATTTCTTTGAGCCTGATAAGCAGGGTTAATGTTGTCAGTTACAGCTATACCCAGATAAACCTGGCTGCCATCTCCACCCGGGATATAAGGTTCGATATTACCATCGGTATCCAAAGCTACCGGCATACCCTGATGAATAACTTTGTTTTCTTTTACACAGAAAGCCTGATGCAACTTGTGAGATTCGCTCTTATAGATCACCGCTCTGGGAGTTTTTTCACCAAACAGAGTCATCGGTTGATCCTGATTTACCAGCTTAGTAGTAGGATGTGTATTCATATTCTTCTTATTTTAGAGATTATTTTAATTTGTTTGAATAGATACCTTTCAGAATCTCTTCAGTACTCTTTTCGGAATTCTGAGCAGTAGCTTTGTTATCAGATTTATCTTCTGGCTCAGCTGCAGAAGAAGCACGGCTTACATCATGAGAACCGCATTTAGCACAGGTCATTGGGAATTTTTCTTCCAATCGAGCTTGGTAATCTTTAGTAAGAGAGATCAAAGTTACCATGCCGGTAGTTTCGGCATTCAACATTGTAACGATAGTTTCATCAGCTTTGTCACCCATAAGTTTTTTATAGGTTGCAACAGCATTTTCACGGAGAGATGCAATGTGGTTTTTACCTACCTGAGCCATTTCTTTCAGATTTGCAACTTCTGCATTCAGATTAGTAACCTGTTCTGTAAGAGAAGTTTTTTCTGTAGTTAAGTTATCCACAGTAGTCTGAAGAGTGTTACGAGAATTAACCAATTCCTGAATGGCTGCAAATGCAGTTTCCTCGTTCATCTCTGTACCTTCGGCAAGAGTAAGGCAATCTTTACCAAAGATTCTTTCTAAAAATTTTTGTAGTTCATTCATATTTTTATTATTAGGATTTTGATTTCCTTGGTTATCATCATAAGATTGGGAAGTATCGTTATTTTCACTGAACAAAGCTAGATCAGTTTTCGTATCATAGAAGAAATACTGTTTAGACTTATCATCTCTATATTCTTCGTATGAAGCCCAAGTTCTCTTGGCAAAATTGGGATTAATGATTTTACCATCATCCCCAATCTTCTGAGCAAAAGCATCAGCTCCATGAGATACCAAAGAGGTTTCTAAGTATCTTACTACTTCAGTAACTATTCTTCGTACCATAACTCCCTTAGAATCATAGGTACCCAGTTTCTGGTAGAATTCATCATCTTCCATATTTGGGTGAGACTTATCCCACTTAAACTGTACTGTTACTGAGTTAGAATGGATAGATGGAGGATCCATAAGAATGCCTCTAGCAATTCTCGGATTTGCTTTACCATCAATCTTTAATATACCATTAATACCTGCAGGAATAACAAAAGAACCATCCTTGTATTCATCTTGCCAGATAACTTGTGATACAGCTCCAATAGCATTACCAATATTAGTCTCATGGTCACAGTTTACTGTTTGTCCTAAGAGCATTCTCATAGAAGCTTTTAATACTCCATTTTGACTAAAATCGGTAGGATTCCAGTTCTTAGACACAATAGTTGCAGATAATAATCTGAACATTGGTTCAATAAACTCCTCATCTTTAGGAGTAAGTTCTTCTAGCTTCAAGTCAGGATAATAGGTATTATAATCTATTTCTCCTCCCCAAAAACCAAATTGACTGACTGACTCCTTAGAAGTTTGAGCCCATTTATAAAAATTCTCCGAGAAGGTTTGTGGTTCTATGGATGTTGGGATATACCCAGCCATTATAGTATGACCACTACCTATCACTAGAGAATCCAAATGTTCTCTGTTCTTTTTAGTAATCGGTTTACTCATCTTGATTTAGTATTTTGATCTCCTCGTGAAGGAGCCGGGTTATTTTTATCTCTTGATCTACGAGCGGATTGATTCTTATCGTCCTGTCTCTGTTTCTTCTTAGTACCCTCTTGTGGGTCTGAATTACCTCCCTTAGCAAATTGGTCTTCCAATGAAACTCTTGGTTCTTCTTCTGAAGGAGAATCATAACCCATTTCCCAAGCATATTGATATTGAGAAATGATACCTGCCTTGTAAAGTAAGTCAAGGTTCTGAATCTTATATTGTCTACCCTGTTGGATTTTAACCTCATCAGAGATAGTAGATGATCCCCAAGTAATGGTTATTCCCTTGCAATCAAAGCCAGCCAGACGTAGTTCTAGTTCATAAATAAACTTAAGAACATAAGAAACTATCATTTGGATATTCTTTAGCTGACTTATAAGCTTAGAAAGCATAATACCAGTTGCTCCTTCTCCAATGGAAGCTTGTACTCCAATTAGGTTGCCATTTACTCCCAAACCATTAGCAACTGATTGCTGGTTCATATTCCAGGGTTTATCAATATTGCTCATCTCTTTTGAAGTAGAGTTAAGTTTAAACTGGTGGTCATCAATGTAACCAGTTACTACTCCATCCTTCATACCTTCCCTTACATTCTGTTTCAAACGTATTAGCTCCCTATTTAATCTCTTAGTATAAGCTTCTACATTTTCATTGGGTTTCTGTTGGGGTTTTTCCATCAAAGCCTCTAGAAAACCAACCATACCACAGATTTCCATGATATGTTTAAAGTTAGTTTTCATATCATGCTGACCCTTTAATGAATCCAAAGATGCCATAAAAGGAGGTATTCCGTAAGGTTCATCAGTATCATTATACATACCAACATAACAGTAGGTCTCTGTATTAAGTTTGATATAATCTTGCTTATTCGAGCCATTCCAAAGAGTGTTCCTCTGATATGGACTGTATACACCATTATTCTCTCTTTTGAATACTATCCTATCTGGTTTGAGGAATAATACAGTAGCTAGACCCTCTAACTTTTCATTTGGTACAGCTTCTACTGAGATAGCTCCACTAATCATCAATTGAACTATCATCTTGTTTACCAAGCCATCCATACCAGCAGTATAGTTAGACCATTTAGAGGATACCTTAGAAAGATGATCTCTCATCTTATCAGCCTCTTTATCGGTATTATTAGGGAAGGTTATGTTGTGACCAGTATTAGCAAGCTTAAACATATCCTGTAAAGCTATATTAACATCTGGATTCACTTTATATAAATCCCTTAAAAGCTGAATCACTTCAACACGAAAAGAAGGCGTAACCATCTGAGTTAAGCCTTTCAATGTATGAATGAAGTTACCTGGGTCATCATCCGGTTCCGATACTCTACCGGGTGAAATAGGTACCTCCTCTTTTTTACTTGGAGGATTAGCCTTGTTTTCTTGTATTGGAGATCGATTCCTTCTATCGAATCCAAAAAACTTAAGAATTTTCATTTCGGTTGTATTATTACATTAGTTTTTCCTTTTCGTATGTGATTACATATTGCTTTACCAAATATATCATCATCAGAATAAACATCTCCTTCCAAATCCACATCTACAGCAGAAGTATTATTTCGGTGTTTACCCATGGCTACGGGTCTACCCAAACCATCATATATAAAGGTAGGAGCTTCTTGAACAAAGAAAGGATCCTTCACAATAATATTCTCTTCTCGAATATCTTGTTCTAGACCCTCTATAATTACTGAACGATTCTTTTGGGTAGTTAACCAACCCGGAGATTTATCAACCTCTGGTCTGGACTTACCTTTCTTTTTCAGAAGCTTTTGATAGTAATATAGGTTAGGGTATCCTTCTGACTGAAGAGCAGAAGTTACTGCTAACCCAACGTCGTTAGATTCTGGAGCTACAACAGCAAAATTAAATAATTGCCCAGTATCTCCCAGTAACCTAGCATATTTATCTACTGCCATTCTTCCCTTATACACAACTTGTTCTTCTCCCAGCTTGTCCATACAAGTGAAAGAAGAATAGTCTGAGCCTCTACCTGTTGCAACGTCTGCACCGATAAAGTACTGTTTATTTGGATCTGGTTCGTTGAATTGTCTATACTGACGATTGAAACGATATTTTAAAACTGGATAATCACTTAAGCAATCTTCGATAGCCTTGATATCTGCCATATCAAATACTGTATTACCTGAAGAAAGAAAGTCTCCATCGATTTCTTGTGCAGTTCTTTTTGGACCCAATGCAGAAGCCATCTGGTCATACCAAGATTGATCCCGTTCTGGGTGCATCTGCCAATATAATCGAATAGCATTGAAAGGATTACCTCCAGCTATAGCATCTACCCATGTTGAATGGTAAAAATTACCCATACCGTATGGAGTAGAATTGATGATGGCTGAACCTCCGGTGGAAAGCGTAGGGAAGGCAGCTGCCCAAATAGCTGAAGCCCACCGAACGATTGCAGCCTCATCAATTACCAGGAGAGAAAGAGATTCTGAACGACCGGCTTCGGAAGATGTTGGGATGGATTCTATGAATGAACCATTATCGAATTCAATCATAGAGGCAGAACCAAATTCCCCAGTTCTTCCGTTAATGATCGGGGTTTGCATATACCATGGAAGATTCTTATACATGAACTTAATCTTCTTAAGTACCTTCTTAGCTGTTGTATCCTTAATGGAGATAATGTTTATCTTCTTATTAGGATGATATGATGCCAGCCATAAGCAGTACATAGATATAAGTTCTGTAATACCCGCTTGCCTGAACTTTAACAAGATATTGAATCTCTGGAGTATAAATTGGTATAGTACGGCTTTTTGATACGGATATAATTCAAATCGAACCTTTCCTCTCACTGGATGTATCACATAACAAAAAAGACTGAAAAAGAAAACATCCGTTGTAACCCTAGATAGATTAGATAATTCTTCTCTTGTAAGGTTAGTTGGTGTTTCCTGTATCTTCTTTGCCATAAAATCTAAAATTTATAAGTTACTACCAGTTCTAAATCAGTTTTGATACCTGAGAAATATCTTGGGTAATAAAAACTGTTTATCCCCAGTTTGTAATTAAATCTCTTAGTCTCGATTGAAATTCCTGTTCCCAAATCCCATAGATTGTTAAAGGGTCGGTACTTACCATAAACATAAGGAACTAATCTTATTCTAGATTTAATTTCTTGTGTGGTAAGTTTTCCGTTATACCAAGAATACTTGTAATTATTAGTGTCGATATTGAATAATCTACTAGAATAAATTCCTGAATTTTGATTAAGGAAACTCAATGTAAGTTGATTCTTATCGATTACTAATTGAACAAGAGAATCCTTCTCTGAGATTATAGAATCAGGATTATTAGCGGTATGAATAGGCTTATCCCAATTCTGATAATTGTAAAGAAGGATTCTACTTGGGTTAAGTAAATTATCGTAGGAAATTGGCAGGAAATCTTTCCTCAAATAAATTGTATCAGTATGTTGAATGATCTCTTTATCAGGTAACATACTGAGTTGTTGATTCAGTTTGTAATTCCTGAAGCAAAGGTAAATAGTAAATCCTAGTAAAAGGACTACCATGGCAACTTTAAGCTTCTTCATCTTTTGATCTGAGATAGGCATCTTTTGTTTTGTATCTATCAATTATTACTCCCAAAATTACTTTGAAATTATTACTGAAGTCAGTAGTCGGAATTCTAAATCGAATATCGATTCCTTTTGAATCTTGAGTAATACTCATTCTGATTTTTCCCTTGTGACTCTTTACAATTCGATTATAAAAAGTTGCCAAGAGATTAAACATACTCTTCAGATTTTTCGGTAATATCTCTGTTCTGTATAAAATTTCTTTGTTCATTGTTACTTGAGTTTTTCGGTTTCAATTCATAATAGTCAACTCACTCTATATCAGGTGCTTGGCATTCATTTGCCAAGTCTGGCATAAGCCAACTAATTCAAATTCAATCAGTTACGAAACTGGCTTTGTTTTTCCCTTAACAATCCCTTTTCCTGATTGATTCTTATATCAGTATTCCTTATTCCAATATTCCTTATTCCAATACCCTTTAAAAGCCTATTAGATTTATATAGGGGGGATTCACTTGAAATTAAGGCATTTCTTAAACCATAATCCTACTTCATATACTGACCCTTTGCTCAAGGTATACCTAGCTTTATTTAACCAGTAATGATAAGTCTTAGGATCCCAAGTTGCAAATCCTCGAATAAATACTCGGTAATTTTCGGGGAATCCCATAATTGCCTTGAAATCATAAATACCCAAGGGATACCCATCTGGTCTAAATTGCCTATCAGAGGGTCTCAAGGTTAAGGGTGGTTTATCATCTTCCAATCGATATACTCCCGGGAGAGTACTCATCTTAGCAGTTTTAATAGGCCATTTCTTTTCATCCTTGAAATCATGAGTCCAAAGTTGTCTTACTTGTCTGACTGTAAGATTTTTCTTTTCAGGTAATTTCCGATAATCATACATGGCTAAAACTTTATCAGAGAATGGAATTAAAGCTTCCTGTGGGGCTTGTACTAGTAAATCTCTAGTAAGTTTTGGAGTATTTACTTGGAATACTTCATTAAAAGAATCCAAATACTCTTTTCCCTTGTCTAAATGAACTCCAATGATTACTAATCTTTTTCTTGATACTTGGGAGTTTCCGAAGTCAGAAACGCTTCTTTCGTGAAAAATAAGTTTATAGTTCTTAAAGAAGTCCGTTAACATTTCTTTAGAAATGAGAGATAGCAATCTTGGTAGGTTTTCTATAAGAAAGAGAGCGGGTTCGTAATATTGAATTGCTTGGAATACTAGTTGTATACTTTTATTACTTTTAGGGTCTCCTAGGGTCTTAGATTTAGATAATCTCATTACTGAGCAACTACCACAATCAGGGCTAGATAATATGATATCTGGATGCCAATCTTCTGGTAGTTTATACCCTTTTAAGAAAGGTATGCCTTTGAAATTAGCTTTCCACTGTTCTTCTCTACCGGTATGGAATACTCCACGAGGTTCTATATTTCCAATAAGTTTATCTCTAAAAGGGAATAGGAGGGCTCCTTGCCCTCCACATACTCCCAGTACTTTTAAGTCTTTCATTTCTTGTAACTTCTCAATTTTATGTATTTGAACCAAGCATAATGCTTCCTAGTTGAAATATAATCCAGGTTCGAATCATTATTATGAGCTTCTTCTTCAAAGCTTACATCATGATACCTTTCATTTTGCTTGTTCCATTTAGCAAAACAAAGAATGATTAAGTACTCGATTCCATACCAAAGGTAGAAAAATATCCATAACATCTCTGCCATTTGCTTTGAATGAATGTGTTCATGGTTATAATCCACCTCAGTAAATTTAGCTCCTTTCCTTACGAATACCAAACCCAATAAATTGATGGCTTTATATCCTTTGAAAGGTATAATATTGTTATAAATTATTTTCATAGCTTATCCTTGAAGTTTTCATATGTATTTCTTAGCTTTTGGTCGTAGTTATTCTCTTTGTAGGCAGGACCATTATATCCTTTAGCGAAGGCATCCCAGTCTTTTGCCTTCAAATGCTTCACTAAACCGGAGTTATAGAGGAAATGGTACATCATTTCTAGCTGCATTTCATGAGATTCAGACATCTTTTGGATCATTTCATCTACTGATTGACATCCACAAAGCTGATAATTGAAGCCCATAATCTGTCCCAATCCCCAAGAAGTGGATAAATTAGCACAGTTTTCATCAATTTTACGAGCTGCTTCGAGTCTTTTCCACTCTCCTTCACCTCCTAAGTAGAATTCTTTGGTCCATTTTTGATAAACTAAGGATGGATTTCTCTTGGCTAGATCGTATAAATAGGTTCTTTTACCTTCTCCATCGAGTTTTATCTTCAAATATTTCCACATTACATGACCCTCGAAGAGAATTTGAGGTCTACCAGAGGGTAAAAATCCGTCTCGATTACCACATTCTACTACAGTTACTGTCTTTAACAGAGCTGGTTCAAGATTTAATTTGTTTGCAACCTTGGCAATTAATTCGTTAGTAAGTTTATCCATAATATAAATTCTTAGAGTTTACATTAAAGAGGATAAAGTATTGCTTGTAGCCTTTCTTAGGTAGGTATATCGAGTTCTATTTATCAATGAAATAAATAATTTAATTATGGATATGGGAAAGAAACAACAGATTATGGTTGATTGGTTTAGGAAAACCTTAGATGAATCAAAGAAACCCTGGAATACCCAGGTATATTTGATAACTGATAAGTATCATGTTTACATTGCCAACAAAGATATCAGATTAATAGGAAGTAATTTTGGCAAGGCAATTGATAGACCTCTGAAATATTTCTTATTTACTGATGGTAAGGTACAGTATTTCAACAGTATAGAATTTCTTGGCTATTTGCCTTTCGAATTAAGAGACGAATACCCAGTCAATTGCAAACCTCTAAATCCCTGGGAATACGACTACTACCGTCAGCATGGAATAACCTCAGAAGATTTGCAGAATTTATTCAATAATGATTGATATTTAAAAATAAAATAGTATATTTGTATAACGAAAATAAATACATTATTTATATGAAAAAAGAAATAGTAAAACTCAAAGAGGGTAACTCGGTAATTTACCAAGACAAAACCCTAATGGAAAAGGCAAACGTAGTATCTATCGATAAAAAGAATGGTACTGCAATATTATCTAATAAGGTAATAATTACTAGAACAACAAATCTAGAGGGTCAATTTACTCGATTAGATGGAAAAGGTAATGCAATAATCCTACCTTGTACTACAGAGAATGAACAGAAGTACAATTCCTTTGTTGCATATCACCAATCCAAGAAATCCCTAGAGGCAATCAAAAAATGGTTGGATGATAACGGGAAACACAAGGATGATGAAACCCTTGAGAAGGTGATAACCTTAGATAAGAAACTTAAAAAATTAATCGAAAAACTTAATGAATAGTACTTGGATAATATTAGGCATAATCTATGGGATATGCCTAATCCCCTCTATACTTCTAACCAAGATGTTATGTGAAGAAATCAGGATGATAAGACCTCATCTATTATTCCTTACAATCTGGTTAGTATTACCTTTATTTCCTATTTACCTAATATTCTTTAAAAAGAAAAACAATGGCTAGAATTAAAGATTACGACGAAGATTTATCTGCTCCCAAACTTCTAAGGGAAAGGGCAAGAGATAGCAAGGGTAGGTTCATTAAAAAGGACCTACCACCCTACCTAGGGGCTGAGCAAGTATTAAAACCTAAGAACTACTATCACTTCGATAGTCATGGTAATTATAAGGGTAGCTCAATGAATTTTGATGCTTTAGTATGCCTTGGCTTTACTTGGTTTAAGTTACTGGGAGTAGCATTAATGATGTTATTATGGCCACTAGTATTTATATATGCCCTTAATGATGGGATAGAGAGATACCCATTTAAGAAGTATGCAATCCCCTATATATTTATCTTAGTAGTTTGGTTTATAGTATTCTTATATGGATTAGTATCATGAGCAATATAGATGAAAAAGCAAAGAATAACTTCACCATAGAGATGAGGATATTCGAAAATTATGAGAAAGTGAAATATGAGATAATCAAGGTAATTGATTTCCTAAGACATGCAGAAACTAACCTAGGGATGTGTAGGATATTCGATAATCAGAATCATGAATTATGGCATAGTGTAATTAAACCCTGGTTCCAACCTGAAAGGTTTGGTATTACCCATCTCTGGTTTCTTTCAGGGTTTAGTCACATAGGTTATGGAGAGTATCATATCATAAGAAGTAATAGATGGTTGAAGACTCCTATAGATAGGATTAATAGAGAGGATTATATATTTGGGTATTGGTTTCCTACCTATAAGAAGTATATCCCATATAGAATTAGGATTTTGAAATTGGCTTTAAAGGATTTGGAGAGGATTAAGGAAGAGTATGGTAAAGATTGATAGATTAAGGGATGATGCCAATAAGAGGATTCTTAAATGTCAGGAAGGTAAGAATATTTGGTATCGGTTGTGGATTAATCCTGAGGATATGATGAGAATAGAACCATTATTGGAGGGAGGGGATAGAATTTGGATGGAAGAACTTGAGATGTATTATACTTTCTTCTATGAGATAAGGAATGGTAGAAGGCTTATTGGGAAGAATAGGGTTAAAGAGATATTAGATACCCTTTTATAGGATGATGAATGCCAGGGATGTTAGGTCTCTGGCTTCTTTGTGTGTTGTGTCTTGGTATGCCCTTAACGTGTGTGTAGGAAGGTTTTTGTGTAGTATGCTCAAGGCTTTTCTAGGCAATGCCTTTAATACGAGGAGGTAAAAAGTTGTGGCAGTAAAATTCGTGGTTTGTGTTCAGGGTACCTCTTAATATGAAAGCCTAAAAATACCATGTACTAAAATGCGGGTACGGTATCCCTTATTTAGAATGAGTCAAAAAAAAAGTAAGGGACAAACATTCCCTTACTTTCTAAAAAATTTTATTTTCTTTCATTTTCTTGTTTATCCCACGCATAAGCAAGAAAACTTAATATAATAAAAATAAAAATCCAACATAAGATTTCTAAAACAAAATTCATAAATCATATTTTATGAGTAAGGAGTTAACTCCTTACTCTGATTAAACAATTTATTTTTTTACAATCTGTAAAGCCTTTTTCAAAATATCTTTGTTTGTTTCTTTCATATTTTCAGAACAAACAGAAGAAAGTGAAAAATCATTTACTTTGTAAACTTGCTTATAAAAATCTAAAAACGCTTTTTTTAGCTTCTCTAACCGTGTTTTATCTTTTTCTTGAACTAATGATTCAGATAAAGAAAGAATTGTATTTCTAAATTTTTTTCGAGCTACTTTTTTTTCTTTGTCCGAAAGTTCTGAAAAAATTTCTTCTTTGTAAATGTCTGATTTTTTAACTCCAAAAGAAGTTTTTAAAAGTCCTTCAGTAGACTTATTTAAATTAGCTAGAATATCCTTATAAAGAATATTATTAGCTTTAGATTGTGCTTTAGCTTTTTTAGCACTAACTTTGTTTACTTTTTCTTTTGTAGAATTTTCAACAACTACATTTACATTCTCAACTGAATTTAATTTTTTTTCTTCCATAATAAAAATGCTTGAACTTTTGAATTTATTTTATTATAACCTTTTCGATAAAAATTCAAGTCTTATTAGAAACTCGAAAAGGTTTTTTATTTCTCTATGCAAATATAAGAACTATTTTTTAATCTACAAAATTTTCAAAGATTTTTTTTTTGAAAATTTTTCTCATTAAATTTTAAACCTCTTATCCCTTTCTGACATTACAAAGATAAGGACTTTATTTTAATCTACAAAATAATTCGAGAAAAATTTTTGTTAAAAATGAATTTTATTATTTTAAGAATAATTTTCAGAAAATATTTGCATATTTCAAAAATTTTATTATTTACACGTACATTATTTATTATCAAAATTTTTATCAAATTTCCACTCATTAACCCCGCGGGGTCCTAAATTGCCCGCACGTTGTCCGCTATATAATACCTGTATGATAACAGATTAAGGCCATCTATGGTTCCTTTACTATAACCTCTTGGCAATCCTTCGTAACAAATCCACAAGGCCAGAGGATTCTAGAGAATTTTCGGAGGGCCTTTTAAGTGGCTATAGAATATCTGTATATTACATGCCTATACCTGAAGGCCCTATATGGTCGATAGTTAGCGTACTTGGGTAAGCCTTATAGGCTCTATAGATAGGCCTAGTGGGTTCTTATATAAGGCTAGTAAGTATATGTGTAGTAAAGCTCTAGTACCTCTTAGGTGATTATATGAAGTCTATAGATGGCCTCCTAGGTATGTACATAGAAAAGCCCAGGTACCTTAGTTAGGCCTGGGCAATTAATTAATCGAAGTATATAGTGAAGG
>OHUK01000197.1_pt1 | contig 56704 bp, 47 predicted proteins | sample 1579201 | NCBI WGS metagenome assembly OHUK01 (sample SAMEA3879528, study PRJEB24766) | human gut metagenome | biome: human-associated habitat; feature: feces | place: USA | collected 1985/1987 | reverse complement strand
ATCTTTGCCACCATCTTGTGTGCTCTTTCGGGCCGCATGCCAAAGTCTCATCGGTAGCGTAGCCCGCTAAGCTCTATTTTCGGACTTTGGCATGCATCTCCGAAATAGCGCACAATCTGATGGCAATCAATTTTGAACACCTAATTAATATAATCAGTAGCATACTGCCTTGGGCTGCCTGCGCCGGCATGGCGGCACTGGGTGATGTCTGGAATAATGTTGGTAGTAGGGCAGGTTCGTTCTTGGGTGAGATTCGGCCCGTATGGCCAAACGACGATAGCCGTTTTGCATTGCCGTATGGGCCGTTTGGCCAACTAAAACGACCCATACGGCAAACCGCTGAATGCCAGATAGTTGGGGTGGCGCGCTGGATTGTTTGTTGCAGTCGGAAATGCTGCGTGCAGAAATCAGCCGTGCCGGAAAACATCATTGCCGGATTTTAATCCCAATTAAAGCACGATGCTTGCAGATGATGGTTGGGGCATTCATGTCTTGTGTGCCAAATGCTTAATTGCTCCTTACGGCAACTTGCAGGCCCATGCAGCCTACGGCAGAATGCTGCGACTTCGCGGACACTGTAAGCAGAGGATTTGACAATCGGGTGTATGCGTTTATGGCTCCCGGCAGTCGGTTTGGGATAAAGCGTGGAGGTGGGAATCCTTGTAGTTGATTTGTTTGCCGGCTTAGGCACTAAGGCCAAGTCAGCCCGGCTGGTTGTCTTTAGGCCGCAAGCAAATGTTTGCAGGCATACAGGGTGGGGGTGAACGGCGGTGGGGCGAATACTGCCGCCTGTCTGACGCTACTGGATGTATGGCGCAATCGGAACAGGCACATGCTGCAATTGATATGCCTGTGCCTGTTCTGATATCTTTCGTTGGCTGTCATCGCATTTGGCCATCGGTCAAAAGCAGTTCGTAGTCGACCACGTCGAGCCAACGGCCAAATTTGCGTCCTACCTGGTTGAAGCATGACACCTTGGTAAAACCAAGCCTCTCGTGGAAGTTGATGCTCGGCTCATTGTCTCCTGTAATACATGCTATCAAGGCGTGGCATCCCTTTGTGCGGCATGCGTCGATGAGGCGCTCCATCAGCTGTCGGCCAACGCCATGCCCGTGGTGCGAACGTGATATATACACCGTGGTCTCGAGAGTGTTTTCATACGCTTTGCGTTCTTTCCATCTGTGCGCATAGCAGAAGCCGACGACGTTGCCCTTGTCTTCGCATACAAAATAGGGGAACGACGCCGATATTTCAATTATTCGCTTCGACATTTCTTCAACTGTGACCGGTTCCAGCTCAAATGAAACAGTCGTGCCGGTTACGTATTCGTTGTATATGTTGGCTATGGCAGTGGCGTCGGTATTGCAAACATTTCTGATAATCATGATTCAAAGTAAACATTTATCCCCAATCGGTCATTCAACAATCAGGCTGTTCCATCCCACTGGCCGTGAATATCGGCCTGCCCCGTTGCCGGTGGCATAGCGGGTTGCGTAGCGACAAAGCGCAAACAAGATGCGGCGGGGTGGGGCGATGAGTTTGTGACGCATGTAACGACCATGAAAACAAACATCGAGCATTAAAGGGCCTGTTTGGGTTGAAAAGGGAGTTGCTTTTTGGCAACTCCCTTTGCTAATACACGTAATTTGCTATTCTACTTATATTCAGCCCAGCTCTTAATGTCGATGTCGTCGAGCTTTATTCGGCAGAATGCATTGATGAAGGCACTTGCCAGACGGCTGTTGGTTATCAGCGGAACATTCAGGTCGATGGCTGCGCGCCTTATCTTATAGCCATTGGTAAGCTCGCCTGCAGTCAGGTTCTTGGGTATGTTCACCACAAGGTCAATCTCGTGGTTGTGCAACATGTCAATGGCCTGCGGCTGCTTGTCTTCCGATGGCCAGAACACCTCGGTGTTCTCCACCCCGTTTTCCGACAGGTACTTGGAACTGCCGCTGGTGGCATACAGCTTGTATCCGTGCTCAACGAGCATGCGTGCGGCATCGAGCATCTCGGCCTTTTGCTTGGCGCTACCTGTAGAAAGCAATATGTTCTTTTCAGGTATGCGTTGTCCAACAGAGAGCATGCTCTTGAGCAAGGCCGTGCTCGTGTCATCGCCAAGACAGCCCACCTCGCCCGTTGAAGCCATGTCAACGCCGAGCACAGGGTCGGCTTTCTGCAGTCGGTTGAACGAGAATTGGCTTGCCTTGATGCCCACGTAGTCGAGGTCGAAGAGAGTCTTGCTGGGCTTTTCTACGGGAAGTCCGAGCATCACCTTGGTTGCAAGTTCAATCAGGTTGATTTTCAAGACCTTGCTTACGAATGGGAACGAGCGTGATGCGCGCAGGTTGCACTCAATCACCTTGATGTCGTTTTCCTTTGCAAGGAACTGTATGTTGAACGGGCCGCTGATGTGCAACTCTTCTGCTATCTTGCGGCTTACGCGCTTGATGCGCCTCACAGTCTCGCAATACAGCTTCTGCGGGGGGAACTGTATGGTGGCGTCGCCAGAGTGGACTCCGGCAAACTCAATGTGCTCGCTGATGGCGTATGCTATTATTTCGCCATTGCGTGCCACGGCATCCATCTCAACCTCTTTTGCATGCTCTATGAAGCGGCTTACCACCACGGGGTGGTCTTCGCTTACATTGGCTGCCAGGCGCAGGAACTTTTCAAGCTCTTCCTTGTTGGAGCATACGTTCATGGCTGCACCCGACAATACGTATGACGGGCGTACCAGCACGGGGAAGCCCACCTTTGATATGAACGTGTTGATGTCTTCCATCGTGGTGAGGGCGCTCCACTCCGGCTGGTCTATGCCGTTGCGGGTGAGCATCGACGAGAACTTGGCGCGGTCTTCGGCATTGTCAATGTCTTTGGCTGATGTTCCGAGAATGGGCACGTGCTGTCCGTCGAGCCTCATTGCCAGGTTGTTGGGTATCTGTCCTCCTGTGGAGACAATCACTCCGTGTGGGCATTCAAGGTCGATTATGTCCATCACACGCTCAAAGGTCAGCTCGTCGAAGTAGAGGCGGTCGCACATGTCATAGTCGGTGGAAACAGTCTCCGGGTTGTAGTTTATCATCACCGAGCGGTAGCCTTCTTTGCGTATGGTTTGCAGGGCCTGCACACCGCACCAGTCGAACTCTACAGACGAGCCAATGCGGTAGGCACCGGAGCCAAGCACAATGATTGAGCGTTTGTCGCGCTCGAACGTAATGTCGTGGGCAACGCCGGCGTAGGTGAGGTACAGGTAGTTGGTCTGTGCCGGATATTCGGCAGCCAGGGTGTCTATCTGCTTGACATATGGCAGTATACCGTAGCTCTTGCGCAGGTTGCGCACCACAAGGCCGGCCTTGGCCATGCTGTTCAGTTCTGTTTCCAAGCCCACGGCACGGGCAATCTGGAAGTCGGTGAATCCGTAGACCTTGGCCTCGCGCAGCAGTTCCTTGTCGAGGTTGTTTATGCTCTTCAAGGCCTTCATGCGCTCGTCGATGTCGATGATGTGATTCAGTTTCTGCAAGAACCACTTGTCAATCTTCGTCAGCTCATGTATCTGGTCGATGGTGTAACCCTTGTGCATGGCTTTCGAGATGATGAACACGCGCTTGTCTGTAGGCTCACGCAATGCAGCGTCGATGTCGGGTATCTCAAGTTCCTTGTTCTCGACAAAGCCGTGCATGCCTTGCCCTATCATGCGCAAACCCTTCTGTATGGCTTCCTCAAAGTTGCGGCCGATGGCCATCACCTCGCCTACCGACTTCATGGATGAGCCAAGCTCTTTGTCAACGCCACGGAACTTGCTGAGGTCCCACCGTGGTATTTTGCAGACCACATAGTCGAGGGCAGGCTCGAAAAAGGCGCTTGTCGTCTTCGTGACCGAGTTTTTCAGCTCAAACAGGCCGTAGCCCATGCCCAGCTTGGCGGCGACGAAAGCCAAGGGATAGCCTGTGGCTTTGGATGCGAGCGCCGACGAACGGCTCAGGCGGGCGTTCACTTCGATTACGCGGTAGTCTTCGCTTTGTGGGTCGAAGGCATACTGCACATTGCATTCTCCGATTATGCCTATGTGACGTATAATCTTGATAGACAGCGCTCTAAGCTTGTGGTACTCGCTGTTTGTCAAGGTCTGAGATGGTGCTATGACTATGCTCTCGCCTGTATGTATGCCCAATGGGTCGAAATTTTCCATGTTGCATACCGTGATACAGTTGTCATAGCGGTCGCGCACAACCTCATATTCTATTTCTTTCCAGCCTTTCAGGCTCTTCTCTACGAGAACCTGAGGCGAGAAAGAGAAAGCCTTTTCGGCCAGTTTGTCAAGCTCTTCCTCGTTGTCGCAGAATCCGCTGCCCAACCCGCCAAGGGCGTATGCGGCCCTGAGGATAACGGGGTAGCCCAATTCCTTGGCTGCCTTGCGGGCTTGCTCTATGTTTTCGCACGCCTCGCTCTTGATGGTCTTGACGCCAATCTCATTGAGTTTTTCTACGAAAAGCTCGCGGTCTTCGGTGTCCATGATAGCCTGGACGGGTGTGCCGAGCACGCGTACGTTGTATTTTTCAAGCACTCCGCTCTGGTGCAACGCCACACCGCAGTTGAGTGCTGTCTGTCCGCCGAAAGCCAACAGTATGCCGTCGGGGCGCTCCTTTTCGATTACGCGCTCTACGAAATACGGCTGTACGGGCAGGAAATAAATCTGGTCGGCAACCCCCTCGGATGTCTGGACGGTCGCGATATTTGGGTTTATCAATACGGTATATATTCCTTCTTCACGCAGTGCCTTCAGCGCTTGTGAACCGGAATAGTCAAATTCGCCAGCTTCGCCAATCTTCAATGCGCCTGAGCCGAGCAACAGGACTTTCTTTATATTTTCGTCTCTCATAGTTACTGTTACTTCAATTTTTCAACAAAACGGTCAAACATAAATTCAGTGTCGACAGGGCCTGAGCAGGCTTCCGGGTGGAACTGGCTTGTAAACCAGGGGTTCTCCTTGTGGCATATGCCTTCGTTTGACCCGTCGTTCATGTTAACGAACAGTTCCTTCCAGTCGCTGCCTAGCGTCTTGGCATCGACAGCGTAGCCATGGTTCTGGCTTGTTATGTAGCACCTTGTGGTTCCAACTTCCATCACCGGCTGGTTGTGCGACCTGTGACCGTATTTGAGCTTGTATATTGTTGCGCCTCCGGCTTTGGCCAGAAGCTGGTTGCCCATGCATATTCCGCATATAGGCTTGCGTGAAAGGCTCATTTGTTTGCGTATGATGTTGACCGCGTCTTCGCACATGTCCGGGTCGCCCGGGCCGTTGCCGAGGAAAAGACCGTCGAAGTCCATGCCCGTATAATCATAATTCCATGGCACGCGGATAACTTCCACACCACGGTTGATGAGGCATCGTATGATGTTGTTCTTTACGCCGCAGTCAACCAGTACGACTTTCTTTCCGGCGCCTTCGTTGTAACGTATGACCTCCTTGCAGCTCACTTTGTCAACAAAGTTAACGCCTTCGTAATCTGCCTGAGGTATGTTGTCGGGCTGGTCGTCGAAAAGAATCTTTCCCATCATTACACCGTGCTCACGCAACACTTTGGTCAGCTGGCGGGTGTCTATGCCGGTGATGCCGGGCACATGCTCACGCTTCAGCCAGTCGGCCAGGCTCTCGACTGCATTCCAATGACTATACTCTTCACTGTAGTCTGCAACGATTATGGCCGATGCGTAGATCTTGTCGCTCTCCATGAACGTTGCTATGCCGTCAGGGGCAATGGTGAAAGGGGGAACACCATAGTTTCCCACCAGTGGGTAAGTCAGTGTCATCAACTGTCCGGCGTATGAGGGGTCGGTCAGGCTCTCCGGATAACCCATCATCGCTGTATTGAAGACTACTTCGCCTGCAACTGGTTGTTCGTAACCGAATGACTTGCCGCGAAATTCTGTTCCGTCTTCAAGAACCAATGTTACGTTCTTCATCATATATGGTTGTAAAGTGTTTAAAACTTTTGTTCGTACTGATACACGTTGTCATAGTAATTGATGAATGCCTGGTTTACAAGCTTCATCCCGCCGGGAGTGGGGTAGTTGCCTGTAAAATACCAGTCGCCCTTATGGTCGGGTATGGCAGTGTGCAGCCCTTCGATGCTTTGGTAAACCAGTTCGATGGGGGTGGTCACCTCTGCAGGGCGCAGCAGTTCCACCATCTTGGTGTTGAGCTCTTCGACCGTGAATGGCTTATAAAGCGCTTTGACACAACATTGCATCTCTTCCTTGGGCTTCTTCAACTCGTCGATGCAGTTTTTGTATGTCTCGTCTATAAGGCTCTGCATGCCACGGTCTTGCAGCAGTGCTATGCATGCCCTGAAAGCGATGAACTCTTCAAGCTTGGCCATGTCGATGCCATAATAATCGGGATAGCGTATCTGCGGCGACGAGCTGACTATGACAATCTTTTTCGGGTGGAGCCTGTCAAGTATCTTGATGATGCTTTCGCGGAGTGTGGTTCCGCGCACGATGCTGTCGTCTATGACCACAAGATTGTCGACGCCTTTTTCCAACACTTCGTATGTCACGTCGTAAACGTGTGATGCCAAGTCGTTGCGCGAATTGCCTTCTGTAATGAACGTGCGCAACTTGATGTCTTTCCAGGCAACCTTTTCAGAACGGACAAACTGTTCGAGTATCTTTTCCAGTTCTTCGTGCGTCGGCATGTGCCCCAGCGATTCTATGGCTTGTATTTTTTGCTCGTTGATATATCGCTTGAAGCTTCCCAGCATACCGTAGTATGCTACCTCTGCCGTGTTGGGTATGAATGAAAACACTGTGTGCTCCACGTCGTTGTCGATAGCTTTCAATATGGGCTTCATCAACAAATCGCCAAGCTTCTTGCGTTCGCGGTATATGTCGCGGTCGGAACCACGGCTGAAGTATATGCGCTCAAATGAGCATGCAGAGTCGCCGCGTTGGTCTAATATCTTTTCAAGCGAGAATTCTCCCTTTTTGTTTACGACAACAGCTTCGCCAGGCTTTAGTTCGCATATCTGGTCGCATTCGATGTCGAATGTTGTCTGGAGGACGGGGCGCTCGCTGGCAACGACCACCACTTCGTCATTCTTATAATAGAAGGCCGGACGTATGCCCCACGGGTCGCGCATTGAAAACATTTCACCGCTGCCGGTGAGACCGCAAACCACATAGCCGCCGTCAAAGTCGGGCATTGTGGTACGCAACACATTGCTCATGCGTACATGGTCGTCGATGTAGTCGGTTATGTCAGTGCCTTGCAGCCCGTTTTCCTTGGCATCGACGAAGTTGCGTTCCACTTCCCTGTCCAGTCGGTGACCCATCCATTCCAGCATGATATAACTGTCGCTGAAGATGCGTGGGCACTGTCCTTGCGAGGTGATTTTGCTGAATATCTCATCAATGTTAGTCATATTGAAGTTGCCACACAAGCATAGGTTCTTGGCCTTCCAGTTGTTGCGGCGCAGAAATGGATGGACATATTGCAAGCCACTCTTGCCTGTCGTAGAATAGCGGAGGTGACCCATATACAATTCGCCGGCGAAAGGAAGGTTCTCCTTTGCGTATTCTGCATCGGCCAACTGTTCTTTAGAAAGGTTGCGAAACTCTTTTTGAGCACTTCCGAATATTTCTGTTATGGCGTTTGCTCCCAAAGCCTTCTCACGAAACATATACTCATTACCAGGCAGAGTATTCAACTTCACACATGCAATGCCGGCACCTTCCTGGCCTCGGTTGTGTTGCTTCTCCATCATGAGGTACAACTTGTTCAACCCGTACATCCATGTTCCATACTTTTTCTGGTAATAATCGAGCGGCTTTAGTAGCCTAATCATTGCCACTCCACATTCGTGTTTTAATTGTTCCATCCGAATATCCTAAACTATTTTCTATTTGGTTGTCATTATAAGCCAATATAATAATACGGCAACTTGTAGGTTAAACATAACTAAGTGGGCTAAATGATTAGCCCACATGGTCATTCAACGGTTACAGACTTTGCAAGGTTGCGTGGCTGGTCCACGTTCTTGCCTTTGCAAACCGCGATATGGTAAGCAAGCAATTGCAACGGAATGGTTGACAATAGGGGCTCAAGGCATTCTATTGTGTCTGGTAGTTCAATCACTTCATCGGCAATGCGGCTTATCGTATTGTCGCCTTCTGTCACAATGGCAATCACTTTGCCTTTGCGAGCTTTTATTTCTTGTATGTTGTTCAGCACTTTTTCATACATGGCGTTGTGCGTGGCTATGACAACGACAGGCATGTCTGAATCTATCAGGGCTATGGGACCGTGTTTCATTTCGGCAGCGGGATAGCCTTCGGCGTGTATGTAGCTGATTTCCTTAAGCTTTAGCGCTCCCTCAAGGGCCACAGGGTAGTTGTAGCCACGGCCAAGGTATAAGAAGTTGCGGGCGTAAGTGAAGATGCGGCTCAGGTCGGCTATCCTGTCGTTGAGCTTCAGCACTTCCTCCATCTTTTGGGGTATTGCATGCAATTCTTTTACTATGCTCAGATAGGCTTCGTTGCTTATCGTGCCTTTTTCCTTTGCCAAAGCCAAGGCAAGCATTGACAATACTGTCACCTGGCCGGTGAAAGCCTTTGTCGATGCAACTCCTATCTCAGGCCCTACATGTATGTATGAACCGGTGTCCGTAGAACGTGGTATGCTCGATCCGATAGCGTTGCAAATGCCATAAATAAATGCGCCGTTTTCTTTGGCGAGCTTTATCGCCGCAAGCGTATCGGCCGTCTCGCCGCTTTGGGATATGGCGATGACTACATCTTTGCTCGTTATCACCGGGTTGCGATAGCGGAATTCAGACGCATACTCTACTTCAACCGGTATGCGGCACAGGCTTTCAAGTATCTGTTTTCCTATAAGTCCGGCATGCCACGACGTTCCGCAAGCGATTATTATGAACCTGTTGGCATTGAGCAATTGTTTCTTGTAGTCGATGACGGCGCTCAACACAACATTGTCTGTGTCGACGTTGACACGGCCGCGCATGCAGTTGGTCAGGCATTCCGGCTGCTCGAATATTTCTTTGAGCATGAAATGGGGATATCCGCCCTTCTCAATCTCTCCGAGGTTGATATCCACTGTCTGTATCTCTGGATTCTGCAGCCGGTTTTGTATGTTTACTACCTTCAGGTCTTCGCCTTTCCTTATCACTGCGATATTGCCATCTTCGAGATACACCACCTTGTCTGTGTATTCTACGATGGGCGACGCGTCGGAACCCAGAAAGAACTCATTGTCGCCAATGCCTACAACCAAAGGGCTTTGTTTGCGTGCTGCTATGATTTGGTTTGGGTTGCGCTTGTCGAGCAGAGCTATGGCGTATGCTCCAATCACTTCGTGCAGGGCCAGCTGAACAGCCGTCAATAAGTCGAGGTTCTTACGTTGCTGTATGTATTCTATCAATTGTACGAGCACCTCGGTGTCTGTGTCAGAGCGGAATGTGATGCCCTTTTCCATCAGTTTTTTCCTCAGCGAGGCATAGTTCTCAATGATTCCATTGTGAATTATTGCCAAGTTCTTCGACTGGGAATAATGAGGGTGGGCGTTGACAGAGGATGGCTCGCCATGGGTGGCCCATCGTGTATGGGCTATGCCCACAGTGCCTGTTGTGTTCTTGTCGGCACAGAAGGCCACCAGATCATCAACTTTGCCTTTGCTCTTGTATACGTTAAGGTTGCCGCTTGAGTTGATCAATGCGACACCAGCGCTGTCGTATCCACGATACTCTAACCTTCTTAACCCTTTAATTAGTATAGGGAATGCATCCTTATCACCAATATATCCTACAATTCCACACATATCTACTCTATATTATACAATTAACGGCAGGCGCAACGAGCGCCTGCCATTTACATACATTAATCAGTTCAAGATGTTATACAATAGTGAGGTCAGCGAAATCAATATTGAGGTCGCCGAGAACCATAATGTAGTCATGCTACCCACACTTGAGTTTTGTGCCTTTACCTTATTGGGTTCAACATATACAATGTCGTTTTGCTGCAAATAATAATAAGGTGAATTAATGATGTTTGCATCGTTAAGGTTTAGCACATGAATGGATTTCATGCCTGTTGAGTCTTCGCGTATCAGCTTTACATTGTTGCGAACACCGTATATGGTGAGGTCGCCCGCCTGGGCAAGAGCCTCCAATATGGAAATCTTTTCATTGGTAACGGTGTACATGCCGGGGCGGGTGACTTCGCCGAGGACAGAAATCTTATAGTTTGACATGCGCACGGTGACAATCGGAGTTTCCGCTTTGCTCATGTATGGCTTTATCTTTTCCAATATGACGCGCTCCGCCTGAGATTTAGTAAGGCCTCCGACGTGCAAGCGGCCTACACGCGGAAAATCGATGTAACCGTCGTTGTCAACAAGATAGCTTTGCAGCAAGGGTTGTGAAGTCGTTGTGCGCATGCTTTGTGTCAGTGGGGTGGGCACTGTCATGTTGAATGGGGCGGCGGCATCAGCGTCTGATGTGCTGACTGTTATTGTTAGCACATCTTTAGGCATAATCCTTGCGTCGTAAAGAACTCTAGACTGCTCCAGGTTTACAATATTACTGTTTTGGAAATAAGCAACATTTTTATTAGAACAACTGCCAAATATCATTATGACGGCAGCAAAAGCCACAGGCAAGATGATTTTCTTTGAAATTATCATTTTGTGAAACCGTTTTTAATTGCCTGCAAATTTACACCTATTTTTCCATATAAGCAAGAAAATGTCCGACTAAGAAATCTCCTTTATGAAAAAAGGAAGATTTTTGTAAAAACGCCCGCAAACGCCGGCTGTTTGGCCGTGGGCGTTTGCGGGCGCTGGGTTGTGGCGTTGTCGCTTGTTGTCGCTCTGTTTGTTCAGAACAGAGCTCTCTGGCAACATTTCGTTTTAATAGAACTTGAAATAATTCCGTGCGTTGTTGTAAGATATGTCTTCAACCATTCGGCTGAGTATTTCGTGGTCATTGGGCAGCAAACCTTTCTCTACGTCGGTTCCGAGAATATTGCAAAGCAGACGGCGGAAATACTCGTGGCGCGGATAGCTCAGGAAAGAGCGTGAGTCGGTGAGCATGCCTACGAAACGGCTCAGCAGGCCGAGCACAGAAAGGGCGTTCATTTGGCGGGTCATGCCGTCGAGCTGGTCGTTGAACCACCAGCCGGAACCAAACTGAATCTTGCCCGGGCAACCACCCTGGAAGTTGCCAAGCATGGTGGCAATCACCTCGTTGGCGCACGGGTTAAGGGTGTAGAGGATTGTGCGTGTGAGCTTACCCTCCATGTTCAGCTTGTTGAGGAACTTGCTCATAGCCTTTGCCGTGTTGAACTCGCCAATAGAGTCAAAGCCTGTGTCGGGGCCAAGTTGCTCGTACATCTTTGTATTGTTGTCGCGGATTGCGCCATAGTGGAACTGCTGTGTCCAGTCGGCATCGGCATCCATCTCTGCCATCTTAGTCAGGAAACAGTTCTTGTATTGGCGTATTTCATAGGCAGTGAGTTCTTTCTTGCTCATTGCCTTGGCGAATATGGCTTCAATTTGTGCGTCGGTATACTCCTCGTCGTAGAACTCCTCGATTCCGTGGTCAGACAGCTTGCAGCCGTTGGCTGTGAAGAAGTCGTGGCGCTTCTGCAATGCGTCCACCATGTCTTTGAAGGTCGTGATGGTCACGCCTGCTACTTCGCCAAGCTTATTTACATACTCGGCAAAGTCGGGCTTCTCGATGTTCATGGCTTTGTCTGGGCGCCATGCTGGTATCATCTTTATTTCAAAACCGCTTTCCCTGGTTTGCTTGTGGTAGCGCAAGTCGTCAATGGGATCGTCGGTTGTGCAAACGCATTCAACGTTATATCTGCGCATCAAGCCACGGGCTGAGTACTCCGGCTGCTTGAGCTTCTCGTTGCACTCGTCGTATATCTCGCGTGCGGTCTTGGGACTCAGCAGCTTAGTGATGCCGAATGCAGTCTTGAGTTCGAGGTGTGTCCAATGGTAAAGTGGGTTGCGGAAAGTGTAAGGCACTGTCTCGGCCCATTTCTCAAACTTCTCCCAGTCTGACGTGTCTTTGCCAGTGCAATACTTTTCGTCAACGCCGTTGGTGCGCATTGCCCTCCATTTGTAGTGGTCACCACCCAGCCAAAGTTCTGTGATGCTTTTAAACTTATGGTCATTTGCCACCATTTCAGGTATTAGGTGGCAGTGATAGTCGATAATAGGCATCTTTGCCGCATGGTTGTGGAACAGGTCTTGGGCAACTTCATTATCCAACAAGAAGTTCTCGTCATTGAATTGTTTCATAATTAGTTGTTTATTAATTGTTGTATGCTTTATAGGTCTGTCAAATCGTTGTTCTCGCCATCTGGCACCACACTGTTCTGTATGAAGTGTTCATACCGTATGGATATCTATAGTGCAAAAGTAATAAAATAATTCTGCAATGTCGAAAAGTTTACTTATTTTTGCAACAAAAATATACGTAAACGATGACGTACGACAATAATGTTCTATTGATTTACACAGGTGGCACTATTGGAATGAACCGCAATCCTCAGACCGGGGCGCTCGAGCCTTTCAAGTTTGAACATCTTTTGAGTAACGTTCCTGAGCTTGCGCAGTTCTCGACACACATTGCCACGTATCAATTCACGCCGCCTATCGACAGTAGCAATATGTCGCCCCGGCTGTGGATTGAGTTGACCCATATCATAGCTGATAACTATGACAAGTATGACGGGTTTGTGATATTGCATGGCACTGACACCATGGCTTTCACCGCCTCTGCGTTGAGCTACATGCTTGAAAACCTCACAAAGCCCGTAATACTTACTGGCAGTCAGTTGCCGATAGGACAATTGCGGACTGACGGGAAGGAGAATCTCATCACCAGCATTGAGATTGCTTCTGCCAAGCATCCCGATGGAAGGGCCATAATGCCTGAAGTGGGCATATATTTCAATGGCCACCTCATGAGGGGAAATCGTACAACGAAGCAAAGCGCCGACAATTTCAACGCTTTCGAGAGTTTTAACTACCCGCACCTGGCTGACGCGGGGGTTAACATCTCGTATAGGGAAGACCTAATTTTAAAACCGGACTACTCTAAGCCGATGACTCCGCATTTTCGGTTGGACAACAACGTCATAGTGTTTACTATATTCCCCGGCATACGTGAAGATTTGGTGCGTCATGTCATTGCCACACCCAACTTGCGCTCCATTGTCATGCGTACCTTTGGCAGTGGGAATGCCCCACAGTCGCCATGGCTTATCAAGGCGTTGAAAGAAGCGTCGGCTAATGGCAAGACTATAATTAATATTAGCCAGTGTATGGCTGGAAGTGTTGAGATGGGGCGTTATGATACAGGCTATCAATTGAAGTCGGCCGGCGTCATCAGTGGTCATGACAGTACAGTTGAAAGTGCTGTCACCAAACTGATGTATTTGCAGGCAAGGTTTTCCGACCCAGAGAAGATCAGGCATTACCTCAACAGAAATATCAGGGGTGAGATGTGTGTGTGAGCAGAAGGCCTCGCGTCGTGATGGTGTGGTTGGCGCCGTGGTCCTGTTTGGCTTTAACACAATGTGGTCATCAGAGTACAAAGAAATTATATCCAATTGCCGGGCAGGCTTATTGTCGGCTTTGTCGAAGTCGTAACTGGCTGTGTTGAGTCAAATTCGTAAGCTGATGCCGCCGGAACATGGATAATAGTTTGGGGCATATTGATAAATATCGGTGCAGAAGTTCTTTGGTCTGATGCGATTGGAGATTGGCGGTATCATTGACCAATGGCCATTTGATGGGGTATAAAAGGCTGTCGTTGTGTATGGCCGTTTGGCTGTGGCGCATGTCTATGCGTGTTTGCAGTCTATGGCTGATGAGGAAGTTCTTATTGTGCATGGATGTCGAGGTCTTGTTTGTTATATTGTAACCGACAGCGCGCAGCCCCTACAAACAACAATGCCGACGTCGTTTCTATGAACAAAGAAACTACGTCGGCATTGTTGTCAAGCCTGTTTACATGTCATGTGCCCAGCTTGACGGTTTGGGTATTGCCTTTTGTCAATGTGAGGTGGGCTGTTCCGTTCTGCTCTATTTCTACCTTTGAGTATTTGGCCTCGACAATGATTTTACCGTCAATCATGATGACTCCCCACAGGCTTGGTCTTTCTTCCACTGCGCAATACATGCCAACGGGTGCCTGTATGCTGCGGTAGATAGGCGGCACGACAATAATCTGCCCGTGCCGGAGCCCCCATTTATTGCCCGACATAAACGGTATCACACCTTGCAGAGAGTCTAGTCTGCGCCGCCGCCTTTCTTCCATCAACCTGTTTTTCTTTTCTTCATCGGCGGCTTTGCGGGCCTCTGCTTTCGCCAGAAGCCTTTCCATCATAGAATAAAATCCTTTGGGTGACGTTTGGTTTTCAAAGTATATTTTGTGCAATCTTGCTCCGTCGGAGGTCAGGTAATATGTGCCCTGTGTGTCTTCAATTATGGCGTTCCCATCAGGCAATATGCCAGACAGGTTGTAGTATGTAGATTTGTCTCCGGCTACCAGCACGCTGCATCTGTGGCCGATGAAGTTGTTTTCACGCAATATCTGATGGCACTGGGGCCTTGACCCGAAGTCGTGAACAAACAGCATCTTTCCATCAAAGGTCGTTTGAATGCTTCCTGCGTCTGGTTTCCATCTCAATTCCCTCTTGGTGCGACTGCAATACATTCTGTCCGTTTCAATCACTTCCACTTGCCCAAACGCCTTCACTTTGGGCTTGGCGTCATGCTTGTGGCCTGTGGCAAGGTCTGTGTATTCCACTTTACCGTCTATAGCGGTTGTAGCAATAAATCCTTTTGGGGTGAATGCCAGCTTCCGGCATTTGCCCAAGGCCATGATTATTTTGCCGCCACAATCGCATACAGCCGCACTTCCGTTTGTGAGCAATACAGCTGCCATGTTGTTTTCAGTGGCATACACTTTCTTGAATTGGGGTGTGGTCGTCACCATGTCGCCACGCCTTAACCCGTAAAGTCCTGTCCGCCTGTCTTTAAACGGCATGAGCTTTCCCTGCTCAAGATGCATTGTAAGGTTTCTGCTTTCCTTAAGGTATTCCAGCAACCGTTCATGTGTCAATACTATCTCCATGGCCGGGTCTGGCCCTATCGGCTCGCCATTGGTGCAGCAATCTGCCATGGCGTGGTAGCAGCATTCGTTTCTGCTTGTGGCATCGTGGCCCTTACCCGCCATCAGTCCTTCAAACATTGCCTGCCAATCGCGGTCTGCTGCAGGCAGACCGAACAAGCGGTACAGTCCGACGTTGTCTATTATCACACAATTTTGTTTGTTTTCTGCCACTCGAAGTCCGCGGCCAACTTGCTGCAGGTATTTTGCTAACGACAGGGTAGGGCGGGCCAGTTGCACAAACTCGACATCGGGACAGTCGAAGCCCTCACTGAACACGTCCACGTTCACCAGCACCTGTATTTTGCCTTGCCTGAACTCCTCGACAAGCCGTTTACGCTCTTTTGCGGGTGTCTTGCTGTCTATGGCCGCGGCCGTTATTCCTTTATGTCCGTAATAGTCGGCAATGTTCCGCGCGTGGCTGATGCTGATGGCATACACTATGCCTTTCTTTCCGCCGGCATATTGCTTTACGCTGTCATGCAACCGTTCTATGCTTGGGCGTTTGTTAAGCACGGCGTCCATTTCCTTCACTTGGAAATCGCCGTCCGCACCACGTTTCTTCAGGCTCTCTATCAGCTTTTGGGTTTCGCTGCCTTGGCGTATAGACACATAGTCGAAGGCTGCAAGCCATCCTTGCCTGATAAAGTCTGCAATGCTGTCCGATGTTATCAGCGTGTCAAACAAGTCCGTGAATCCCTTGCCGTTCAGCCTGCATGGCGTGGCGGTCATGCCCAGCTTCTTAGCTTCAGGATAGCGTAGCCAAAGTTCCTTGTATGTTTCGGCAAGTGCGTGGTGGGCTTCGTCTATCACTATCAGGCTCGGCCTTTCATCCCTCACGTCCTCCCAATGCCTCGACAGCCACTGGATGGACATCACCTTTACCCGTCCATCCTCTTTGGAGATACCGTAGCGTGCAACGGTTTCCTCTATCTGCTCCACAAGCTCACGGCGGTGGGCGACAATCCACACGCATTTGCCTTGCTCTTCTTTCAAATGGTCATAGATGACAGAAGCAAGCAAATGGGTTTTGCCTGTGCCAGTGGGCATCTGCACCATAATACTTGGATGCTGTAGCCATTTAGAAAATAGAAGATGCTTAATGATATGTTGGTATGTACGCAACATAAAGTGATAAGTTTAGTAACCAATCAGGTCTTCTTTCATTTTCGTGCGAAGCTCTTTGCCCCTTGCCTTATTTCTTGGCTTTTCGAACAAATCAACAGTCAGTCTCTCAACTGTTCCGAATCCGGAACGTTCCATCTCTTTTAACTTTTCTAATGGATACCTTTGCTTTTTACTCAATAGTTGGAACACATCCGCTTTGTGTTGTTCATACCGTTGTTCCAATGCCAAGTTTTTCACGTTAAGTATCATGTCTCCCTGTGCATGGAAGCTGATTCTGCATTCAGATTCAGTTACTGTTTCAAAATTAATTCCTACAGGTAAATCTGGATATAACCGTGTCAGGCTTTCTATATTGGGGGAATATGGATTCGCGCTTATAGGATTTGTCATTTTAAGTTTATTACACTTAATGCAGCTTGGTATCAAATTGTAGAAGCACATGGCCAAACCTGGATATTTGTCTTCTCCTTTAGGATAGAAATGGTCGAATTCCATCGTCCTCTTGCTCCTCCCATCAATGACAACCTCCTCAATATATTCATCTTCACAATAGGGACATACTTTGATTCCCATTTTATTGAACAGCGTATAAGAATTATATGTGTTCTCTGAATCTACATACGTTTCTTTCCCATTCGAAAATTTGGTTTTATATAGCTTCTTGAATGTGTCAAATTTGAGCTTATCAGCATGGTTCTCGACCCAATCTTTCAAAGTGTTCAAATCGGCAAGAATGAATTTCTTCAGCCAAGAATAATCTTTCTTGTCCCATTTGGTAGGATAAAGGCCAATATTAGGCAACAGTCTTATTTGTTGGTATAATGCCGCAATATTTTTTAGTGAAAGTTTGGTCTTTACATAATCAATAACAGCATCAGAATGCAACTTTTTCAGCTCATCAATATTGTCAAAATCCAAAGCTATCATGACAAGCTCTTCAATAAATTATCAAAGCTGTATCGAATCATTTCATCGCCTATTTCAGGGACAAAATTCTTCATCTGTTCGATTTCTGCTTTCTCGCCATCAGTCAACTCGTTCTTCTTTTTTGCCCAGCCTTTCAATAAATCGAATTTTGACTGGAGAAAAACTCTCGCTTGTTCCCCGATAGTATAGTTCAGGAAAAATCCGTCTGCCATGATTGTATGGATGTTGGCGGCTAAATAAGATTTTTCAACATTTGAATAGATCTTGCACAGTCCCATATTGTCAAAATCCATTTTAATTATCTGATCCGACAATAAATCTGAAAGAATAAACGGAGAGTGGGTGGTAACAATTAACTGAAACGATGCGTTATTGGGTCGTCGTTCTATTATTTGCGACAAAGTGTGTACAAACTGTCTGCACATTTCAGGATGCATATAGGCTTCCGGCTCATCTAACAAAAGTATGATGTCGGGTATTTTTGCATCTCGGTATTTCTCTCCCTGCGACATTATCTTCATGTGTATGCCGAATTCTTCTATCACGCCCCACACTTTGGCATATTGGTATTCACCGGAGCTGATGTGTGTCCAATGGAAGGGAAGCAGTTCTTTCGTAAACACCCCGTATTCGTCCGGACGATACTGTTCCATCCGTTCAAACAAGTTTTGCATAATGCTGCCATCTGACAAATCGATGTCATCAACAGGTATGGAGAAGCAGTCTTCAGAGAAATATTTTTCATCCATTCTCATTAACAAGTCATGGATGTCTTTAATGTCCGAACTTATCTGCCATAACAATCCGTATTTAGTACCATATTCTTCAGAATACATATCGATGAACTGACATAGTTCCTCTATTCTTTTAAGAATGGACTTTTTACCACGGTCTACGGAAAGGTCTGCATCATGCGTTCTTATTCCTTCTACCCATTTCCGTAAGTAAATGGCATAATCCACCATCAGGTCATGGATAAAACGTGTTTTGGGAGTTGTCCCCTTGGGGAATGCTACCGGAGTATTATAAGGGAGTCCTTTTTTCAGGTTCTTTGCCTTTTGGTTCCTGATAAAATCTTCGTATGTCCAATAGTATCTTTCATAAAGCCTTTCATCAAATTCCGTATTCAATTTATACTTCCAATTGTCACAGGTAATTTTAAAGGCTGCAGTATGCTTGATGCTTTCTTTCGGGAATCCTTTGATGTAGTTTTTCAACAATAGGCACTCCATTGTTACTGAAAACCTTCCGAATGGAGCAATAATTCTTGGAATTAACCCGTATGGATTCTCTATCCTTTCATTCCTTATATCATCATAAGGACAATAGGCAAATGAATCTCTGTCAAAAGCGTTGACGATGCATACGGCACTACTATACTTGATGATTGGCTCGATTTCTTCTATTTCACCAGTCTGAACATTTGTGGAGAATTCAGCCAATCCGTATTTCTTTCCGGATGCGTTTATATCCGTAATCCTTTCAATATTCATCCTAACATATTCTATTGTGAAATGTGTTGGAGTATCTGTCTGATATAACAGAAAGTAGGAATCTGTTTCCAATGTTTCAGAACGTTCATAATCATCCATTCCGATTAACTGTAGCAGATTTGTTTTTCCAGAGCCTGTACGCCCGACAATTACCGAAAGATTCTTCACAAGACTACTCCCGTAAAGGTACTCTATGTTACCATCTACCACTTTCTTTTTTATCTTAAGTTTATGCTTGATAAAACTCACATCATATTCATGGTTGAAAATGACTTCTTGGTCAATGATGTTACGGAATTTCCCTATGTAACAGTATATCAGTTGCATAACTGTTCGAATATGAATTATAGTTGTATTAGAAATTTTCTCTAAATTTCAAAATGCAGTTGTTCCGTTATGTCCTGTATAAACTTGGCAAGAGGCCTCTTGTAGATGTCTTTTTTATCCAAATACGTCCCTGATATAAACCTGTCAAAGTCAGATGCAAGGTTTCCATAAGTTGCGCCGAATGCTTCTTCAAGCGAATCAATGTAACTTTTTGAATATATCTGCTTCTTCCATACAATTTCCTCTGCCACGTCGCTGTGTTCATTATATAATTGCGACAACTTGAATGTTTTATCGACAGTCTCGGCAAGTTTTACAGTTTCAGGAAGTGACGGGTTTGTTGGCAAGAATCTTATAGACAGAACGTTCCTATTATGATTGACCTGATAGTCGGCCAATGAAGCATTGTCTATCTCAAACCTGTATAAATCATCTTCCTCATCATCCAATTCTTTCCACATACTGACATTGTATTTTCCATGTGTCATCTCGTCATTGTCCAGTTTATGCAAGTTGCATGAACCGCAACATGGCTGTAAGTTGAAGAAATTCCCGCCTAAATAGGGGTACTTTGACTTAGGATAGAAATGATCCAGTTGGTAAAATGCTTGGTCAGCTTCTGTTGTTATGGCAAATTGCGCATTACAATATACACAGGTCTTTACTCCTATTTGTCGCATAATGCTTGGAAAAACCTTGGTTTGAATATAGTCGTATCTCAGGCATCTTACGATTTCTTTGTACAACAATAAGTTCTTCGGGTCAACCAAGTTGTTTCCATTGTCATCCTTCACTTTTCTCAATTTCACATTTGCAATTTCAGTTGTAGGAATTATCGAATTAAATCCCGATTCAATATCGGGAAATTCTTTGGGATGGGCAGAAAGAAGTGTGTAATAACATTCTTTTAGTTTTTGTATGTAAGAAATTACGTCATAAGCAGAGCTTTGAACGACTATATTTCCACGCTCTATATTTGTTATAAATTTGTCCAATAAGGTTTCAGACACTGATTGTCCGCCCTTATTGTTCATACTACTTACATAAAAATCCACTAAACTCTCAATTTTCGAGTCAATGGTTATCTTGTGCATGGACATAATCAATTTTCTCCTCTTAATTTTCGTATTTCATCTTCATGCCATTTTATCAAAGCGTCTTTATCTGGTTGGAAACGCTTGTAATACAGTTGCAAGAGAGTTTTACGTAATATGGGTTCACCGACCATGTCTATTAACGCTTTGGCGGATTCTTCGTCAAAATCAAAGTCCAAATACTTCGGAGTATTTAGTTGTGGTGATAAATATGCAATTAAACCGTTTATCAGGTTCTTGGCAAAATCACCCATAAATCCGTCATGCAGGAAAAAACTTTGGTGAAGTATGTCATTGACATTGCCGCAAAATGGATTTTTTAGGTACTTTGTATCAACGACTTTCCCTGTTTCCAAAAAGAGAATGTTGCTTTGCGGAATGTCGCTGAGGATGAACGGGGAATGTGTCGCGACAATAATGTTGATGCCGAGCTTATTATTCAGCCCTTGGCTTTTAATCAGGTTCAACAGCAGTGACAGGAAACGCTTTTGGTATTCCGGATGGAAACAAGTCTCTATTTCGTCCATAAACAATGTTACATTATTGTATTTAGCCATTCCGTCAATGTCTGGGATGGAATCGATGTTATGGATATGGTATAATATGGAAACGGATGTCTGGATAAGTTGACGTTCCCCCGTACTTAACCTTTCAAATAGAATGTTTCTCTCATTATTCTTTTTCAAGAATATCCTGGGGCGGAAAAAAGGCGGCGGAAAAAAATCCATAATACCGTCCAATGATGCCTCAAATGCTTTTTGCTGCTCTTTTGGAAACAAGCAAACGACATATTCATCATATGTCTTGAATTCAGGACATTGCCATTTTTTACCTTCCGACTCGTATTTTTTTTCGACCGCTCTTAAGAAATTCAAGGCTTGTCTAAGTTTGAGCGTAATATGAGATTGATCCTTTAACAGGTCGGCAACAAAATCGTCCAACAATTTATCTAATGGATGTTGCGCATTTACGGATTCGTTCTCTTCCAAGAATTTATCCCAAGGCTTAGCATACAAGCCTATATCTCCGAAAACCTTATATTTGTCATATTTGGGGTAAATCTTTGCTATCTGCAGTGATTTCACGACAATGTATGAGGCAGCCATACATACGTAGTAGTCTTTTAAATTTAAATATATCAGATTAAAACATCTAAATATATGGGCTGCCAATGTTTCGCCTTTTCGATAGAGGTTCGGAAACTCCCTGTTAGGATGTCTTGAATAATGCAACCATTCATCCTTTGCTCCGAATTTTTGGGAAAGATAGTGCGGGTTATATTCTAAACTTATTGAGTCGTATGAATATCCGTCAAAAAAGTCCGTTTCTTTATTATTGGTTTCAATGAGTATGCCGTACAAACGTGCGGTGCAAAGTTCTTTTTGCCTGTGCAAGTCGACAATGCCTTTGGCTCTATACGGTTCAATGCCTATGGCGGCTGTATATCCATCGTTTTTGTTGTAAATGCTGTTAAGCCAGTTTCCGCTTTTCCGTTCAGTGCCATATAGGGGTTCACTGTCATAGTCATGCGGATCCAGTGAGAGGAGTGCATAATTTGAAACAAGGCAATAGCAGAATTTTCTGGTGATATAGGCTAAATGTTCGTTTCCCGTCCTGTGATAGACCCTGTTAGGCGAATGTGCATTCAGTATGATTGATACATCTCCCCATTCAAACCGCATTCTTAAATCCTCACACTTTAGACTTCCCAACCTGTCTTCGCTTTCAAAATATAGTTCTGCATGAATGCCCCTGACAAACCAAAGCGTATCTGCCGCAGGAAAATCCAAATTCTCTGTTATGCAATGGCTTAGGTTGTTTATCATTCTGTAGATCAATTCCATTACAGAACTTTTACCACTTCCGTTCTTTCCGACTATTGCCTGTACGGAGATGTTCTTACCGAACATTGTCCTTACGAATTTTGCACTCTCTTTTTTCTTCAAAGTATTTCCGTCAGTCAAGTCATACCAATTATTGAAGAAATGCCATTCTTGCGAAAGCACTTTCTTTAAGCGGTCATCGCAGGTAGGCAAAATTCTTAAGGCGACTAAAGAAAACGGACCATGCGTATATGGATGTTGTGGCATATTTCTATATTGAATAATTATTGCAAATAACTATGACATACATTCTTTATCGTATGAATCATAGTCTTCTTGCGTCAATTCTGAACGCAGGAAGTCATCATCCAACAGTTTGATAAAGCGTTCTGCCTCCGCTTTGCTTCTGATGTCAAAGGCGTCTTTTGCAGCATTAAAATGGAACTGCAATTTTCCTCGTTTTGATTTGGCAAACTTGACGATGTCTTTATTGTCAATCCCTTTAAGTATGACCTTGCTTTGCGTAAGCGCATGCCTAAGTTTCTTACACATGGATGTTTTTCCACATGCTTTCTTCAAAAATTGGTTGTCTGTTACCAATCTTTTGTCCACAACGGATTGTATGTCTCTCTCTGCCTCTCTTACTAGAATATCTTTTAAGCCCAATGCGCTTTCAAGCTTCTTCATATCCAATAACAATATCTCATTTTCCACCATAATCATGTGGATAGCAGGGGATATTCTCAAAAGGTTTTCCTTTTGCCTCTTAAACATGTCATTGTCCTTAAAAAAGAGGAAAGAGCTTCTTGCATAAGTCTTGTCGACTGCTGTGATGTGCTTGTAAAGCACAATATTCTGATTCATCTCGCCTCTGATAACAACATATATACCTGTGATGCTTTCAATAGGAGTTTCATCTGCATTGAAATTTTCAGGGTTCTGAATGTCTAATACTTCAGACATACGGTTCATTTGCATTGTTCTGTTCTCAGGTAAATCATACCTGTATATCACGTTGTCGCGCAAGACGGTAGTTGAATAATCTACAATGGAATACTGGTCAACATCAATGAGCTTCTGTTTGATGGAATCAACGAACATTTTAAGAAGATCGCCAATGTCATCAGCCTCTATGTTAAACAGTTGAAGCCCGGTTGTCTGCGTTGTGACAAAGACAGACAGATGTTTTGTTATTTGTTCATCTTGAATGAACTGTAGTTTTTGTTGTAGTTCTTCTTTTGTCATTGTTTATATGCAAAACAGGTATTGGAATCTATGGTGATGTATGTGAACTTGTCTTCAACAGACATTTTGTGGCTGGTGATAACAGTTTGTTCAAAAGGCGTTCCTGTTGTCGTCGTTCCTTTGATTTTATAGGTGCGATACCCCAATATGCTTAGCGTTGGATTGCAATAGTAAATATCTCCCTTTATATAGATGGCTCCTATCAGGACGAACAACCCTGCTAAAACAACGACGTGTTTCCACGTTGTGCTATAATTGAAACCTACTAAGGGGAAGAAATATGCCGCGACAAACGACATGATTTCCGAGTTGACATTGCTTATCTCGGTGATTGTAATCGGGCCAAGTCTCGTCCCTTTGCTTTCGTGTTTTAGCCAACAGGCGAAACCGCCGGCATATAATAAAAGCAAGCCGCACGCAACAGGTATGATGATTCCAATTTTGAAGATATTTTTCAACCCAACAAATTGGGCGTCTTTCCCAAAATACACAGGAATGTCTGTACCTAAAATCATCACTATTATCAAGAAGAAAACCATTGACAACAGGTAGAATCCTATCTTGGCAAAGACTTTATTAGCAATCATATTTGCTTAGTTTATAAAAACTATTTTAAGCATACCCTGAAATAAACCCCTACCGACCAATACTGCCAGTCATACAGTGAAGTCATTACATTGATGCGGTCTTTCCATACGGAATAGTTGCCGCCAACGTTCACCACACCATCATAGTATTCACCCATCAAGTTCAGGCCATTCAATGCTTTGGTCCAGAAGCTATCGCCCGGACGGTTGAAACGGTAGTTGGTACCGAATGTGAAGTTATGGTCGTCGTCTAATTTCACTCCGTCAAATTGGATGACCGAAGCGTGTATACCAAGTATTCCCCAACGTTGGAAGGTGAAGTGTTTGGTGGCGACAAGGTAGAAACGAGTCAGGTGGTTGGTGTTCTCATCAGCGTTGTCAAATACAATGTTCCCACCGCCAGTCTCTGCATGGCTGCCGGGATCGTTTGCTCCCAATACGATTTGTGGTGTCCACGATTTCCACCAGCCTTCTTTCCAAGCCCGTAGGCGGAAATGGAAAGAGCGGTCTTGGTTAGTGAACTTACCCCACGTTTCAGGCGACCAATACGAACTATTGTGTGCCCCCTTTACCAATGTACAGGTCACTTCCAGCCAGGGAAAGATGGTTACGTTCAAGTAGTAGGTAAAGGTATAAGGCGTGTATTCCCTTGAACCTTTCCAATAACTGCTACGGTTTGTATCGTGGTCTATCATGCTACCGCCAATCATAACCGTCTTGTACCATTGTATCTCTGCCGTATGGGCAAATAGCAATCCTGTAGTACCATAAGTGTGTTGTCCGAATAAGTTTAACCGATGCACAACACAGCAGAATGAATAAGCAATAATGTCTCATGGAGAGTCTTTGTTTTCATATTCAGCGTTTTATCGTGTATTATTGACCCTCCTTTAACTCTATCGCTTCATCTTATATTCACTTTTTCAAAATGAATGTCTTTAACATTTTCCGGTAATATTACGATTTCATTTTCAAAACGGAAATCGAAATAAGCTATGATGTCTTTGCGATATGCTTTTCCTTCGTACACGAAACCATTACATTGGTTATCACCGGTAGCAAATTTCCAGGCCATGTTTCGTTCTAAGCTCCAACTAAAACCTATATCCGTTTGGTTGATGTTTTCACCCCTTATTCCCCTATAAATAGTAAATTCTTCTGGCAAATAGCATATCTCATCCTTAGAGATTATGTCCAATAATGGCTTACTGACATCATCAAAAATCTTTCTCAGTTTAAAGTGTGAGAAATATTGGAACGGACGTCTCATTTGCCATAACGAAACGAAAACACTACTCAATAAATCTATTTCCAATACTTTACTGTCATACAGCTTTTCAAAGAAACGTTCAGCTGCATAATATCTATTACATTTGGCAGTATAAGGATCGGCAGGGAAGGCTCTTAACACCAAGATCAAATCATCTTTCAAATGATTTCCTCTTGCAAGTATCCGTATGTATTTGTCTTTTAGGCTTTGCTTATCTTTATCTAAAAGGTTCTCACAAGCATAGTTAAATAGCTCATTCAAGAAAATTTCATCCTGATGCCAATTACTATTTTCCATATACATGTCTTGTTTTCAAAATTCTTGTTTACCTTTGCTCCCATAGATGATAAAAAGGCTGCTTATACTCATCGCTTCTTACCTTGCTGCAATCGTGCTTGTTCCTATTGCCCTGATATGCAAAGTGTTCAGAAAATAATGGCGGTTATTTTCTGAAAGGGTCTTTATACACTCCTAACAACTGTTTAGTGAAATAATAAAAGAACTGCATGTCGTCCACAAAGTAGCGCTTGAACAGACGTTTCGGCTCTTTCAGGCAGCGGTAAAGCCACTCCATGCCGATTTTCTGCCAAAACGCAGGCGCACGTTTCAATGTCCCTGCCTCAAAATCAATCGTGGCTCCGAGAGCCATAAACAAATCGACTCCAGGCATACGGTCGCGGTATTTCATTATCCACTTTTCCTGTTTAGGTGCTCCGACACCGACCAACAGTACATTGGCACCACTCTTGTTAACTATGTCAATGAGTTCTTCGCACTCCTTTTCACTCTTCTCGAAGCCGAACGAAGGCGAATGCGCCCCGACAACAATTTTCCTGCCTACCTTTTCGTTGATTCTCTGCATCGCCTTTGCCGCAATCCCTTCTTTTGCTCCCAAAAGGAAAATCCTGCAATTCTGATCGTCCTTGTGGTACATATAATAGGAGGTAAAGAAACTGCTGCCTGGGATGGCTTCGGGTAATGGACGCTTCAGCAACTTTGATAACAAGTATAGTATCTTACTGTCGCACACCACCCATTCTGCTTTTTTGTACACATCGTAGAACTCACGGTCACGTTGCAGCTTCACCAGATGATCGACGTTGGGGGTTACGAGCACACCCTTGTCGAGCCGCTCTAGCAGTTCCTGCCGTGTGAGTACAAGAATGTTCACATTTAGTATTCTGGTCGTTTTCATAAGTAAGTTATTTTTGTTCCATCAAACCGTCCATGATTTTCTCCCACGACTGATAGATGCTTTCCAATGAATAATCGCGCTTGCTGGTCAACATGGCATTCTGTGCCATTCTGTTCCGTATCTGTTCATTCTCCATGACAAAAGTCAATTGTTTAGCCATTTCATGTACATCAAACTTATCGTTCTTTGATTGTACAATCATACCATTCTCTTTAGGTTTGATTATGTCATATACCGCAGAATAGCTTCCATATACCACTGGTACAACACCGAAACTCATACACTCGGCCAACACCAATGGGAAGCCCTCATATTCCGATGTCAATACCAGCACTGAGGCTCTTTCATAATAAGGTCTTGGCTTTTGAAAGCCATCAAAGTGAACGTGCTTTAGTCTGAGTTCCTGTGCATGACGTTCAACGTTGGCGCGTTCTGGTCCATCACCAACTATGGTAAGATGCCAGTCAGGGAATTGCTGCTCAAGCAGTCCCCATGTATCTATCACACGGACGACACGCTTTTGGTTATAGTCGATGCGCCCCATGTAGATGAGTTCTTTCTGTTTGTTGTCTTGCGAGTAGACATATCCTGAAGTATTAATAGTCACAGGATTAGTCTGTACCACCAAATGCTTTGGGTCGCGTATGCCCGTGAATGTTTTGAACTTCTCCACAAAACTTGTTGAAAGTACCATGTAAAGGTCGCTGTGGTAATACACATAACGCATACTCCTGCTTGTTACAAATTTGAAGAGGGCTTGTTTACAGTACAACAGAATCCGTTTTACCGGATTATACGCTTCTTCCAATGCTATTTCCACCTCTTTAATACGTGCATTTGTATCAGGAGAGTTGTGATAAATTGCTATGGTCTTTATATTGAGTCCAATTTTGGCCTTAGCCAGCACTTTGGCTGGAATGTATGGCAATCCCCATTGGTTTATCACAATATTTATGTCGTTTTCCATGAGAATGGAGCGCAACATTTTCACGTTTTCTGCTGAATATCTGAAGTCGCGGAGCGTATGAAAATGTATTCTTTTATCACACCTTGCTTTCATAACTGGGTTAGGCTTGTTAAAACAGGCAATTCCCACATTGTGGCCATGTGCCACGAAACACTCTGCTAAGGTCTGCGTCACAACTTCTTGTCCGCCCACCTCAAATACCTTCATGAGAAATAAAATATTCATTCTGCTACCTTATTTCTTTTTATCAACCTTTTTATTTTTATGTAGAACGTGAACACGCCAAGTCTGTAAAGCATTGGCTTTACGGCAGCCAGCAGCCGACCGACAGGCGACAGAGGCAGGTATTTGCGCTCCACATCTTCTATTGGCAACGTGTTCAGGTCTACGAAGAATTCTGAACGGCGAGGGTTCACTGGTACACAGTGTTTGATCATTATACCGTCCCGCTTGATTATCGGGACGATATCGGATGGTGACCACACAAAATCATCTTTGATTTGCCTGAATATATTCTCACCGTGTGCCGTATGAATGAACACATTTGTAGCTCCCTTGCTGCTGAACTTGGAAGATACGGAGGGAGCATCCCAACAGTCGAAAATAGTGATATCGCTCATGCGGTGGAGTGTCTTGAAATGACACTGGTAACAGCTTGGACGTGAACAGATATTGCTGAAGTAGAGTCGGAGCATCATGTCGGTTTCTTTGCCTCTGTGGTATTGTTTCGTCTTGTCAGCGAAAGTGATGGTTGCGGTGCTGTAGTTGTAACCGTAGTGCTTGTCGCGCGAGCGGTAGTCGGTGACTGGGCTGTCGGCAAGGGTGGCGTAGTGAGCCAAATATCGATCTAATAACCGTGGACTTGGTGTGCCGTGGCACACCAAGTCCACGGTTATTAGATTTTCATATTTCCGATTTCTAAGGAAACCATACAACCCTGCTATCTGACAAGGCGTGCCACTGAATACCACAAGCCTGCCTGCATCCAAAAACTTCTTTGCCTGCGTATAACTATTCCCTATCAGGCTTTGCACGTATTTCGAGCCTCGGAACTGAGCACACCCTTCCAATGTCTCACTATATGTATGACGCAAAGTCATATTCTCATTGAATGAAGCTCCAAATACAACTCCTCCTTTCTCTATCACATAGCCTGCAATAGCGGAATAAAAACCTCCCGAAGTGCTGTTACGTAAAATTTGGGCGTCTTTATTCTGAACAACAAAACTTTCAGGAACTGTATCATCCTGTTTCGGTTGCTTTAGGGGGCACACTTTTTCGCAAAGCCCACATTCAATGCACTTTTCTGTATCTATTTTAGGATAACGAAAACCTTCATTATCCTCTTCCATGCGAATGCAATGTTTGGGACATATATTTTCACAAGCCCAACAACCGCAACATTGCGATTTATCTGTAATGGTTATCATTAATCTGCCGTATTTAAATCTTGCACATAATTTTTGTAATAGCCCGAACGTCTAAGCAATTTATTGCGGAAATAATTTTGATAAGCCCAATCTAATAAGAAACAATGAAACCGACACCATTTAAAGGCATTCCTCAGCAGTTCTTTCGTTTTTGTCTTTCTCCCATGCCAAGACCCCATAAAATGATGTACACTATATCCACCTTCCTTGCCTAAAGTAGGAACTTCAAAATAGTAACGCGGATAAATGAAACATCGGGGAGCAAACTCTCTGATTTTACCGTTCAGGCGGAAATTCGGATAATTTGCAAAAGTGTAGTTATTAAAGACTGCATTATTAGGTGTGTTTTTGTGCAAAGACATTGTTTGGTATAAATCCAATAACCCTTTGATATAAGGATGTTTAGGTTTAGCCATAATGACAGCTGTTGAAATAGCGCATTCATACATATACCCTAACACTAAATCTGCTTCAAAGAAACTTTGCGGAAAAGGTTTCTTCACCTCTACATCAGTATCCAAATAAATGCCTCCATATTCGTACAAAGCCTTTAATCGGAAATAATCACTTACAAATGTCCATAATTTATTATTGTATGCTTCACGTATATAATTGTTTTCGTTCAAGTCACAATTTTGTTCATTCCATTCAATAATTTTTACCCCCCCTAATTTGTTAAAAGATTTAATACATTGGTTTGCAAGATAATTTTTAGGAGTGTTGCCAAACCAACAATAATGTACAATCTTCGGTATCATCATTCTATTCCTTTTAAAGCCGTATGTAAATAATCCATAGAAGATTGTCTTAATGCATCCAATCTTTCATCCACTCCCTTATAATTGCAAGGCATATCAAAAATCGGGTTTAAATCACTTTGGGCGTTTATTCTTCTTTGTGATAATCCGGTCAGACTTAATAAATTGTCTATACGTGTGTTCGTGCTCTGTTTAGCTCGTTCGCTGAAACGGCTGAATGTAAAGAATTGTTTCTTGTACAGAATGGAAAACACCGAACAATGGAAGGAATCAGTAAATACATAGTCTGCATTCCGAATATAATTAAGAAATTCCCGTGGACCAACATTATAAGGTGCTTCATCGGCAAAGTCTTCGTCCGACGGTATATATTCATCCAAATGTTGTAAAGCCACGATTTTCAATCCGGTCTTTTTTTGTACCCGTTTGATTAATGCACGCTGATCCGGATTATTTCCTAATAGATAACAAAAAATATAATTACCCGCAGTCAATGGCTCTACTTGTTGGATATGCATCCATTGTTCTCCTGTAAACAGCAGTGTAGGGTCAAGTACCACCTGCACTTTACGTCCGGTCAGTTTATAAACCAAATCACAAGCACTTTGCTCGCGCAAGGCAATGTAGTCAAACCGATTCATAAAACGCCTGTTCTTTTTTACTTGAAACCAGGGTATCTCTTTCACGCCGATGCTGGTAGAATAAGCTATCTTCCGTATATTGTCAGGCACCCATTCCAATGTATAATAACCATGCTCCACACTATCCGTGCGCCACAGTTGATCGCTTCCAACAATAAAAGCCGAATAATTCTTAGCCATCGCTGTCAATTCAGTCCGCGTCTTACAAAGAGGCGAGAGATGGAACGACTCTTCAGCAAATCTGTTGAATGCTGCATCACGTACTGACCAGTTCTTGGAGAAGGTCGAGTTGCGCCGTTTCTCTTGCTCAATCTTCATCTTGCCGATTCGCATCTTCCAGTCGCCGATGAGCAATTTCTTCAATATGTAAAGAGCCTTGTTCTCCTCCATATAGTCGATGGGTGCGCGACAAGCTATCGTCTGATACGACAGTTCCATCTGCCGCATAATCATCTCAGTGGCATATGCCTGTAGCATGCTTCCATAGTTGTGATGGAAGTAACAGGTTACAAGTCCTATAGGTTTCATTTGTCTGCGTTTAAGGCATTAATCAAAAAATTCATCGATTCTTTTCTCCATTCATCGAGCTTTTGGTTTACTTCTGCATAATCAATTTGTAACGCAATTTTGTCAAAACTCCTCCCGTCATCAACGTATAACCGTTCTATCAGGCCGAGTTTTGTTAAAATAGTGTCAACGCGACTGTTTAGGTCGCTTAACGGGTTTTGTACAGTGGTGAACGGCTTGTTGAAGTTTATGGAGAAAGCCGTGCCATGGAAGCTGTCCGTCACCACATACTCTGCATGGAGCAACAACCACACCCATTGTGTTGGAGACACAAAGTCAAGATGTAAGATGCCATCGTTTTTAGACGGGGTGAAGTTGAGTTTAATATTTACCACTTTAATTCCACCCAACTCACAGGCAATGTTTTTGGCTAACTTCATCACATTGGTGGAACGCGACATACTGTATATCACTACATATTTTCCTTCCACTAACGGATTTTTAGGTTCTTTAAACTGTTTTGCCCATTCGCCCTTGTTGAGCAGAAGTGTAGGGTCACACACTAAAGAAGCCTTGCGACCTGTCAATTGCTTCACTATCTCAATGCCGGCATATTCCCTCACAGAGAGAAAGTCGATGTTATTTATCCATGCCGTATATTGAGTTTGATATTCATTCGGAATTTCAGATACTGAGAAACTTGCAGCGTATGAAATTTTTTTTGCTCCAAGTCTGTCGGCAAACATAAGGAAAAACACATCAACCCTGTCGCTATTCTTGTAGTTCCATATTTGGTCGCTGCCAGCTATAAACGTGTCGTAAGGTAATTCTGCAACGTCCATATCCGCTTGGGTATATTCACAAGCAGAATGGCAGATGCGCTGCATGAAGAAGTTGTGAAACATTTGTTTCTTCTCCGCAAACCTGTCGGAGTATTTCTTTGCATAACGTCTGTCCTTTACAACCGACCGAACCAAAGTAAAAACACTCGCACAAGCCTGAAAAAAACTCAAACGTTGGAAGCGTACTTTTACGGCTTTCTTTACTGTTTCCTTAAACCTTCCGTTACCAGGCAACTCTCTGCGCAGGTTTACCACCTCGGTGTTGTACCCCAACTCATTGAGTTTATGCTGGAGAGCATAAGCCTGTAGTTCAGCTCCATAGTTGCAGGTGGCTGTATTGACGTAGGTTATTATTCCTATTTTCATTTGCCAAATTTATATATTACCGTTTTATACACATTGTAAAGACCTAAAGCATAAATCAGGCCCTTCACCATACCCACAATGGCCGACTTCAACGTGACACGATAAGGATAGCCATATTTCTTAGCGAAGTCAGCAAGCGACATACTTCTGTCCATTAAGTCTTTTACAGCAGAATCACGTTTTACACTGCGCGGCATGGGCATTTTCAGATTACGCTGTTCGGCTACCGCTTCTTCCATTGACCGTTCCTCAATATAGGCATGTTTTTCAAGTTCAGACTTTATTGTCGGCATTATATCGGTATTGTCAATAACCAGCGACACACCCGCTGCCACATTCCGTCTAAAATGCTTTCCGTGTCGTCCGATGCCCCAAAAGTCTGCTAAAGTGAATGTGCCGATTCGTTGTGTGTTGCAATATTGGCAATGGAAGCAACTTTCACGAAACGTGATGCCTTCGAAGAAGGCATCCATGTAAACGTTTTCAGATAATCTCAACAGACGCCATTTCGATTCCGAAAGCTGGACAGCTGGGATTATTGACCAACTGTCCAGCTTTCGGAATCGAAATCCACTTATGTTTCTATCTCCCAATACGTGAGATAGTTTACTAAGATAACACCTGAACGCACCAAGAGAGGGGACACCATGACATACTAAGTCGATTGTAAACAGTTGTCCGTTATACCGCTTGCCCAAATATGCGTACAATCCAGCCACTTGGCAACCTGTACCGGAAAATAATACCTTACGGCCATTAGCTAAAAAACTCTTTACCTGTTTGTAACTGTTGCCGACATCACTTTGCACATATTTAGAACCACGCAATTTGCACAAATCTGCCATTGTGTCAACGGCTATGTGCTTCACTGCAAGTCTGCTGTCGTAAGCTGCTCCAAAAACAACGCCGCCTTGACTTATCACCCATCCGGCCAACAGCGAGAAAGCTCCTCCCGATGAACTTTGTTTTCTGTACTCATTGCTAATCACAGCGTAAGCCTTTTGTACTGAATAGTCAAGCCTCTTTATGGGTGACAGTTCTGGACATCGCCGCACACACAGACCGCAACCTACACACTTGTCTTTGTTTATCTTGGGGGAAATGAATCCTTCATGGTCCTCCTCCATACTTATGGCAGCGTGTGTACAACTTTGTTGACATGTGGCACAACCTGTACATTTGTCCCCATCTGCCAATACGATCTTCTTATCTATTACCATGTTTCTTTAAATAGTGTCTCGTCCAACGGGCAATCTGAGAATATGCTTTCATTAAAAGGAAATTGAAACTCAAGTATAGTACTATGCGGCGCATCATCGGCTCCTCTTTCCAATATTTCTTGTCTATGGACAGAAGTCGCCGTCTTGCTTCTTCATAGTAATATTTCCCGTCCTTAATTTTACTACTCATAATGAGGTGCGATGTGATGATGTTCATTTCCCCCTCTGTTACAGCTTCTGCGTATTGGTTGTCGATTGGCAGGAAAAAATCTTTCACAATATCGAACGAACGCCAAGACTGTCTGTTCTTCTCCAATGAGAATTTGTTTGAATATGAGCTTTCGTTAGAGCAGTCATAATAATAAAGGCACTCATCCACCACATCGGTCTTTTTAGAGTAATAGGCCAAGCGGCCTATCACCTGATAATCCTCACCCATGTTCGCACCTTCTTCTACGGCAATGTTGTACCTACGGTAAAGCGATAGCCTGATAAGCCGCCCCCAAATACAGACCTGTCCTTTGCGGCGCAACACGTCAAGACATAGTCCGTTTGCCGAATGGTAATGCTTGTGTACCATCTGCTCCGTATAGCCCGCATACATTTTCTTTGCATTACAACTCACGATGTCCGCATCTTGTTCCCTTTGCTTCCGTACTGCCTTTTCTACGATATGTTCGTCTACATAGTCATCACTGTCAACATGCATCACGAAGTCGCCCGTTGCAGCGGTAACGGCAGTATTGCGTGCGGCGGCCAATCCGCGATTCTTTTTGTGGTTTACTATACGTACCATCCTCGCCCGCTCTGGAAATTTATGAATGGTTTCTTCCAGTACAACGATACTGCTGTCTTTAGTGCAGTCGTTCACAAATATGTATTCAATGTTTTGGTACGTCTGCTTGAACAATGATTCGGCGCATCTCGCAATATACTTTTCAACGCCATACACAGGCACGAGAATGCTTACTTTTATATCAGAATCACTCATTCCTAATTTTATATATAAGTTTGTTTACAAATTCAGGATAGATATCTTAATCAAATTTACGTGCGAATAATCTTTCAGATGTAGACAAATATTTATAATCAGCCTCTGTGTGCCATGTATAAGGGCGTCCTCTGGTCCAATCAATGTCACGCATACACCCATGAAACTCATCATTCAAGTCAAACACCCGCTCGCGGAATTTAGAATTGAAAGCAAAGGTCTGCTTGTAAATTTCATCAGGGCAAAATGAATATTTGTACATTGCCAATATTCCTTTTTTTCGCTTCACTATTTCAGTAACAAAATCTTGAGTCACGCTTACCCAGTTTGCCCCATACCTAAAATGGATTTCTAAATTTCTTTGTATATTTATGCCCATGCATATTTGTGCCTTATTTAGCTTAACGCGCCATAGTGTTGAGGAAAGATTTTATAGGGCTAATTTTGCAACGCATATATCGCGTAAAGAAATTGTGGCAATACACTCTGTTTTTTACATCCCAATTTTCCTTGCCAAACCCGATGAATTCTTTACCGTTATGCCGATTAAAAAAGTCATGTATGTAATCTTGATTATGCATAGGGAAATCTATTCCACTTAGTAGATGATAATACGCATAGCCCGTTTCTTCCCCCCCCCATTAGGGCGGCTTGGAACAGGGTTATTTCCGTGTTCACTTGGCTCACATCGCCCCAACGAACATCATGTCTTTCGACAAAAATAATCTTCGAAAATGTTGTGCTTAAGTGTAAGTCTGAAGTGTCAGATTTTTTATCTATGTGTATGTAAATGTCATTACGTTTGTCGTCAATAAGTGAAATCAGTTTTTGCTGTTGTTTCCACTTATTATGGGCGATAATTAAGTAAGCATGTCTGTCACTTGTCATTTTCAGATGTTTTAAGGTTTAATATTTGTTGATATCTCTGCTCAGATATAGTTTTTACTATTTTTTCAGTAGTTGTGTATAATAGGCATTTTTTATGATTACAAACATTACTCGTCCGACAATATATGTAATATGATGTTTAAGAGTCAATGTATAGAAATTTATTAAGGTATAACGACTGTGAAAGTGATACATTTTATCAATAATTGAAATTGGTTGCCCGTATTGTCTCGCAAACTTATATATGTTGGCAAAACCAAAATCTAAAGAGAAAAGTAAATCTTTACATCTTTCTTTTTGGGACATGAAATATTCGTATATGCTAATTTCTGCTCTTACGTATGATTCCATAGCTTTCTTGGAAACAGAATGCATATATGAAGTCGCATTAGATACATTGTAATAATATACAACACTGTCAATCCAAGTTCTCTTCTGTGAATGAAATAACAGTTTAGGAAATACGGAATAGTCTTCTCCGTAGTCAATGCCTTCTATTGCATTGATGTTATTATCATCATAAAGAGATTTTTTTATTAGTTTACCCCATATTTGATTGTTTACTAAACCTGTACGTCCTACTATAAGATGTAAATAATCTATTTTCGAACCTTTGTAAGGAGCATTTGTACAAACAATCTTATTGCCATCAACTTTGCTGTACGAGGCATCTACTATATCAGAATCAGAGCTTATTGCCTGGAGCGACAATTTTTCAACTGCGTCAGGGGCTATATAGTCATCTGCATCCACATGGAATACATAGTCTCCAGTGGCTGAGTTGAGAGCTGTAATCCTTGCTCCAGCCAATCCTTTGTTGTGTTCATGTGAGATTATTTTTACTTGATTCTGTCGATGGGGATATTTTGCTATGACTCCTTTAAGTAAAGTTATACTGTTATCGGGTGTACAGTCATCAACGAACACATATTCTATATTTTCATAACTTTGTTCCATCAATGAGTGGGCGCAACGTTCAATATATTTGGAAACATTATATATTGGAACTAAAATAGAGATCTTCATTATGTTTAACATTTTTTACAAGAGGATATTTTGCCATAGTGACAATGGCTAAAATGTAAATAAAAAAATTAGTAAATGCTAAATTAGGTACCGATGTCATGATATATAAAACGGTAAAACCTAAAGCAATAAATATGACAGGTTTATAATTTGATTTTGCACAAAACAAATAAATGGCTATAAAGTATGTTGCATAAGCGATAGCACCAACAAATCCCAAGTCTACTAACACTGGAATCCATAACGATTCCGCGCCCTGCATATCATAAGAAAATTTGTCCATGATATCCGAAATATACCCTATGCCATGACCAAAAAAGAATGAATCCTGTAATAGACTATAGGTCAATATCCATTGACGTTCACGCATTTCACTACTGCTACCTTCTACACTAGATGTGTCAGAAAACGAGAGGATAATTTCATTGAAATAGTCATGGAATTGTATAGCTAAAAAACAAAACAAAAAAGCTGAACATATAATGATTTTAAAAGATCGTCGCAAATATGATAATAGAAAAAGCAAGCAAATTATAAAGGACAATATGACAGATCTTGCCCCTGTAGCAAATATATTCAATGCTAATAAACCTATTATTAGTAAGTTTGTTTTTTTTCTAGATAGCCATCCACGTATCCAAGCAAATAAGAGCAGACAAAACAACTCTATTGAAACTGCACCATTTGTAATATGCATAGGAAAGATGGTATAGCATCTTTTTATCCCATACCTCATTTGTAAGTCATAATTATATGGATAAAATCCAAGTTCAGACATCCTGTCTACAAATGGGTTAGAATTTGATATTATTTCAAAAACACAATATGCCGTTATAATGATGGCATAAATTCTTGCAAAATATATGAGTGATTTTAGCGACGATTCTTGTTTGTTTACAAACAAAATCCAAACTATATATATACACACACATAAAGTTAGTACTCTTTGAACCAAACTTCCCATATGGGATATTGGCGCGAGAACATTACTTAAGATATTAGCCAAACATACTAGTATAAATGGTAATATAAGTGGAAAATTCCCTATCCCTGATGTTTTAGAAAATCGTCTGTCTTTGAACAATAAAAAAATATTCAAAACAATTAGTAATGTATAAACAGAATAATTGCTGAACACAATAAAACCATCGAGAAAAGATGAAAAAACAAACGTAGCTATAATTCCTTTTGAAATATCTTTAAAGGAAATTATGCTAAAAATACAGAATAGTAATAATGGAATAAACATAACACTCTATAAATTTCCTAAAAACTCATAAGAATTAATCCTTAAAGTATTCAAGTTATTTTTCATTTTTTTAAAGTCAATGTTAAATGGTTTGGGAACAAAATCTTTTTTTACTATTTCCTTTTCTCCCTCGGTGCCCAACGAATGTAATAAGTCGACATAACGACAATCATATCCATCATCAAGCCGAACAGCGAAACAAGGTGTCTCGAATATTATTGAAAATACAGTTGCATGAAATGATGTCGTAATAATATATTGCGCATATTTTATTATAGATAAGAAATCCTCAACAGAATATGTCATATTACTCATATCTATCACCTTACCTCCAATTTGTTCGCATAAAGTATTTGCCTTTTTAATTAAAAAGTTTTCATCTCCATATACGCCTCTTGCTTGATATACAGCAATATACTTCTTTCCTTTCCATATAGAATGCTCAATAAATGAGAGCCACATATCTTCATTAATCAACAATGTAGGGTCTAATACCTGTTGAAATGTTTTACCAGTGTACTCATTCATTAAAGAAATTATAGATTTTTCACGAAAAGAAAGTTTGTCGAAATTAGAGATAATTCTATTCAAACCGTTTGTGCCCAATGCCTGTATTGATTGGAAATTCGAGCTCAATGCATATCCTACAATCCTACTGTTTTTGTCGTGAATAAAATTTCCTGTATAAACAGGATCTTCACTTCCTACACATGCAAATGACCACAATTGGTCACTTCCTATTATATAGCAATCAAATCCAGGCACGATATTGTCAACCCCACAAGCTTCGGTCAAGCGGAAATGACTACAGAAATTTTTAAAAACAGCTTGTCTCCTTCTATTCAGACAATATCTATGAAATGTTTTTAATACATATCGTACTAAGGCTTTTGGCCTTACATAGATCCTGCTTATCTTTGATAAGCTAAAAGTACTATAAGTTTCCTCTGTCCATTGTTGTCTATAATCCACAACCCATACATCATGTCCTTGACTTCTTAAATATTCTTGAAGAGCATAACATTGAAGCACAGAGCCATAGTTGTATGCTCGATGTACAGTTAATATTCCAATTTTCATTTTGTTTCTTATTAAAATCCTTTTCAAATGTCCCAATAATAAAATCGCATCTGAAAAGTTGAAAAATTATCCACAACTGTATTCATATCTAAAATTTGCAACATTTAGCAACTTTAATATAGCTTGGTTATTCTACTTGGAATTAGCGATTTACGAATGATTTTGTATATCTTTCTTGAAATGCGTTTTGGTAGGTGCAAGATAAAACGCCATCTATCAATAAATTCCTGATATTTCATCGGTTTTTTTATCGCTTCTTCGAAACAAGCCCCATTTTCCCAAATATTTCGTTCGAACATCAGTCTGCATTTACTCTTCAACGATGGATGCCTCAATTGTGCTTCACCCTTGAACGGTTCTTCAAGCGGACGCTGCTCGGCATGGATACGCCGGTTGGGTATCAGGCTGTCAACAAAGGCACTTCCCTTGAAGGTGTTCTCAAGAATCAACGACACCTTCCGGGCGCTGAAGCTGCATGGTGCTGAAAGACCAAGTCCGTGGTAATCAGCTATTGTGATGTCGGCATTGCGTTCCGGCTTGGCAAAACGGCAGTGATAACAGTTTTCTCTATACGACACGGCACGGTGGTAACCGAACTGATAGGTGTCGCCATCCTTTGTCCGTTTGGCGTAGAACAACTTTCCTTCTTCGTCATATAAAGTAAAAGTAAAAGTAAAAGTATAAGTATAGGGGTCTCTGAACGACATCCGCGTGACCGTTTTCCCGTACTGCCTTGACAACATGTCAATGTGTTGCTTCAAATAGGAGAACGGGGTCGTGCCATGACACACGACCTCCACGAGCAGTAGGTTTTCATCGTCACGGAACAGCTTTCTCAATGCGGCCACTTGGCATGGCAAGCCGATAAACAAGACTTTTCTGTTATCTTTCAGTGCCGACCTGATTTCAGGGAATACAGCATAAGCATCGCTGAACACATATTTTGAATTCTTGAATGCGGCAAGTTCTTCATCGGTAGAGGCCATTTTGTGGGAGACTGAAAAGTCCTTGTTTTGCACAGCCCCCACCACAAGCCAGCCGTTAGAGACAGCGTACTTATACATTTCTATGGCAATTCCGCCTGAAGCCGAAGTCCGTCTTTCTTCCTCATCGTTAGACCATGCGGCATACGCCTTTTCCGACTGACAGGATGCAGGGCCGCTAAGTATCGGGCACACTTTCTCGCATGAATGGCATTCCACACATTTTGTGCTGTCAATCACAGGATAAATTTGTCCTATGGCATCTTCCTTCATCGAGATACACTGCTTAGGGCACTTGAAAGCACATGCACCACATCCGGTGCAGGCATCATGAGTGGCAAGTTTGACCATTGTTTACTTTTTGTGTAAGATTTTCTTTCTAAGGATATCCACGACAAGTCCACGCTCATGTTTAGTGAGTCCCAATCCATATACGGTAGTTATAGTGGATAGGACACACACCAAGCATACAATCATGACATTGACAAAATTTTCACGTAACAGCAAGTGGATAGTTAGTGGTATAATTAATGCCACAGCGCAAATGAACACACAGGAACCGAACACCTGAATTATATAGCGTTTCACGGGGAAGTCCATCAGCCTGTGGACAATCCACAGCCGCATAAAGAGGCAGATAGTTGAAATGCAAAGCGAGACATAGAATACCGTAAGCGGCTGTCCGCCAAGTTTCAGGAACACATACGAAATGGGCAGATTGAGGATTGTCATTGTCCCGACCGAAAACTGGTAAAGCCTGATATGACCTGTGGCATGTGCGGCGGTCATCAGTGGTGTAGCCATTGCGTCTATAGCTGAAATCACAATAATCAGCCTCGTGAACGGCACGACGTATTCCGGCAATTGCCCAAGCCATAAGTTTACTATATATGGTGCTTCGATGACAATAGGCATGGAAATAAGCATGATCAGGTAAAATGAGAATTTCGAGCTTCTGAAGACCAGTTTCAGCATATCTTCCATGTCGCCCTGTGCGTAGTATTTCGTTATTTGCGGACGGACCGCCGTATAGAAGTTGGTGAAGAACTGTGTTATAGCAGAATTTATCTGGTATGCTATTCCGCGTGCCGCATTTACAGCCGGATTGAAAAACATGTTCAGCAGGATGTTCAATCCCTGCCCTTTGACAAGAGAGGACACTGAGCCAAACAGATTCCAACCTGAATATGACACTAATTCAATGAATAAGGGTCGTTCCCAATAAAAACGGTAATGTGTTTCCTTGAAATGATGCCTACAATAAACAATATATGTAAAAGCGACGATGGCTTGGCTTGTCAAAATCAGCAGTCCGTATGTGGACAGTCTGTCGGCAGGGATGACGAGTAACAGATAAACAACGGCAAGTTTCAATGAAACCTCAAGTATGCTGACGTATGCGTAGACGTTCATCCTCTCATGCGCAATGATGGTCGCATTAAATGGATTGACCACCAACGACAATATGCAGGCAAGGATGGAGTATTGGTAAACCCAGTTGGCGGCCGTCATCCTTTCAGCCGGTATAACCATCTTGTTGTGCAAGAACCACAGGCCTATCGTCTCGGCTAAGATGACGACAATTACCGACAATAAAAAGAATATGGTTAAACAGACGCTGAACACCTGTTTCAGGCGCACCATGTCACCACGTCCAAGCTCGAACGTCAGATACCTTTGGGTGGAAACGGCCATTGCACCGTTGAGAATGCCCATCATGGCCACCACGCCCCCGACCACGTTATATATACCGAAATCAACTACGCCAAGTGTGTTCAGTACAACGCGGCTCGTGAACAACGTCACCGCCATGATGAAGAACATTCTGATGTATAATAGTATAGTATTCTTTGCTATGCGCTTGTTGTTAGCTGAACTATTGGTCATTTATTATTATTATTATGAAATGACGGACTCTACAACGACTTTTGCTTGTAAGTGGTGCAAAACAGTACAAACGAAAAATCCGCCATCATTGTTTTACCTGTTATTTGATTAAAAAATATATTTAGTCCGTATATGGCTCATGACGCTTAGACAACCTTAGCCAATTAAGAAAGTCAGATATGACATTGGCGTATGAGGCACTTATCCTGAAAACAGCGCGGCAATGGTATGGAAATGGTGATGATATGAAACCGTTGCCACTTTTTATAGATTATAATTAAGGTGCAGAAACAGCAATAGGCTTTATTTATCTTGAATTACAGTATTACTCTCATTCTATCGCTTTGCGTATTTTCTTCCAAGAATGATTGGCTACGAGCAGGTTGAGCGGATAGTCAACACTTATCATTTTGCCAATCCTTTTCAGGTTGCGGTTGATGCTGCCGCAAGGTATGAGTCATACTGTTTCCAGCGTTCCTGAGGGGTTTCCGCAGAAATGACAGAAATAAGGTGGGATTGTCTGGGTGTGTGTCTATTCGTAATTTTCTGGAGCAAAGTTTCCCACCGGATAGAAAATTTCTTGCCTGTGAGTCGCTGGTTGTAAGTGAGCCTGCCGTCCCGGATAGTGTCTTTTGTCAATCGAAATATGTCGCGTGCGAATATCGCCCCTCATCCTGCAGCTTTTCAACGTGTGAGCTTGCATAAGCTACGAAGCCGGGCTTGTCTTCACATTTTGCTTGTCCGATGAGTGTTGTATTTGTGATAGTATCAGACATTGTATAATTCACTGATTTTGAGTGTTTGCTGTATTAAGCAGGTGGGAAACTCCGATGTCACGGTATTGTTTCTTGTCCAAATCTACTTGTGCAACCAAACTGTCTGCAAATACCGGCGCCACAATGCAAGGTGGTTTGTGGTATTGATTTCCGTGCATATACTTATGCAGGTGTGTATCAACGTGTCCGTTGCGGTTGCTATTTCTTTTGGCTTTGACTTGATGGCAAAGACGTTCAGGCAGTTGTCGCCAATCTTAAACCCGGAGATGGCCTTAACCGGAGAACTCTCGTCGGTGAGGGTTTTATATAGAGTAGGTGAGTAATTTCGAAAAGACTCAATTAGTTTTTCTTTCTCATCTTGTTTTAATTTACCATTTATGGTGGAGCTCCCACATGCGCCTTGAGTAGCACATGCAACACGCTTGACAGTTCCTTTTACTAACTGTTCGTTGGCTTTGCCCGATGTCAGAAAGTATTCTCCCAAGAAATAATCCCAGTTGGCAAATAGGGTGTATTCCTCACTGTCATGATTCTCAACGATGCCGATGTGGGCATAATATGTTTCCGCAACTTTGGCAGACTTTTTCTTGCTTGGGTAATATATTTCTTCGGAAATATCCACTCTCCGTATTATTTCCGTAAACTCATCATGCTTAAATGTAATTTCACCTTTGCCTTCCATGTCAATGCCTGACGTCGGTGTAAGGAATGGCCTAATTATAAGTTTACTATAAGCTTTGCGCACATAGCCATTGTTGTCATGTTCATATCTGGCTAAGTTCAACAGCTGTCCGGCTTCTTCGTTTGTCATTTCTGCCAGCCTGTGGCTCAAGGCCTTGTGGTTTTGTTTCTGTAAATCCAGGCATAATGAGGTTAACGATAAGTTGGCCGCAAGGCGTTCTATGATGTCATGTAACATAGAGAGTGTACGTTTTCCACATCCACAGGCTTGAAGAACGCCAACCAGCAGGTCGGCCGCACGGTCTTTCTCTGTGCCTATTGACAAGCGGTCGCCCTCTGCATTGTGCAGGCGAACAACGTGCAGTTCGTATATGTTGGGGTAGTAAACGGTCAGGTGACTGCCCGGCATAACGCCTTGCACCTCGAAGACAAGTCCGCGTTTGCGGCGGAAGCGACAAACATAACCCTCGCATCCTGCCAGTGGACCGTCGAGCACGCGCACTATTTCGTTCGGTATGTTATGCTCGTTGGGATTTTTTGCGTAGTCTGCATAAGGTCGTTCCAGCACAACCACCTTGTCTGCATAGTTTTCATTGAAGTCCATAAACGCCTTCATCTGTACTTCGGGTATTGTGCAAGGGGTTGCCTTGCCTTCTTTCGCTTGTTTACGGTTGTAACGTATGGATGCGTTAGGATATTTATCTCTGATAAAGTCAGCAAGTGCTTTTTGTGTTGCGAGCACGAATACATAACCGTCAAACAGAGGCATCCTGCGTTCGTTGCCTCCGTGGTAAACATTTACCGTTGTGTGGGTGGGGCAATACGCTTCCAAAATGTTTTTGGTTTCAGACTTACAGCATTCAATAATAGAACACAGTTCCTTTTCGTGTCCAGGTTTGGTTCTGACAAGATACCAATTGTAGTCTATGTGATTCAGCTTGTCTGTAAGCGGCATTGTTCGCGAAAAGATGTTCTCTATGTTACCCTCACGACAGTCGCATGAGGGTTATGAAGTACCTTTTTTCAGGTTTAACGATAGCATTCCGGACGATACTCAGCAGCAATGTTCTACCGTTGTTATGTGGTCAGATGGATAAAGTGGCGAACACTTTAATCTTTTACTCTCCATACCACGATATGTTTGATAATCATTTGTTTACGTATAAATATGAGTGCCACCTTTAAAGCGTTTTACAATATGAAGCGGCAATTTGCTTGCAAAATTAATAAAAACAATCTAACCGCGGCTCTTTTCCATGAAAAAGTTTGATGAATATTTTAATACACGACCAGTTTGTTTTACAAAAACTAACTTGGCGCTCGTATTACATACTGATATATAGCACTTTACCGTGGCTTGCCGCTTCATATTGTACAACTGCCTCAGAAGATGCTTTCCATTTATCTCAGCGCCTTAGTCTGCCAATAGTTTGTTTATCATCATCTGATTTGCTTTTGTTACCGACGCATTATCTATCGTAGAAAGATATATTTGGGTAGTCCGAAGGCTGTCGTGCCCCAAGCCTGTGCTTATTATAGACAGGTCTACTCCCAAATCACGCATGGTGCTTGCCCACGTATGTCGTGCTACATAAGTTGTCAGTGGAATGTTCAAGCCGGCCATGCAGCCAAGTTTCTTTAAGTTTCTGTTCACGTTGTGTTCCATCTTCTCATACTGTTGCCGTTCTGTCCCGTCCGGTTTAGTGATGATAGGTAGTAAGTAGGGGCTTTCTTTAGTTAGATGCGTGTATAGATTTACTATTTCCTGCATTTGCGGTTCCCAGCCTATGGCCAGGTTTTGTCTGGTTTTCTTGCGTTTGTACATCAGCAGCCCGTTCCTTACATCAGTCTTTTTAAGGTATGCCAAGTCTACAAAGGCCATGCCCTGCAGGTAAATGCTCAGTATGAACATGTCTCTGGCAAATGCTATCGGCGAGCCGTCATCCAGTTTTATTTGTCTTATTTTTCTTACCGACTTGATAGTAATGGCTCGTTTTGCCGTTTTGGCAAACCCGGTGAACACATGCCTGAATATGTCTTTGTCCATGGTTAGTCCTGTTTCAACGGCTTTTCTGTAGAGTGTGCGTAGGGTTCGCAAGTAGCATGACGACGAGTTGCGGTTTAGCCCTCGGCTTTTCAGCCAAGCTTCATATTGAGCAATGTGCCTTGGTTCGAGGGCGTCGGCGGTAATGTCTTCCCCATTGCGAAATTTGGCAAAGCTGCTCAGGGCGTCACGATATGTTTTGGCCGTTCCCATACGTCCGGTGCTTATTTTCATTTCCACCATATCCCTTATGAAGCAGAACCACGTTTGGTATGGCGGCAATCGTCTGTATGCCTCGATGATGTCGTCTGCGCTGTACTCAACACACGACGTTTCTTTTTCTGCAATAATGGATTTCAGCAGTTTGTAACTCCAGTTTACTTTTGATGCAATCAACTGCAATTGCGCTTGCCGCTCTGGCGTGCCTGATATTTTAACGGCAGACGAATAATCGTTCCATTCATTTGGCTTGATATGAAACTCGGTATATATTGTTCTCGTTGCCCTGCGGTGGGTTAGGATGAAGAACAGCGTTCCTTCCTTACCGTTGGCTGTGGAAGGCCGGAATTTTAATCTTAATGACGTCATGATGGTTTTGATTTTGAATAATTAAACTTGTTGTCCTTATACATAATGAATATAGGCGATAGGATTGAGCAATGTGGATTGGCGGGATGTTTTTTCAATTTTTGGCAATCTTCGAAAAGACCGTTAAACTTTTTTAGCGATGCCTGCCGGTTGCCGTACATACGTTTGTCGGTAGCGTTGATGCATATCTGCAAACAGCCCATGCCATATTTTGCAGTCGGCATGCGCGCATCGCCGTCGGATTTTTTGGTGTTTAGTACACCTGCAAGGGGCTTCCCCCTTAACCCGTTGCCATTCAGAGAGTTGCAAGATGTGCCGTTTGTCTGGCTGAAACAGGCCATATCGCGAAGCAAAACATGCCGTTTGGTGTAGCGATATGGCGCATACGGGAAATAAAGAAAACTAAGGATGTCTTCAGCCGCATATTTGCAGGTAGGTGAATATTGCGGATATTATTATAACATTTATTTGCAAAAAAAATACCAAACAATGCATTAAATGCATTAACTTTGTATTTAGCAAAATGGACGTATCATGGATATTTGTCGTCAAATCAATGACATGTAGCTACAGTCGGCATGGGTATGTTCCAGAATGTGTGGCGGCGAATGTTGGAAATAGTGGCCGGTAAGTGCATATCCAGGCATAGGCTATTGTATTGTTGCCACATGTTTTTCTGGCTTTCCGCATACGGAGTAACCGGCATCGGCAGTGTAGACGTCAATCAAGGTAACGTCTGTAAGTGCCATCCAGACGGTGTATATGGCTTTCAGTCAATGACAGCATGAATGATTATATGTCGTTTGGTATTGCCAACCTAAAACAGCCAAAATCTATTGACGTAAATGCGTCATTTTAGAGTTAATGGTTTATGATGATAATGAATGCATAATTGTAAGTGGTGGTGCACAGCCACATCATTGAGGCAAGGCGGCACAAAGCACTGGCTGGCCGTCATTTGTGGTCTTGGGGCACATGGCAAGGCCGGATGATATGGCCCGATTGTGGGTTTTAGACAGTGTTTGTAAAAACATATATGCTATAAATTAAACAACGATATGCCTTTGAAATTAACTAAAGAACAGATAGTTCAGCTCGCACCAGACGAGGCTTCCGTTAAGGCTGCCAAGGGTTTGGCAACCACTTCCAAGTGGAGTGTCAGGCAATTCAGCGACCGATGCATCTGGGGGCATTGCCAAGGCAGCGGCAAAAATCCATACCAGACAGCGGTTGACATTACCGATATAGCTTTCAAATGTTCGTGTCCGAGCCGAAAGTTTCCCTGCAAACATGCCCTCGGGCTGCTTTTCCTTTACGAAAGCCATGCCGACGGATTTGAGCAGGCCGACGAGCCCGATTGGGTGAAGTCATGGCTGGACAAGCGTGCTGTCAGGGCCGAGAAAAAAGAAAAACCAGGCACTCAGGCAGCACCGGTGGACGAGGAAGCCAAGGCCAAGCGTTTGGCCAAGCGCCACCAGAATGTGATGGAAGGCATAGCCGACTTGGAAGTGTGGATGAAAGACCTGTTGCGCAACGGTCTTGTCAATGTTCCCGAACGTGCATATTCTGTTTTTGAGGCCATGGCCAAGCGCATGGTCGACGCCCAGGCACCTGGCCTTGCCGCACGGCTCAGGGCGATGGCCGACATTGATTATGGTGCCGAGAGTTGGAAACATGAGCTTACCGACAAGCTAAGCAAGCTGTTCATGGTGATAAGCGCCTATCGTAATGTAGACCGGCTGCCGGTCGACTGGCAGGATGAGATTCGCACACAAGTCGGCTTTTCGCAATCGCGTGACATGGTGTTGGGCGGTGAGCCCTTGGTTGACCGTTGGCTTGTGCTTGGCAAGCGTTCGCAGACGGCAAACGGACTTACCACCGACTCATACTGGTTTTATGGGGAGCACAGCGGCCGTTGTGCCCTCTATCTCAGTTTCTCTGTACCGGGCAGCATAGCCGATGCAGGCTGGGTTCCGGGTTGTGTCTATGACGGCAGCATGTGTTACTATCCAGGGGCGGGTACCAACCGTCGTGCGTTGCCAAAAGAACTGATCTTGGTAGATGGCAGGGTCGTGCCCGCTTTCTGTGCCGACTTGTCGCAGGCTGCACTGCGTTACAGACAGCATGCCACAGAGAATCCTTTGGCCGAAGACATACCTTTGCTGGTTTCCGATGTTTTGCTGGCCGGCAGTGGCGGGGCGTGTTGCCTGGTCGACATGGCCGGCAATGCTGTGCCATTGGTTGTTTCCGACGAAATGCGCATAGATGTGCTTGCCATTAGCGGTGGAAAACCATTTTGTGCCTTTGTGCTTGCAAATGATGGCAGGTGGCGACTGGTGGCTATGTGGTATAATAACGAATATCATACTTGGAGAGATGAACATAACTGACAATATAATACAGGCGGCGTTGCTTGGTACAGCAAACAGAGACATTGACTTCGACGGTCTGCCTGAGGCGCTGGACGGAGTGATGCAGGCAATACAACGTGCGGCACACGACCGTGAGGAAGCTTTCTATCAGGCTGCTGCCGTGGCCTTTGCCTACAGGCGGGCAGGGTGGGAGCCTCAACCGTCCGCCGTGGTGGCGACGGCAGGCGAAGCCCCCGGCGAGGATTTGCCATATCTTGGCGATGGGCAGAACGCCATGCTCTCTCGGCTCTTGCAAATGCGTTACCTGTTGCTATATGCTTACCGTAAGGCTGCCGCTATGCATCGAATAATATCCCCGGAAGTATTGCCGCCATTGTTGCGGCGCGCCTACGACCGCAACAATTCCACCGGCAGTGAAGAGCGGGAGCAGCTTGCTGTGCTCGGTGGCAACCGCGCCCGTTGGCTGCTTGGGCTAATTGGATGTTCCGATACGAGTGCCGACGGGGCTGAGGCTTGGTCGACGGCATCACACGGCGAAAGGAAGTCAATCTTGAGGTCGTGCAGACGCGACAATCCCGTCGCTGCATTGGAGATGCTCAAGGGCGACTGGAAGAATGAGTCGGCCGCACACCGCAACGAGTTGCTTGCCTGTTTGCAGGTCAACCTCGGCAAGGCCGACGAACAGTTTCTGATTGACGTCTCACAGACAGACCGCAGTTCGGCGGTAAAGGAAACGGCGCGCAATCTCATGTTCCGAATGCCCGATTCCCAGCTTGTCATGCGCTGCCGGGCCATACTCAGCGGGAAAATAAAATATGGCAGGCTCTTGGGGTGGTCGTACGGCAAAGTTGAGTTCACTCCCGAGATGAAACAGATGGGCTTTGAGGAACTTAGTCCCGACAAGCGGGAGAACGACAACGAGTATGTGTTGCGACAATTGGCACAACGCATGCCATTGGCGTTTTGGTGCGAACTGCTTGATTGCAACGAGGAGCGTGCCGCAATCTTGCTGGCTCGCAAACGTCCGTTTGGCAAGTTCTTCGAGCTTAGTGTGCCAATCTGTAACTATTCAGACAGGCAATGGGCTTATTACACCCTAAAGGAGTCGGCATCATATCAGTCGGTGACCGATATGGTGGGGTTGCTAACAGCCGCCCAGCGCGAAGAAATAAAATGGATTGACAAGCAGACTGGCTTTGACACGGTGCCACGGTCGTGGTTTGACGCCAATTACGAGGCGTGGGGGCCACGGTTTTCGCGCGCTGTGTTGTCGTGGCTTCTCCACAACGGATGGCTGAGCTTCGCTTCAGACACAGCCGAGCTTCTGGCTCTGTATCTTGACCCGCAGCTTCGCCCAGATATATTCAGCCTGGCTCCCAAAACGCCTCAGGGCGTATTGCCGTCTGTCAGCGAATTCTGCATGAAGCTGGAGGAATGCATGGACTTGAAAGAAGAGATAGACAAAATATTCAAAGATAATGCAAACGAGAGGAATGCAAGCTGGCTTGCACATCCCTGAGTGCAGCTTATCTTATGCAAAGCAATAATTAAACTGAATGATATGAGCACATTATTAAGGCAACATGCCGAGCAGCAGTTTGCTGAGGAACTGCATGAATTGAAAAAGAACGAGGCCTACCCGGTGCCCGAAAACTGGGAAATGTCACCCCAGTCTGTGGTCACTTATTTGATGGGCGGCACATTGAAGGATGGCTTTATTGTCACTCCGAAATACATTGGCAATCGACGTTTGATGGAAATAGCTGTCGCAACGCTTGTGACAGACCGGGCTTTGCTTCTCTATGGCTTGCCTGGCACGGCCAAGAGTTGGGTGAGTGAGCATATTGCTGCGGCCATATCCGGCAACTCTACCCTGATTGTTCAGGGCACGGCCGGTACGGGCGAGGAAGCCATACGCTATGGCTGGAACTATGCCCGCCTGTTGGCAGAGGGGCCCACAGAGGGGGCTCTCGTCCAGACTCCAGTGATGAAAGCCATGCAGGAGGGCAAGATTGGGCGCATCGAAGAGTTGACGCGAATCGGCTCCGACGTACAGGACACGCTCATTACCATACTTTCAGAGAAAACATTGCCCATACCTGAGCTTAACCGTGAGGTTCAGGCTGTGAAGGGGTTCAACATCATTGCCACGGCCAACAACCGCGACAAAGGCGTCAATGACTTGTCGAGTGCACTCAAGCGACGCTTCAACACTGTTATATTACCGCTGCCCGACACTATCGACGAAGAGGTTGACATAGTGAGGCGCAGGGTGGAAAGTTTTGAAAAGGTGATGGAACTGCCGGCAGAGAAGCCTGCGTTGGACGAGATTAGGCGTGTGGTCACCATTTTCAGGGAGTTGCGCCAGGGAGCCACTGCAGACGGCAAGACAAAGCTGAAGTCACCGAGCGGTACGCTGAGCACGGCCGAAGCCATTTCCGTGGTTAACAACGGCTTGGCCATGGCAGGCTATTTCGGCGACGGACAGATACATGCCTCCGACCTCGTTTCGGGCATACTTGGAGCCGTGGTGAAAGATCCTGTACAAGACAAGGTGGTTTGGCAGGAGTATATGGAGACCGTTGTCAAAAACCGTGACGGCTGGAAAGATATCTACCGCGCGTCAAGAGAGATGATGTAAGTGGCCTTGCTTGTTTAAAAAATAGTTGATAATGATATGGCAGATGTTCATCTATTGGGAATAAGGCACCACGGGCCGGGGTCGTGCCGTAACGTAGTTGGGGCACTGGAGCAATTGCGCCCCGACTTGATTCTGCTCGAAGGACCGGCCGAGGCTGACGCCATGATGCCATTTGTAGGCGATGTCGGAATGCAACCGCCAGTGGCGCTGTTGGGCTATCAGCCTGATGCACCACAGCGTGCGGTATTCTATCCGTTTGCAGAATTTTCGCCGGAATGGCAAACGATGCGTTATGCGCTGCGTGAGAATGTTGAGTTGCGCTTTTTCGACTTGCCGTTGTCTTATTCGTTGGCAATGTCTGACGATGGCGCACAGCAGGCGGAAGAGCCGTCCGACCCCTTCGACCTGCTTGCTGTGGCAGCCGGTTTTTCCGATGGAGAGTCATGGTGGGACATGACAATCGAGCAGCGGCGCGATAACACCGGTGTGTTCGATGCTGTCAGAGAGGCCGTTACAGCCCTGCGTGGTGCGGCCGACAGCGACAACGCTTCACATCGTGACCTTATCCGTGAGGCATGGATGAGGCGTATGCTTCGCGCCGCACAGAAAGATGGCTTTGGCTGTATTGCCGTTGTGTGCGGAGCGTGGCATTTGCCGGCATTGGCATGTCAGGCTAAGGTTAAGGACGACAATCAGTTGCTTAAAGGTCTTTCAAAGGTTAAGGTTGAATGTACTTGGATTCCATGGACATACGACAGGCTCATGTTGCGAAGCGGATACGGTGCCGGCATCTCGTCGCCGGGATGGTATGATTACATGTGGAAGCATCCTGATGACGACGGCACGTTATGGGTAAGCCGTGTGGCCGGCCTGCTTCGCGAGAAGAACATGGACATTTCCGTTGCCCATGTCATTGAGGCCGTGCGTCTGGCCCAGGCTTCGGCGGCGTTGCGGGGGCTGTCCTCACCGAGCCTCGCCGAATACAATGAGGCTGTTGTGGCTGTAATGGGCTTTGGCGATGACATTCTGCTGAGGCTCATCGGCGAGTCGATGGTTGTAGGCGACCGTTTGGGCCATGTGCCCGACGCTGTGCCAAAGGTGCCGTTGCTTATTGATGTCGAGCGCCAGCAAAAGCGTCTGCGCGTGCCGTTCACTGCCGAGATAAAGGAACTCACGCTCGACCTTCGCAAGCCAAACGACTTGGAGCGCAGCCTGTTTTTCCATCGGCTTTCATTGCTCGGAATAGATTGGGCAACACTGGGTGTGGCAGAAGGAAAGGGAACATTCAAGGAGCGATGGACGCTATACCATAAGCCGGAGCATATTGTCTGCATAATTGAAAGGGCAATATGGGGCAACACTCTGCATGGGGCCGTGCAGAAATATCTGTTGCACCGTATGGAAGACATACGTTATATGCCTGAATTGACCCATCTGTTGAACTTGGTAATCCCTGCCGACTTGCCCGATGTCGTTGGGGCTATGACAACACGACTTGACGGTTTGTCGGCCGGTTCTACAGACATTGTCGAGATGCTGGAAGCCGTGCCCGACCTTGTGGGCATTGTGCGCTATGGCAATGTGCGCAACCTTGACTTCACTCAGGTTGCCAATATGTTGCAGGCCATGATAGCCAGAATATTGGCAGGTGGGCTACTTGTCTGCATCAACATCGACGAAGATGCTGCTTCAGATTTGCTTGAACATCTGGCTGCAACAGATTATGCCGTTGCCACACTGAACGACAGTGAGCTTAATTCCATGTGGTGTGAGTTTCTTGGCAAGGTCGGAAGTGCGTCAAATGTCCATCCGTTGCTTTCCGGTTACGCTACACGGCTGCTTCATGACAAAGGTCTCGTTTCGCATGAACGGATGCACGATGCACTTCGTTTTTACTCTTCTGTTGGAAATGTCACGGCCGATATTGCATACTGGTTCGAGGGATTCCTTAGGTCGTCGGGGTCGTTGCTGTTGCTTGATGACCAATTGTGGGAACTGGTCAATGGCTGGGTTTGTGATCTGTCTGATGCCGATTTTAAAGAACTTCTGCCCATCATCAGGCGCACCTTCAGTCTGTTTACTTCAGTTGAACGCCACAAACTGGGCGAGAAGGCAAGGGGGTATGAAGAAAACAGTAAGGCGTTGTCTGTTTCTGTCGGCACTTCGTGCAACGATGCCGAAGCGCAAAAGGTATTGCCGTTGGTATGTAGTTTGTTGGGATTGGAGATAAATTAATCTTATTGTAATATGAAATCTGAATACTTAAAGCGTTGGCGTTTGATACTCGGAGGCAATGAGGCCGACGGTACAGGTGTAGCATTGACCGTCGAGGAGCAACGTCTCGACCGTTCGCTTGAAGCCGTCTATGATGGCGGTTTGCGTGGCGGCCTTGGGGCTTCGGCCCCGAAGGTAAGCCGCTGGCTCGGCGATATCAGGGAGTTCTTCCCCCAGACTGTCGTCCAGGTTATACAGCGTGATGCAATCAAGCGTTTGCACATCGATTCATTACTGACAGAGAAGGAGATGCTGGCAACGGTAGTTCCCGACGTCCATCTCGTTGCAACGCTGATGTCGCTGGGGCGTGCCATCCCCGAAAAAAATAAAGATGTGGCACGCCAGGTAGTGCGCAAGGTTGTTGACGAGCTGCTGCGCAAGTTGTCGTCGCCTATGCAGCAAGCTGTCACGGGAGCGCTAAACCGCTCGTCGCGGCGCCGCAATCCGCGCTACAACGAGATTGATTGGAAGACAACCATAGTGAAGAACCTCAAGAACTATCAACCGGATTACAAGACAATAATACCCGAAGTGAGAATCGGCTATGGCCGTAAACGCAGGGCTTTGAAAGATGTCATACTGTGTCTTGACCAGAGTGGATCCATGGGAACATCTGTTGTCTACTCCGGCATATTTGGCTCTGTGCTCGCATCGATACCGTCGGTGAGCACCCGCATGGTGGTGTTTGATACTTCTGTGGTCGACCTGACCGACGACTTGCAAGACCCCGTCGATCTGCTTTTTGGCGTGCAGTTGGGTGGGGGCACGGACATAGCGCGTGCGTTGGCATATTGTCAGGGAGTCATTACACGGCCTCAGGATACTGTGCTTGTATTGGTGACCGACCTATACGAAGGTGGCAATGACATCGAGATGCGCAAACGGTTCGCCTCCATTGTTGCCAGTGGGGTTCAGCTGATAGTGCTTCCAGCCTTGAATGACGATGGCGCTCCGAGCTACGACAAGCACCATGCAGAGTTCCTGGCATCGTTGGGGGTGCCGACTTTTGCCTGTACGCCTGACAAGTTTCCCGACTTGATGGCTGCGGCTTTGGGCAAGCAGGACATCGGAATGTGGGTGTCGCAGAACATAAAAGAGTCTGAATAGAAACAGGTAATACCAAACGATGGTCCGGCTATTTAATTGTTTCTTTTCCAGGTAAGTGTTAATTAAGCGGTTTATACATAAAATCACAGACATGCATAAAAAGTTTACTTATATTGTAACATTGCTTCTTTTGCATATTTGCTCTTATGCTCAACCCTCGATGAAAAGGTCGCGCATTGCATTTACGGCAGGACTCAATACTAATGATGCGTATGATGGGGAGTTTTCATATCATTATATGCTGCTTCCATATTTAGGTATTGGTAGCGGAATCGGTTATTTCAATCAATGGTACAATGACTATCTTCCTCACGGTAAAGCTTCCGGGCAGTGGACTTCTTGGAAGTTAAGTGAGTCGGACAAAGAGATAGGGAAAGTCTATTTGCGCCCTTCAATTCTATTGTCTACACCGTCTTTGTTTAAATTAGGCAAATATGCAATATCCTTTCAGGGTGAATGTGGAGCGCAAATTCTGATTCCTCATACAGGTGTGTATATTGATTATTTCAATTATAACACTTTTGGCAGCAAGTCAAAATATAAATCTACAAATAAGGGTGAATGGATATTTTGGAGCGTTAAGGGAGGTGTCAATCTTAGTTTCAACGACATTGCAATTGGGTTGGGGTATGGCATATCCAACCTGGATATCTATTCTTCCAGACGTTTTATAAACGTCGAGAATGTTTCGCTATCAGATTTTTATCCTGAAAGACGAATGACCCATAGCTTGTTTCTCTGCTTTATGTATTCTTTGTGATATATAACAAAAGCTATATAGATGCGCGTTGCAACGCGAGCGTTCCGGGCTGAGTTTACGGTGCTGGTTCCACGGCCCAATGCCTGGAAGCCCGCGCGGTGTTTATCTCTGCCATCCCATATTTCATGTGGAGAGTGAGAGCATGATGGAAATCAAAGAGTTAAGCCCCCGTATCATAACTTCTGTCTGTCCATCATGCCATCACTGCCATTTGGGCAAGCCATGTTGTTTGGCGGAAATCATGTGGCACACCAGCACGTAGGCTCGTGTGAGTTTATTATCCCTATGGCCTGCAGGTAGGAATATATTATCGTGCTACCAACAAACTTCATGCCCAATCGTCGAAGTTCTTTGGAGATTCGGTCAGACAGGGGCGATGTAGCACAGCCTGTCTCATGAATTGTCTTCCCGTCGGTGAACTCCCAGATGTATCTGTCGAACGACCCATGCTCTTGCTGAATGCCTATGAAGACCTTGGCGTTGGTCACGGCAGCCTTAATTTTCAGTCGGTTGCGTATTATGCCTTTGTCGTTGTGCAGTTCTGCCAGTTTGTTTTCGTCATAGTTGGCAATGATGTTGTAGTCGAAACCGTCGAACGCCTTGCGGAAAGCCTCGCGTTTGTTCAAGACACACTCCCATGACAGTCCGGCTTGGAATGTTTCAAGCAGCAGCATCTCGAAGAGCTTGTTGTCGTTGTGTACAGCCACTCCCCATTCCTCGTCGTGGTATGCAACGTAAGCCGGGTTATCCATGTTACACCAGCTGCACCTTGGTTTGTCAGCATTGTTCATGCCCCAAAATATTATTTATCGATAGTGAATATGCAAACCAACCGGTCTTGTTCAGCAACCGCTGCCGTCGAGGCTGCATGCAGCACCTTCATATTCGTTTGAGCGCGAACGCAAGCCTGCATCTTCTGGCCTCAACGTCACCGTTCCGTCTTCGAGCACGAAGCAGGGTATTCCCACCGCTCCTGAGCGCTTGGCTGCGTCAAACGCCGGATTTGCATCGCGCAAACGCAAAAACTCTTTCATGTATTTAACGTGTGCGCCAATGTCTATCACATCATACTTACCGTTGCCTTTCACCTGCTCGTCTACGTATGTGCAGTCTGGGCAGGTTGCCATTCCATATATCTTAATCATTTGTGTCGTTGTGTTTGTTGTGAAGGCAAAGTTACAAATAATTAATGGAAAAGCCTAACGTTTCACTTGTTTTATCTGCTTGCGCACGCCTTGGTACATCCATTGTGGCGTTATGGCCGGTGCGCTCTGATGCCATAGCTATGCGTAATGTTGCCCTGTTGGGGTGAAAACGTGTTGTCTTTTTTATCATCCTAATATTTATTATCTTAATAAGCAAATCAACAATTTATATTCAATTCCAAGATATGGATTTTTCAGCGCCGCTTTTCGTTTTTTTTGAATTTCTCTTTTGAGTTCCTTCTTCAATTTTCTCTTTTCTCCTGAATCAGACAGCTTTCTTAAATTCACATAACAATACAATAATGACTTCACCACTTTAAACTCGGCACATAATTGTAGCTGAGGCAGCTGTTCTCGAATAAATTGCTCATTGTCCAGGCTATTATAATAATAGTCTACATTACGAATTGAAAAACAAGACGTTGTAATGCTATTCTCCCGAATTCTGTAAAAATAGGTCGGACGATTCACAAACACAATCTTCTTACACTGTGCATATGCGTGCAATACAGTCACTTCATCATCATTGATTCTTCCTTGTGGGAACCGCAGCGTTTCAAATATTTCTCTTCGGAATAACCGATTCCACATAGCAGATGCATTCAAAAGCAGATTTTTAATAACCCCCTCTGATGTCTCGCACGTTGCCTTGTATGAAAATGTATTTTTCGGAAATTTCAATTTTCCATTCTGATCTTTAACGGTAACGCAACCGCCCACCGCACAGTCTGCTTTGTATTTCTTTATGTATTTATACATCCATTCATATGCCCTTGGCGAAATCCAGTCATCACTGTCAATAAAGCTTATATATGCTCCCGTTGCCGCTTCTATTCCATCATTTCTTGCCCGGGCGACACCTGTATTCTCCTTGTGAATTACACTTATACGCGCATCCTTTTTGCTATACTCGTCACAAATCTTCCCACATCCGTCTGGCGAACCATCATCAATCAAAATAATTTCCAGATTCCTATAGGTCTGCTGCAACACACTATCCAAGCATTTCGGAAGATAAGCTTCTACCTTATATACAGGTATAATAATACTTATTTTTTCTTCTTTCATTTCGTTTTTTGTTTTGGTTTTTACGCTATTACTGGAACTACTTGTAGTTGCT
>OHUK01000163.1_pt1 | contig 65615 bp, 84 predicted proteins | sample 1579201 | NCBI WGS metagenome assembly OHUK01 (sample SAMEA3879528, study PRJEB24766) | human gut metagenome | biome: human-associated habitat; feature: feces | place: USA | collected 1985/1987 | reverse complement strand
TCCGTTTATAAAAACAAAGCTTGCAATTTTATAAACGGAACTTGCATTTATAAAAACAAAGCTTGCATTTATAGTTTGAAACGAAGGAAGACGAAGTTATCTAACCGGAAAAAGGAAGTTTGGTCTATATCAAAGAGAAGTTATCTATTAATAACCAACAGGCCAAATAGGTATATCCTGTACATCCGTCATTTGCTTGTTAAAAATTACATAGATTCAGAGGTATCTATCCTTACAATTCGGAAACCTACATTGGCATAACCTTGCGCACCATCCCTTACTACATCGGATTTCTCGCTACGGCAGTCATCGCGGTCGGAATCCCAACAGCCTCCTTTGATGATGTATAGGCCATTGGCATCTGTCGATGAAGTCCATTCCCAACAGTTACCCCAAAAATCAATGCCGCCGCAAGCTCCGGTTGCCTGGCTGTAAGCGTCCACCGCCGTCAGTCCGGATTCCACATAGCCGGAGTTCATGGAAACATCCTTGGGCATGTGTCCGGCAGCAAGAATCCACTCCTCGTCTGTCGGAAGACGGTATGTGTGCGAGGCGTCCTGCGCCGTGAGCCAGTCGCAATAGGCGGCAACCTGTGCAATCGGGATGTTTACCGCCGGATAGTTATCTTTCCCTACATCATAGCTGAAATCGGGATTGAAAGCCGCATATTCGGCATTTGTAACAGGAGCATACCCAATGTAGGCATCCTGTTCCGGCACGCCGCGCAGTACCATCCAGGCATCATCGAGGTTGTCATCAGTTCGAGGGTCAATCAGCCTTAGGAACTGCTGTTCCAACCGGATGTCGCGGTTCTCAACCATTTCATCCACTATCTCCTGCATCTCGTCAACAAGGTCGGGAGTAGGAGCTTCCCGTTCCAGTTCCCGAAGTTTGGATTTCTTCCGTGCGACAACTTTGTCATAGCGGATTCCCATTTGCACCATCAGAGCCTGATTGTTCTCCTCCGTCGGGTTCTGTTGGTATTGACGGAGAAGGGCGGTTGTCGTGGCATCCAGTTCTGGGCGTTCTTCTTCCACAAGCGGCGCATCGGGGTCGTCAAACACCAGTTCGCTTTCCACCAAGTCAATCGGGGTTATATAGGAGGCACGTTCCACTGTCTGATGCACGCCAAAATAGTCGGCAACCTGCCCGTCTTTGTAAATGGACAGCCTGTAACCTCCGTAAAGGTCGCAAGGCAAGGTGGATATGAAATAATCTTTCCCGGAAAGGAAACCGGACTCATTAGGGGCATTGAACGTAAGGATATAACTGGTGTCACTCATTTCAGCTACGACCGGAACCCCTTGTTCGTCCCATTTAAGTTTGGCTTTGCCCGACAAGGCATAGCCATCGACACTTTCCAATTCCACTTTCGTTACACCGGACATCTGGAAATTCAGTCTTATACCGCCATAAACCGATTGAAAACACAGCGACTCGGAAATGGAACGGGCTACCGACACAGCCGCAGTTTCATCAAATCCGCTATCCTTTGCCGTCTGAACGGGAGGAACGGATACGGTAACGCCCTCATTGTCGAAAGAAACCATATTACCTTCCGGATAGATGCCGTATAGGGGATTGCTGTCTGTGAAAGTTCTTGATATACCACTTGTAAAGCTCGATATGTTACCCGATTCCTGCGCTTCGGCGAAAGCAGTCTGTCCATCGTGCAGCAACAGGATAGTATCTCCTGCACGCCATTTGTCATACAGCCCGTCTATGAGGGTTGCCACCAAACCGCCTGAAGATAATGCCTGCCCGTCGGAAAATCTGGCGTATTCCAACTCCTCGTTGCTGTCCGAACAAGATACAAGACCGAGCAATGACATAAAACAAACAATAATTCTATTTTTCATTTTTCTATTTGAGTTATTCACATTCTTTTATTTGGTTACACTCACTGACGGGTGTGGCTGAAAATCCAATCAAGACGTTGGGGGGTATAACTGTCCGTGCAAGTCTGAACATGCCCCCAGCCGTTTTCAACATCCATTATGGCTTCTCCTCCTTTTCCTTTCAACCGCTCCACGAAATCAACTACACGCGGGATGGTCATCAGTCTGTCATCGCTCCCCATTACCGTATAAACCGGAGTATTTGCTACACGATCGCTGTCGGCTGTTTCCGGATTGCCGGCAACCGGCATGACGGCGGCGAAAAGACAAGGATAAGCTGAAGACATAAGCCATGCACCAGTACCGCCCATTGAACCTCCAAACTGGTAGATGCGGTGTGCATCCACTTCGCCACGTTTCGTATAGTCCTCTATTATCTGTCTGACGGCTTCATTTGTTTCCACTCCCCATGTGAGCGAGTCCGGACATTGCGGTACAAGCATCACCGCATGGATATTCCTTTCTTTGAGATAACCTGCTATGGTGAATATGGCTTGTTCCTGCATTTGCAGCACATTGTCATTGCCCCGTTTGGGACCGCCATGCATGTAAATTACCAGAATAGGGATTGGCTGTCCGCTTCCGGTTGCAATCACAGCTTTCCTGTACGGGAATGTAACATTCTCGTAAGTCCAGCTTTCAAAAGAAAAAGTGAGGGGTGCAACCGGAGCGGATGCAAGGGAAATCCTGAAGCTCCAAAAGGAACAAACAAGAAGGAACGTGGTTCTCAGGAGGCTGGCATTCTTTTTAGCAAGCCTCATGTCTGTTACTTTTCAGGTGCGTGTTTCCGTCTTTGGCTGCTGCCTCCTCCTGTAATTGCTTGTAAAGCACCTGTTGGTCGGAAGTCAGCACAGCCGCAATGTCTGTTATCAGCTTTTCCATCGCTTCTTTACGCTTTTCTTTGGGATATTTCTGCTTGTAGAAGTCTGCGTAAAGGTCGCGTATCTCGCTTTTCTGGTTGTCTGTCAGCGACAGTTTCTCATCAAGTTTTTGGATGCGTTGCTCGGTACGCTGTTGCGGTGTCATACGCTGGCGGTTGTTGTCTTGTGCTGAAATGGTTTGAACCATAGAAACGGCTATCAGCATAGCCATGATTAACTTTTTCATACGATATAAATTTAATAAGTGAATAGTTTTTATCGGTTTGTCCTCCTACTTCGTTTGGAAAGGCGTTCCATCATCAGCCGTTCCAGCTCATAGACACGTTGGATTTGTTTCTGTGTCAGGAACTCGCTGTAAATGGCATAATATTTTTGCCGCAAGTCCAGTATCTTTTGGCTGTGGGCAAAACGGGCTTTCAACGCCTGCTCGGTTTCTTTGTCGGTCATTTGGTTGTTTGGTTGCTTCGGACGGGAACCGAGAGCCCAAATGTCCCGTTGAAACTGGCAGAAGGTTTCGATAAAACGCTGACTTGTCGTCTCGTCCATTGCCATCTCCTTGGCAATATGCTTAGCCTGTACCTCTGCCAATTGTTCACGGGTGAGGCGCTGCTTGTTGCTCTGCGCTGAAACCGTTCCGCTGAAGGCTGTCAATGAGACAACCAGCAGCAATAGTCTGATTATATTCTTCATATTCTTTATTATTATTCGTTCATAAACAGATCTTCTTGATAAACGGCAAGCATGTAAGCCTGGTCTTCCTGGCTTAGGTTAGCAAATGCCTGTTCCACTTGATAGAAACTATCAGTTGTCCCTTTGTGGAAAAGAGGATTGAACACAAATAACAAGGCTATACTTGCGGCTACCGCCAGAGATGCCGCGAAAACACGCAGGCGGTATGTCTTGCGCTTGTATGTTTGGGAAAGTCCGCCTTGAACTTCTTTCCATATATTTGCTTCCATCTCGTCAAGGAAGCCTTCCGGTGTTTTATAAGGCATACGCTTTCCAATCCGGTTGAAATCAAAATCTTTTTCCATATCCTTAATCTGTGGAGTTCATATACTTTATTATCTTCTCTTTGGCCAAATGTTAGTTGGCTTTCACATTGGCTGCCGTGGAGCCAGTGATGGCGGCTATCTCGTCATATTCCAGTTCATCGTAGTAGCGCAGGTTGAACGCCAGTTGCTGCTTGGTGGGCAATGACAGGATAGCCTTTTGCAGTTTTACTGCTTCCAAATCATTGTAATCCACATATTCGTCGGCTATCAGGTCGCTTACTCCGGCTTCTGGGTCGTCCAATGAAAGCCGCTCGCCACGTCTTCGTTCCAATACACGCAGAGCTTCGTTAGTGGCAATCCGGTAAATCCACGCACAGAACGAACATTCTCCTTTGAACTGCCGGATAGAACGGAATACCCGTACAAAGGTTTCTTGGGCGGCATCCTGCGCGTCATCGTGCGAAACGACCAGACGGCGGATATGCCAATACACTGCCTCTTTGTATTTCGCCATCAGCAACCGGAATCCGTTTTCGACATTTTCTTTCAGGGCTGAAACTATGTCCGTATCATTCAGTACTGCCATAGGAGTCCGGTTCGGTCATAGCCAAACATTCTTCAAAGGTGATACCATCCTAGCTTTGCTCTGTGGCGGTAGTCTGTTCCGCGATAATAACTACCCGATGACGGTGTGGATGATGGCGGTGAGGACGTGTATGTCTATGCACGGCACATGAACTGCACAGCATGACCATTCCGACAATCAAAGTAAATGCACCCCATTTCTTATATCCTATCATAACCATAACTCCTTTCTCTATTTCCTTAATATATACACTTTCTTTTTCCCTCTTATTACGGCCTCAAGAGGTCTTTCTTTATCAGCTACAAATGCGTCAAGTTCCGCTTTTGCGGCGGCCTTCGACAATTCTGTCATTTTAGCGTATTTCTTAACGGTAAGGTATTCATGATTTTTCAGATATGCCATTGCCATTCTGAAACGCTCTTTTTGGGTGAAGCGGTTACTGACATGGACAGCCACGGCTGGCCTTGAAACAACCGTCACAACACGATACGGACGATGATACTGATGCCAACGCTGTGCATTGGCAGTTCCGCATGAAAGGACAATGACAACTATTGCCATCATCGCTATTTTCTGTCTTCTTGTTGGTCTCATAACATTCAATGTTTAAGTTATACATTTATACTTTCCGTTCCTGCCCGTAAGCTCCTTGAATGGACGTTCTACATAGAAGACCCGGCAAAGAAATGAAAGTAAAATTGGTGATGCAATTTTTGTGAGAAATTTTATTGGTTTTGACCAGCGGGAGGGCGGCAAGCGGTTTTGGTCTACCCAAAACACAAACTTGCTATCCTCCCGTTGGCATTATCTATGACCCCATGCTCTTGACTCTCCTAAACGGCTCAACCGTCTTTTTTACGGATGAGAACAGCCTGCCAAACTGTTCCTTGAACCATTCGCCAATCAGTTGCCCGTTGATGGCTAGTGCAAGTTTAGACCTGTCTTTCGGGTCTTTCACCACTTGGAAGCCAGCCCTTTCGGTCGTGAACTTCCGCCTATGTTCCTCCGAATAGAGTTCGCCCTCGTAGAACAATAGTTTGCCACTAATGAGCGTGGCGGTCTGCCGCTCGTTGAAGTCGACTTTAAGTCAGAACTTCTCCATGTACACCAACTCTTGAAACAGCGGGAACCACTTCTTGGCTTTTTGGATAATGGATTTCAGGAATGACACTTCCTTTTGGTGTTCTGCTTCCTCGTCCGACAATTCCCTGCGGTGCTTGGCTTGCAGTTCCATAAGCTGGCGGTGGTGTTCTTCCTGCTGCCGTTGCATTTGCCGTTGCAACAGTTCGATGCTTTCGTCACGTGCGGCAACCTCGCCTTGCAGGGTGCGGTTGTCGTCTTCCAGTCCTTTCAGCTTTCCGCTGCCCAAAAGAGAACCGACCTTTGCCACAAGTGCCGTTTTCGCCTCGGTCTTGGCGACTTCCAACTTCTCCGGCTTGATTTCTTTCCTGACTTCGTCAAGCTGCCGTTCCGCCTGCCGCTGTTCGGTTTGTAGTTGTTGCACGTTGGCTTCAAGCTCTCCTGTCTGCCGTTTAAGGTCACGGTAGTATTGGGCGGTGGTGGTATGCCGTGCTTCTGACCCCCGTATGTCACGCTGCAAGCCGTATTTCGCCATTGCTATGGCGTAGCTGTCGTGGTATGCGATAAGCCTTTCACGGCTTTCCTATGTGACCAAAGTCGAGTTGGAAAGTGTAGATGGTAATCCGTTGGCAGGCAAAACAAACATCAAAGTGGACGCGCAAGGAAATGCAGTGACGGAAGAAATAAAAAGCGCAAGTACTATCATCACGTTCAACGCTTCTGACCCGCCCGGCTTCACACCTGGCAAGGACTATTACATATCCACCTTACCCTGCGACCTTTACGGCGGTTACAGGCTCTCCATTTACAAAGACGGTCTTGTGGCAGATTATTTCGGTGTCCATCAGACTGTAAAACCGGGAACATTCATAACTCCCGATGATTTGGTGGAAAGCGAACTGGAGTTTGAGGAACCTGACGCCCCGCTTGTCGAGAAAGAACGCCCGAAGATGGATGCCATGACGCACAAGCTATTCATCCAATACAGAAGAATGCCGACCAAAGCCAACAAACAGGCATTATTGGAGCGGATGGGCATCCGTTACGATAAAGTAGTGGCAAGGAAGAAAAATAAACTTCGTGAATTGGAGCGTGAGGCAAGAACTTACAACATTGTGGAACACATGCAAGGCATTGTGAATGAAATGGTTGAAAATCGAGATGTCCGCATACAGCAGCAATTCCTGCGCTTCATCGACCCACGCAAGGACGAGAATCCCGAAGATGGTTGGATGGTGTTGCGTGGCGCTTCTGCTCCGAATGCTTATATTGGATATGCCCCTGTTACCAATGCCGAATATGCCGCTTTCAATACTGAGTTTGTGTATGACCAAGGGAAAGACGACTATCCTGTGGTGGGCATTTCAGTCAAGGAAGCCGAAACCTACTGCAACTGGCTCTCTACAAAAGACACCAAACACAATTATCGCCTGCCCTCCGAAGAAGAATGGGTGCTTGCCGCCGGGCACATGCCCAAAGATGTTTCCATGAACTCCGGTCATGCTGAGCGTGGATTGACAGCCGTAGATGCATACGCGCAAAGCAAAGGTGCTTGTGGCGGCATTGACTTTTGGGGTAACTGTTGGGAGTGGACTTCATCAACAGACCCCAATGGCTTATACATCATCAAAGGGGGCAGTTGGGATTCCGAGCGTGACGATTGTCGCAGCGAGAAATCGGATGACGTGAGGAACGGTTCTCAAGGTTATGCCAATGTAGGATTCAGGGTGGTAAGAACGGACTCATACTAATATCTAGTTATCTTTTGCAAACAGCCAATAGTATTATGGAAAGATAACTGACTACTTGCACTATCATCGTAAATATAAGCCAACGACTGGAAAGCCAAATGCCTTCATTCTTTTGAAGGTGTTTGGCTAACTCTTTACTATGTTCCTCCAAAAGTTTCTTCTCTTCCTTGATGTGATTGGCAGAGCATTGGTTCACCTTGGCAAGTTCACTGTCGTCAACCTTAGCATGGATGATGGTATTCTTTTCCACTTTGACAATGGCATTGCTGATGCCGTCCACTATGTTGTCGGCACTTTCCTTGGCTGCTTCCAGAGCCTTGAAAGCCGCCCGTTCCCGTTGGACGGTGTGCTTTAGGCTGCCGTGTATGCCGTGCAGTTCTTCTTTCAGGACTTGGATTTCATTCAGCAGATTGCGAAGTCCAACTATTTGACAGTTGACTTCTTGAAGCAGTCCGTCAAGCTCCTGCATATCCTGTTTCAACTCCTCTTCGTGCGTATAATTGGCAAGCCGCTCACGCAGGGCGGCGGTATCGGGTTGTTTCATATCCTCTGTTGTTTATTGGGTTTGTCATTTGCGTTTCATTCCTGATTTCTTCTGTGTGCCGAGCCTGTGCGAAGCCTCATGCGCACAACGGCGGGCAAACTCTATCTCGTCCTCCTCCGGGTCGCGTCCCCATTTGAGGTCGGACTGCGAGCCGCCTCCACCGCCGCCGGATGTCATCTCGTAGGGTGACGCTATAAGGGTGAAGTAAGCCATCGCCAAGTTCTGCAAGTCCTGCCAGTTGGTAAGTTCTTGGTAGTCGAACTCGTTGTTGAAGAAGTCAAGCACCTTGTCGGGCAGATAGCGTTTGTAGGTTTTTCCGTCATGTTCAAACTCCGTGGGCTGGCGGTTCGGCTTATAGTCCGTTGTCGGGCTTCATTAGGAACGGATGGCTTCAGTGTCGCTGTGGCGGTCGGTTTGGGTGTCGGGCTTGCTTGTTTGGCTTTCTGTTTGTTCTGTTCCGGATGCAGCTTCTCCCATGTCTGCCTGATGCGTGATGCGGTCAGGTTGCGCCCCTTACCAAGTTCGGAAGCCTTAAACCTTGTGTTGCTCTTGCAAAGCACATAGCCGCGTATCACATCCTTCTTGTTCTTGCGCAAGTACAAATCGTACCCTTTGGCGGCAAGCAGTTCCTTGTAACCGTCCCATGACCATTCGTCAAGCTTACGCAAGGCTTCCATGCAATCGGCACTGACTTGTGGGATGTTCGCCTCGTGTATGTGCATGGCGGTAGTCCAGCCCCTTTGCCGTGCGATCTTTTCAGTTGCCCGTTGTGCCCGTAAGTGGATGGCGTGGTCGTTGTTGATGTTCCCGTCCTCGTCCACACGGCAGACAATGGCATGGAGGTGCGGTATGCCGCTCTTGGATTCCTCGTGCAACCATACGGAGGACTTGCTGCCCGATACGTTGGTGCGTGGGGAAACAGCATTGCCGTCCTTGTCTCGGATTTCCTGCTCGTCGAAAGCCGCCACGAAGTCGTACCACAGTTGCCGCCAGTCATCCAAGGTGAAGTCTTCAGTATGTTCCATCGCTGGGCTAATCTCCATGCGGATGACATTGTTCTTGATGTTTGCGTGGTTCATGGTAGCGAACTTCATTTCCGTCCATATTCCCGTAGCGTCCATGCCCTGCGGCATGAAGTTGTCTCAGATGCGCGTTATCTTTTCGGGATGTTTCTTGTTCCTCGATTCGCCCGATACATAGAGCATCGCCCTTATGCCGTGGGCTACCGCCTTTGCGTTGGCTATCATGCGCCGTCCTCCTTAGCTTCTTGGTTTGTTGTCCCTGCCGGATAGCTGTTCGCCGTCTGCGTGGACTGCAGGAAGTCGGCGACATGGTTCGTGACATGGGCCACTTTCTCGTACCATTCAAGCATGGTCTCTTCGTGCTGGAAAAGGCGTAGCTTCTCGTTGTCGGTCAGTCCGTGCATGGCGTTGGCGAAGTTCACCATGTCCGTGCGGCAGGCCGCAAGTTGACGCAAACCGTCCAGTTCCCTGTCGGAAAGCCTTTGCCGTGGCTTGTAGCCGAGTACCCTTACCCGGATGAAATCACTGCGTGTCATGCCGTACCGGCTAGCGGTCTCTTTGATTTGCGAAAGCTCCTGTTCCGTGACCTTGGTGACAACCACCTTGTCGCGCCTTATAACGACCTTCTTTTGCTCATGCTCTTGACTGGAGGTATCTTCGTATTCCATATATAACAGATGTCTTTGAAAAGTCGTGAAACGGTTTCTAAAAGAGGGATGATGCGAGCCTGCGAGCGGCAAGGACAACAGTCTGCCGGACTGTTGCGAGGGCGTCGTGGTATTACTGTCCGAAGACGGTAATACCTCGGCATACCTCGCAACTGAACGCTACCGCTCCATGTCAATCCATCCGTCCGCTTGCCACAGCCAAAACAGACTGGTGCCAGTGGAGTGCCGGATAATTGAACAACGGAAAATGTTTTTTGCATCCTGTTTCTGTCAGCTTTTATTCTTCCCTCTATTTTCTGAATGAAGGGTTGTCGAATACAATCTTGTCCACCATCTCGTTCAGCCTGTCAGCAATCCTGTCGCCGTACAACTTGCGTATCTGTTGCGGTACGAGGTTGGTGGTTATGAACGAGAAGCCACGGTTCTCGTATCTTCTTGCAAGCAGGTCAGTCAGCGGCCTGTGCATGTTGCCGAACTCCTGCACCTCCACAGGCTCTATGCCCATGTCATCGATGTCGAGCATCTCCATATCACACAGCCTCAGGAACTCGGTATAGCTGTTCCGACACAGATGGGCAATATGAACGGCATTCACGATCGGCATACCATACACAGTCCTGTGGTTGTTGTCCGGTATCCTGATTACATTGAGCAGGTTCTGGAACGCCCTCATTACGGTGGCCTTGCCGTTGCCGCACAAGCCGCACAGCATCACCCCGCACCGTCTGCCGGAGGTAAGGCTCGCAGCAAGGCTTCTGACTTGTGAGTCTACTGCGTCAGGATAAAGAAATGTGCCTCCGAAACGGCTCATTTCGCCTGCGATGGCACATTTAAGCAGTTTCGCAGCCGTCTCTTCATCGAAAGGCAGTCTAAAACGCTCCTTCGTAGTCCTCGGCTGACACAGCCGTGACATCAGAGTCTCTATAAGTTGGGGATTTCCGTTTTGTTCCATATCGGGTTGTATTCAGATGTTTGATAATCCAATGGTAAAAATGGCTTCGGCAATCGCTCTCGTCCCGCTGCGCGTTTCCGCCGATTCTTTGCTCGTCGAAGAAGTCACGGATATGCCCGTGTAGCCTGCTTCTGTCAATAATCCAGTTTTCTCTTTTCGCCAGCACTTCGATAATCTTGTCCTGCCAAGCCGTATCGTCAAGCAGGAGTGACTCAAGCTCATCCAGCGGTTTATGTCCGTCTTCCCGCGCATGTTGGGAGTTGATAATATCTTCATCTTTATCTTTTATATTAGAATGGGGCAATTGTACGGTCAACTCATGGGTCAACTGTCGGGTAACCTGATGCGGCAACTGCCGGGACGGCTGCATGGTCAAGGAATATAGCGCAGGGGTGTGGATTCCTGTACCGACCTGACAATCTATCAGCCCACGCTCTTTGAGGTGCTGCCGTGCCTTGCTGATATTCTGTTTGGTGGTCGAGAGCCGCACGCAGAGGATGGCTGTATGGCAGGCAAACGGCATGTTCCAGCGTAGGCGGTTTGCCTCATACAGGAGGTAATGATAAAGTGCTACCTCCGTAGGGTTGAAAGGACTGCGCTCCGCTTCTGCCCAAAACTGGTTAATGTAGTCGTATATGCCTGCCATGACTTACCGCTTCGAACGGTTGATGATTTACTTCTGTGCCTGTTGGTCGAGTTCCGCCAGCGATGCCACGCGTACATTCTTCATCCATGCCTCCAGTTCGGCCTTGTCGAAGAAACACAGTTTGCCGTTGGGTTTGTAGTAAGGTATGACGCGTCGCATCATCAGCTTGTGAAGATAACTCACTTTGATTCCGAGAAATTTCGCGGCCTCGGCCGTCGAGATCAGTTGGTTCGTCTGTTCCATATTTCTGTCGTTTTTGATGTGATTTCTTAGGCTGTGAAAGCCGTCGTTCCGATAAGGAAGACGGTGCAAAGTAAGTCATCGGAAATCACACGACAAAAGCTCTTAACCAACTGTAAAACAGATGGAAAGCTAAGTGGAAAACTTTTAAAAGCACGGCTGTAAAACAACCGCAAACAGACGAAAACAGGGAATAGAAAAAACAGATGTTAAACGAGATGGGTTGCCTGAAACGATAAGGCGGTTAAATTTTGATGTTTCTCTCCCAACTGCGATATGCATCGGTATTGCGGATATTATCGTCGGCTTCCGCCACTTTCTTAAAAATGGAGATTATAACATCCTCTTTGTCGGCTTTGGAACCCCTGCGGTTCTTCACATCCAACAACTGGCGCATATTGTTCAGATGCCAATAGTCGCCAAAAATTTTCCACTGGCGGCTGATGTTGCAGATTGCTGCTATGCTGTCCGCGATGAAAGCCATCAGTGTGGCATTACATCCATCATGCGGACGGTATTCTGCATCAAGAAAGCCTTCGTGACGCAAGGCTTCCATAAATATCATAGTTCTGTCTCCTTTCAGGGCATCCGGGAAATCCGGTGGAAAGGAAAACCGATATGCTGTCTCTGGTTCTGTGGTCGATTGAGACTTGCCAGAGGAACCGCTGCCGAACGGTGAAGAAGCCTTTTTAGATTTGCGCTCCGACAATTGCTCGATTTTCTTGCGATACTCCATATAGACAGCCATCGGAACAATGAAGATAACGAGCGAGATTACCACGAACATGACGACGGTAATAGCATCCGTCTCAAGTCGTGCGACCGCTACCCGTCCGGCAAGGACAGATATGAGTAGCCACACTGCTCCCGGCAGCAGGATGTTCACATTGAAATCATCTGGCAATCTTCTCATACTCTATATTATTATATTCGTTCAGGTATTGGCAAACTCCATATCGATAAGGCTGATGGCATCTTCCTTTTTCTTGTTGATGATTTTGGCGTAGCGTTGGGTGGTAGTGATGCTCTTGTGCGCCATGTTGCTTTGGATAGTACGGATATCAGTACCCGCTGCAGCCTGAAGAGTCGCGTATGTCCTGCGGTATGAGTGAAAAGGTATGTTTTTGGTAATTCCTGCGGAACGGATCCATTCCTTCATAGGCTGCTGCGTCAAGCTCCGCTTCAGGCCTTTGAACACAAGACCTTTTTTCTCGGGACAGTACCCGATCAGTTCCAAGGCTTCATCGCTTATCGGGATGATGTCTTCCGTCTTGGTCTTCTGGGTGATGGTATGAACGCATTTTCCTCCAGCTGCAAAGTCAACGATTTCCTCCCAGCAAAGGGAAAGTATATCACTGAGCCGCAAACTGGTCAGGCACGAAAAGAGGGAAGCTGTCTTTAGAACAGGTATCTTGCACGGGGTTTCAGCCAGGCAATACAGCTCTTCCACACTCAGATACTCCTTGGCAACATCTTCCGGTTCGATTTTTTCCAGAAAGTCATTGACATTGGTCTTTATCATCCTGTTGCGATACAGAATCTTCAGGAATCCCCGGAAAGTGGACCAGTAGCCGGAAGCGGAGTTCTTTGATATCTGTCCGTCACGCCGGAGTTGCTTTGCGTTAAGCAGGTATTCCCGGAACTTGTTGCACAGGTCCACATATATTTCTTCGAAAGTGCATTTGCCGTGAACGAAGTTGTAGAAGTGCTGATAGACAAATCCCCATTTCTGGTCATGCTTGCGGAGCTGCTTACGGTAATACTCCAGGAAGTCCGCTTTGTACTTGCGTTTGTCGAAGAAATCGTACCGTTCATTTACGATGGCTTCGAATCGCCGGCACCGGATTGCTTCGGCCTTTTCCGACATGGCAGCGTTGAAGTCGCGTTCACGCTGATTCTTGGGATTGGCATAGATGTAAATGTTCAATCCTTCATGGCGGATGGTCTTCATTGTTTCCTGATCCCGGTAGCCCGGATAATAATCAAGGTAGAAAGATAACATTCCTTTCTTCAATGGACGTGTTCTCAGTGTTACTGTTTTGCATTCTGACATAATGTTGAATATTAAATGGTTGTAACTGATTTTTGCTGCGAAAATCCTTAATGCTTTTATACAGACCATAATCAGCAGGAAATAATTTCCCGATAATTACAGTCGGTCGCATTTAGCCACTAACGGGCTCCCATGATGTGGTCGAATTCCACCTTCAGAAAGCGCACGAACCTGCCTTTCTTCTCCCGTTTTATTTCGTGGAATTGCAGGATGCCGTAAACAGAATCTTTGGTGAGATTGTATTTTTTCATGGCTTCCTGTACTGTGTAGTATTCAGACGAGTCATCTTCGGCGGTCTGTTTTGACAGGTCGAAGTGAAGTTTGGAGTAGAATATCTGGCCGTGTTCTTTCTTCGAGGGGATGTTGTTGCGATAAACATGCGAGCGGATGGCGACACGTGTCATTCCATATTTTTCCTCAATCTCTTCCGGTGTGTACCATTCGGTCAGGGCATCGTCCGTCTTGTATTTGGCAAATGCCGCATCGATATGTTTTTTGCTGTAGTAGTTGAATTGGCGAATACGGATTTTGGGGATATGGTTCTCTCTTGTATATGCCCAAATCCATTTTTGCGAGACTTTGTACTTTTCGGCAATTTGCTCGGCAGTGTAGTACTCAGTTATATCAAGATCATCTTTTACTCTTCTTCGTTCATAGGGGCGTGTTTTGAGCATCAGTTCAATATCGGCTCTGCGAATGATTGACATCCTTGCACTGATTCTTGAAGCTCTCAATTTTTCCTCTTTGACAAGCTTGTAAATGTATTGGCGAGAAACGCCCATCAACTGTGCGGCTTGTGCAAAAGTAAAGTAGTCTTGATGGTCAAGTTTACTTTTGACTTCTATCAGCTCCTGTAATTCACGAAGTTCGAGTCTTCGTTCTCTCATACGGTGTTTGTAACCTTGACTGGCACATTGGTGGCTGCAATAATTTGTGGTGGTCTTTTTTGCCATGAAAGGCTTGCCGCACCACTGGCAGATTCTTTTTACTTCCATTTTGTTATTCTCCATATTTTAGTGAAACATGAGCTTTTTACAGCTCGGATAATTTCGCTTTTTGTCTACCTATGTAAACCATTGTCAACACATGTTGTTGACTACTTCAGTGTGACATCGGGACAAATCCCGAAAATGTTCCGCGGTAGAAATACGGTAGAAAAATATGGTGGACAACTATAGCCGACTGCACATAGCCGGATTTTGGACAAATAAAAAAGCCACTGAAAATCAGTGGCTTCATTATAATTGGTTCTAATTCGTTACAGTTAATTGCGATATATCATTTTCCGATGCAGAGCATCTAACGCATTGATAATCAGATATGAACACAATGCAGGAACAGCGTTTGAGCCGTTGTTGGAAACGGTGGTTTTTCTTCTGCAAATCGCTGATTCTCAATGCAATATGCCGTAGTTTTCCTATTTGTTTTCTCTTGTTTTCATGTCCTACTTTCCAATACAGAGCGTGTAACACTCTGACTATCAGTGAATATAGTGTATAACGGTCGGTAATTGAGCCGTTGGTCACAGTCTCTGTACTCCACTGTTAATCCTTTGAATATCAGCGGTTTTACTATTTCGCCATTATTTGACCTTACATTGTGGAGATGTCTTCTAGTTAACATTTTCTACTTTCCCACGCAGATTTTCAACACATCTGATTATCAGTGTTTTACGTATTAAAAGGACGATAGTTGAGCCGTTGTCCTTTTGAAAACATTTTAGCTTGATTATCAGCTATTTGTCTAAATTTTGCTTTCTCTTCTTTTCATTTTGAACCTAATTTTGCAGATTGTAAAATTAACATATTTAACATTCAATAACGCAATATTGCTATGTGCTCATATCAAAACGAAGCGTAATCTTGTTTTGTTCTGCAGATCCAGTTGTTCAACATGAACACCTCGAAGAACTTGTATGTGTTCATTCTGGCATATGCTTTCATGCTTTTTGGAGAATGCAATTCTATCTTGGCTCGACATCTTGCCGATAAGATGTATGAGTTGCAATCTATATTACCTGTTCTAATGATGATGCAAAATTACCACAAATACTTTTCATTGTGGCATTTTTATACTGAAATCAGTCAAAACACCTCAAAATTTAACTTTCTTCAGTAAAGAGAAAGAAAAATGGAGTATCAGCTATTCATACAAGTTTATTTCGTCATATACATATATATGGCTTTCATAAACCTGTAAACTCAATCTCTGTTCCTGTTCCAATCCATTTGAGGTCATGACATTTGAGTTTAGAGAACATGTATATATACATGAGTAATTCTAAACTTAAACTTACATGCCATAAGTTGAGCCCGATGGCTGCTCATTGACGGCTGGGTCAATCCTTCTTTTTTCTCCTTGCTGAATTACCTCTTTCTTTAGCTTCTGTGAATCATTGCGAGAACCGTATTGCGTTTACTCTCGACATCCTAATCCCCAGGTGTGCCTTCCTCATGTTCCCTTCCTTGTGCGTTCTCCGTCTTTTCATCGTATTTGCATCCCCAAGCTCTTCATGCTGTTGCTCAGTTTCCGACCATACTTCAACGGCTATCGGCACGATGTTTATCTATCGCTTGTTTATCTGATATAGATGCCTGTTTCCTTTACCTAACACCGACTACTTGATTTTCTGCACTTTTCTACACTTCTTGTTTTGGGCGAAGCAGACACACTTACTTTTTCCGTCGCAAAGTTAGTGCAAGCCGCATTGTATCAAGTACCAGTGCCTTATTACCTGAATTATTTCAAAAACTTTTTCGTCTGACATCATCCAAAAAACTTTTCTGTGCCAAGGTGAAATAATTCGGTAATTCCTTGCTTGCCTGCTTTCCTTGCTAACTCTGATAGCAACGTAAAAAATAAATGTTTCACTTCTAAAATTTCAAAGTTATGAAAAAGATTGAAAATTCTTTCGTAGTAAGCGGTTTCGTAGGTAAGGATGCAAGCATCCATCAGTTCTCAACAGCAAGCGTTGCACGTTTCTCATTGGCCATCAGCCGTACTGAGAAGAACGGCGAAGAAACAAACCGCACATCAGCCTTCATGAATGTAGAGGCATGGCGCAAAAACGAGAACACCTCTTCCTTCGACCGCCTTGTAAAGGGAACTCTCCTTACGGTAGAAGGCTACTTCAAGCCTGAGGAATGGCAGGATGCCGATGGAGTTAAGCACAACCGTGTGGTTCTCGTCGCAACCAAGTTCTACGAAGCTGTGGAGAAAGAAGAAACTCCTGCTCCACAGGAGAGCAAGACAAAGAAGGGCAAATAACCCTTCTCGTCATCAAAGAGCGGCCTTCGGGTCGCTTTTTTTTGTGTTTTGGGCTCTCTTTTTCCTTACAGAACCATAAAATTTGCTCTTTATCCAACATTTTCCTTGCCGTTATGCATTTATTTCAAAAACATTGCGTAATTTTGCAGTCGTAATTATAAGCGCAATATAAAATAGACGATAAAACAATATATAAATTATAGCAAAGTATAAAATAAAAGTGTGACATTATGGCTGACTATTACGAATATTCCATACCAGAATTGATAAAGCTGCTTGGAGCGAGATTCAAAGATTATCGTCTGCGTAGTAACATGACGCAGAAGGATGTCTCTGAGCAATCTGGTATCACCATTACTACCATTCACAAGTTTGAGAACGGAACGTCAGGCAATATGTCGCTTGGTACGTTCCTATTGCTGATGAAGGCTATCGGCCAGATAAATACTCTAGACGAACTGATGCCAGAACTACCAGATTCTGCATATCTCATCAAGTCAGAAAAGAAGGTTCAACGAATTAGACATAAGAAATCATGATAACAAGCTCCCTTAAAATAATGCTCTGGGACAAGGAGATCGGTCGTTTGTCATGGGATGGCAGGAAGGGAATTTCGTACTTCGAGTTCAATCCTGCTGTTATCGGTGGCGAACTAGATCCTTTCCCTCTTATTGCTTCTACCAAGTCACCTGCAAGCCGTCGTCCTATCATGGGAGATAAGGAAATGAAGCTTTACCGTAAATTGCCTCCTTTTCTTGCTGATTCGCTTCCTGATGCTTGGGGAAATCAAGTCTTCGAATGTTGGAGAATACAGAACGGCATCCGAAACCAGGAAATCACTCCTCTTGAAATTCTCTCTTTCATTGGCAAGCGAGGAATGGGAGCATTGGAGTTTATCCCTGAATCATCTGGCATTAAGAAGTCCGAACAACTCAATCTTAAAGCTTTGACGGACTTGGCTCAAAAGATATTCACTGAGCGTGAGAACGTAAAGATAATGCCAGATGAGTCTTTGACGATGCAATCCTTGATAGCTGTTGGCACCTCTGCAGGTGGCAGACAGCCTAAAGCCATCATTGCCATAAATCCAAAGACTGGTGAGATAAGAAGCGGACAGATAGCTGGGCAAAAAGAGTTTGAATACTGTATTCTTAAGTTTGGTGATCCTTCACGTTCTTCTGCTGAGCTTGAAATGGCTTATTACAAAATGGCTACAGCTGCTGGTATCAACATGATGCCATGTGAACTTATTGAAGTTGAGGGACAGAATCACTTCATAACGCATCGTTTCGATCGTGATGAGGAACGTAAGCTTCACATGCAGACACTGGCTGCCTTATACCCCGAAGCAGACAGCTACGAGAAACTGCTGATGGTATGTCGTAAGATGCGACTTCCTGAATCCACACAGGAAGAGGTATTTCGCAGGATGGTGTTCAACATCCTTGCCAACAACACTGATGACCACAATAAGAACTTTTCTTTCCTAATGGACGAGAACGGTCATTGGCAGTTATCGCCAGCATATGACATGACCTATATTTTCAATGTCGGAGGTTTCCTTCCAGAGACTATGCACTGCCTTATGATGCAAGGAAAGCTGCAAGGTCAAACCCTTGAAGATGCTCTTGCTCTCGCCAAAGATAATGGTATCAGAAAGGCAGAAACCATTATCAAAGAGGTTGCTTCTGCTATCTGTAAGTTCCGTAAATACGCAGAAGAATGTGGTGTAGGTCAGCAATGGATAGCTGCTGTTGAAACTTGCTTGAACAACCATCTGGCAAATTGGGGCTTCTTGCCTGATAGCAGTTCACCATCATTTGATATTGATGGCATTCTATATGAGAATGTACGTGTAGAACAAACTTACAAAGGCAATTTCCATCTTCTTTGCGAGATACAAGGAAAAGAGCGTAAGTTTGTTATATCAAAAAACAAAGCAGCGTATGCAGAGATTGAAGAAACAGGTACTTCCAACCTCTCGATAGAACAACTGCATACACTGGTTGAAACATACCTTGCCAGGTAAATCTACATATTGATACTACATAAAGAGCGGCTTCGGTCGCTCTTTTTTATACTTTCACCTTACTGAAGGAAAATTGTCTTTTTTACATTCGAAAGTATGGGTAATAGACTTGAAACCATGAAAACATTTGAGTTTGGAAAACATGTATATATACATGAGTAATTCTAAACTTAAACTTACATGCCATAAGTTGAGCCCGATGGCTGCTCATTGACGGCTGGGTCAATCCTTCTTTTTTCTCCTTGCTGAATTACCTCTTTCTTTAGCTTCTGTGAATCATTGCGAGAACCGTATTGCGTTTACTCTCGACATCCTAATCCCCAGGTGTGCCTTCCTCATGTTCCCTTCCTTGTGCGTTCTCCGTCTTTTCATCGTATTTGCATCCCCAAGCTCTTCATGCTGTTGCTCAGTTTCCGACCATACTTCAACGGCTATCGGCACGATGTTTATCTATCGCTTGTTTATCTGATATAGATGCCTGTTTCCTTTACCTAACACCGACTACTTGATTTTCTGCACTTTTCTACACTTCTTGTTTTGGGCGAAGCAGACACACTTACTTTTTCCGTCGCAAAGTTAGTGCAAGCCGCATTGTATCAAGTACCAGTGCCTTATTACCTGAATTATTTCAAAAACTTTTTCGTCTGACATCATCCAAAAAACTTTTCTGTGCCAAGGTGAAATAATTCGGTAATTCCTTGCTTGCCTGCTTTCCTTGCTAACTCTGATAGCAACGTAAAAAATAAATGTTTCACTTCTAAAATTTCAAAGTTATGAAAAAGATTGAAAATTCTTTCGTAGTAAGCGGTTTCGTAGGTAAGGATGCAAGCATCCATCAGTTCTCAACAGCAAGCGTTGCACGTTTCTCATTGGCCATCAGCCGTACTGAGAAGAACGGCGAAGAAACAAACCGCACATCAGCCTTCATGAATGTAGAGGCATGGCGCAAAAACGAGAACACCTCTTCCTTCGACCGCCTTGTAAAGGGAACTCTCCTTACGGTAGAAGGCTACTTCAAGCCTGAGGAATGGCAGGATGCCGATGGAGTTAAGCACAACCGTGTGGTTCTCGTCGCAACCAAGTTCTACGAAGCTGTGGAGAAAGAAGAAACTCCTGCTCCACAGGAGAGCAAGACAAAGAAGGGCAAATAACCCTTCTCGTCATCAAAGAGCGGCCTTCGGGTCGCTTTTTTATGCATCTCCTTTTCTTTGCCGAATGGGTGTTCCTGTTATAATGATTGCCATACATCGACTTCTGGGAATCGGTAGAAATTCTGTTGCGAAGGTAATGGTTACGTCTCATCTCCTGCAAGGTCAAGGCTGCCCGCTTTGATGGAAAATCTCCACACCTTTCGGGTAGTATTTTGCATCAAAACCTTGCCAAGATAGCCGTAACACCTTCTGAAAGCAACATAATTTTTAACCATTCCCGAAGTAGTTGATCTACGAAAGGGAGAAAAAACAATATCAATATGACGACAAGAGAATCGATTTTGAGCCGACTGACCAAGGGTGTTAGTGGCACAGACCAGGAACTTTTCAGCAAGGATGAGTTGAACAAGTTTGCGGACTTCTACCGTGACAAGTGGGACGAGAATACAAGCGAAGACGTAATTGCTGAGTCCTTTGTGGATTATTGGTGGGACACTAACAGAGCCTGCCGTAGATGCTCTGAGTGCGGCAAACTCATGCGTGAAGGCTATTGTGTGGATATGGGAGTAGCCTACTATTGCAGCGAGGATTGCTTACATAGTGACTTCACAGATGAAGAGTGGGCAGAAGAATGCGAAAGCAATGACCAGAGTTATTACACAGAATGGTAACAATTCGATCAATTCAGTTATGGAACAGAAAATGACTATCAATGGAGTAAGCACCTGCACCATTGCAGGTGCTGAGAAATACGAGAAATATCAGTCGGGCATAGGCAGAAAGAGACGTACACTTGTACAATATGACTACCGACATGCGGACGGAGAACTCTTCTCTTGTGTATGCGCAACGCTTGAAGAGTGCCGGAAGATGCGTGATGAATGGATGAAAAGGAAGGAGGGAACAAGATGATTACCCATTATAAGACACTTGTTGTCAGGTTCAACTCGCCCATTGCAGTAATAGATGAAGTCTTTAACGATGTGGCTTATTGGGGAGTTGGCAATCTGAAAGAATGGATTGACGATTACAAAAGCACACGTTTCACCGCAATAGACGAACAAACGGCAGTCATTACAAGCGAGTATAATATGGAATGCGTAAGAGAATGGCTTGAACATCATGCCACCTTCGCAGTAATAGCAGAATACTAATAGTGTGGCGGTGCTACTACCGCCCACATTTCACAATAAACAAATAGACAGTTATGGCAAATCAAGCAACTACCACCTATAAGGTGACAGGTTCTCGCAAGGCTGTGAGCGACCTTTGGAAGACCCTGCAGGGCATGAATGTGAACACCAAGAATGTATGGCTGAACGAATTGGCAGACTTCTATGGCATCGACTACAAAGTAAAGCAAATCAGCGTCAGAGGGCATATCTATTGGGCAGAGTATGAGAAAGATGATGAGAATGCACTTCTCTCGTTTGAGACAGAAAGCGCATGGGATGCGTGCACCGAACTATTTGAAGAGATAAACCATCATCTGCACGATGAACTTTCTATCAGTTACCGAGTTTGTGAATGTGGATGCGAAGTTTACTACGTCCATGACGAAGGCTCTTTTTTCCCCGAAGAGTGTTGTGTCAGCTCAAACGGCAAACCATTTGAGGACGCTTATGATGATGTTTACGACACGGTGAAGGATGCCATCAATGAATGGGTATCAAAGACCGGAATCGAACAAGGAGAACGCACAGAGGAACAGATGGTTGACTTCATCAACGAGTATGAGTATGAGAATGAAGAAACCTACTTCTATATTCGGCTCTTCACTTTTGAATAAGATAAAAGCGAGGGTATGAGCAAGCCTTGTGCTCTCGCATTAAACCTACACAGAATATGTACGAATATGAATCAGAATTATTGGGAGAGTCTTGCGAACTGGGAACCCCATGGAAAGGCTGCCGCTTTGCTACAATCATTGAAGATTATGGCAAGGAACTGCTTGTACAAGTGAGCAGCGGTGCAGAGGTAACAGTACTCAGAGACGAGGTGTTTATACTCTGACGACCTAACACTTCTCCTGACTATAAAGGCTGTCAGGAGAAGTGACAAGGCTAACCAAAGTAACGTCAGTAACTTTGTACACGTTAATACAAGTAGCCACGTAGCCTTGTGGACTTGTATAGTTGTACACATTTATACATATATACATAATGGAAATAAGTATGAAACAGAAAATCATTACGTTCGCCAACCACAAAGGAGGGGTGTCAAAGACCACCTCCACAGCCTCTATCGGGGCTTGCATGGCGCAAATGGGAAAGAAAGTCCTGCTCATCGACCTCGATGGACAGGCAAATCTCACATTGTATTTCATCCCTAACGAAGATGACATTGAGACCAGCATCTTTGATGCTCTCGTAGATGGAGCACCATTGCCAGTGAAGCATATCAGGGAAAATCTCGACCTTGTGCCATCTTCACTTGAAATGGCGAGTGCGGAGATTGCCCTAACCAATCTCCTGGCAAGAGAACAGCTGCTCAGTAGGCTTCTTGACCCAATCAGGCATGACTATGACTACATCCTCATCGACTGCCCACCTTCACTGGGCATCGTCACCACGAATGCCTTTCTTGCAGCCGATGAAATCATCGTGCCAATGACTCCTGAGCTGCTTCCGCTCAAAGGAATGAGGATGCTTGATGCTTTTGTGACCAACCTCCAAAGAGTGAAGCCCTCTCTTCGCCTGGGAGGTGTGTTCATAGCCCGCTTCAACCATCGAAAACTGAACAAGGTGGTTGAGCAAGCCGTAAAGTCACGCTACGAAAGCATCACCATGAAGACCCGAATCCGTGAGAACATTGCCCTCGCCGAGTCGGCAGGAAGCGGAAAAAGCATCTTCGAGTACGACCCTAACTCCAATGGAGCCAAAGACTACCTTGCGTTGACGGAGGAGATTATTTCACGTAATCAATAAAGACCATGGGAAAGAAGAATATGGACATCCTGCTTGGCAATATCTTGGGAAATGCTGCCATCAAGCCGCAGGACAGGTATGAAGAGCCGGCTGCTCCTTTACCAGAGAATGATGCTCCAGCACCATCTACGAAAGCAACAACCAGGGAACAGTCTGATGACTCTTGGCGACACTTCTCCTTTATATGCTCAAAAGCCCTTGTGGACAAGGTGCAAGCCATTGCCCACAAAGAAGGCTTTACTATCCGTTCCTTTATGGAATATGTCATGAAACAAGGTATAGAGGCTTATGAGTCCAAACATGGAAAGGTGAAGAAAATCAGGTCGAAGGAGATTCATGAGGTGATGTAGCCATGTGGATATGTAGTCATGTATATATGTGGACGTGTACACATGTGTACATGAATACATATATCCATGAATACATATATATGTGTGGACGTGAGAACATAGTTCAAGATATTAGTAACCAATAAAATAAAAAGACAATGAAAAAGTATTTTCTAACCGCCATCCTATCATTGTTGGTGGCAACAGTGTTTACCTCTTGTGGTGATAATGACATTATCGAAGAAACTGAAAAACCATCATCCGAGCTCAAAGTATGGGTAGAGCCGTATCACATCAAAGGTGCGTCCTTGGATGAAGTAACAACTTACATGAGTGGTACAATGATGCGTTACCATTTCGAGGCAGAGAACAAGACCGCTGATAGTTTTCAGTTGGCATATAAGACGGGTAATGGCAACGAGGCTATTCTCTATAGTTTCTTGCGAAGCGACAGCACCCTGTATTCAGTCATTGATACGGAACTTATCTCCAACAGCCGTCTGATAATAGACTATCTGAAGAAACACTACACTCTCGTATCGGCATCCGATGAAACTTCCTACCAATACTGTTTCACCACCGAGGATAGGTCTATGGTCATTACCACCATGAAGGTGTCTGATGTATGTTTTAACGTGAACTATTCCTTTGTTTATTGAAATAATGAAGATTGCCACTATCAGATTTTTCAGTTCTGGTGGTGGCAATCATTCTTTTGTGTTGTTGTATTCATGTGGACGTGAATACATGTACACAACTGTATAATCTTCTATGTAAGACCTTTATAATCCTTATCTCGTCGAAAACGATGAGTTATCCTTTTTCCAGAGTATTTTCATTTACCAAGATACAGCTTCGCCCCACACCATGAAGGATGCAACTGGAGTTCCACCTGAGAAACCTTTCGTTTATGTCAGCTGAGCATGACGTAAAGCCAGGTCACTCAGCAGGAAGGAGCATCACGAAACGACATGCGGTATCTAACAAACTGAGTAGGTGGGACGCAAGTGTTATCCACTTAATCAGTTTGCCTATACTGCGTGTCCATTCGTCGAGAAGATGCTCTTGCTCACAGCTGCACTCTTCATTGCCCCTCCCTTCTTTCAACTTATATAAAGATGGCTGTCCTCGTTTCAATATACTTCTTTCCCTGCTATAACGTATAATCCTTTCGTTTACTTAAACTACGCCCACCGATGTCCGCAAACACTAACAGTTTGATGGAGAGACTTCCTTTGCTCCATGGTCGAGCGTATCGACTATGGGCAGGAAGCCTCTCTATCAAAGGTACGACATGAACATTCCGTCTTCAAAGATAGACGAAGAGTTCATTATTGTCGCACTGGCTGTTGGTGTCTGCAAGGACATTCCCACCCAGCTGTTATAATGCTTCGCCCCACACCAATCCCAAACCATGTTGCAATTTTGGTGAGAGTCTTCCATTCAAGATCTAACGACTATGAACAGAAGACACTCCTCAAAAGGTGGTGACGTGAAAAGTCTTCAATCCATGCCCATTTCCGTAAGGATGGAACTAAACACTCCATTCTTTCTGAAGTGGGCTCTTTGTATTGATGACACTTCACTTTTGTCACCACTGACAGCAAGATGATTTGGAATTAGCCCACCCGATACAGTTTTAACCGATTTCCTTTCTGGCGATACTATGGTTTCTTTTCTGAGTTATAATGTTCCTCCATGTCGTCCGTAGGATTTCGGGAATATTTTTCTGCGAAGTTATAGCGTCCTTCAACAAGTTTGCAAGTCGTGCCTTGTGAACAATCTTCCTTTTTCTACAAAAAAGAGTATTCTTCACGTCAGACTTGCATGATTGTCTTGTACGCACTTCTGAAAGCAGAAAAATCTTCCCAATCCTGTCCGAAAGGACTTAACGAAAGGGAGAAAAAATCTTAGAGATATGAAAACAGATTTGAACATGCAAAAGAACAATGACAGCAGAGCCGAACAAGGTTCGAGCACTGCAAGAACCCAGGAGTGTGCAACAAAGACTAACCGCCTGATAACATCTGAGTTGCAGAAGAGATTGGCAGACTATCCTCTTTATTCACAGGATGGCAAGCATAAGGATGCTCTCTGCATTGCTGTGTTTTACCTTGGCAATATCCGCTGGTACATCATGGAAGGACAGCAGGAAGGCAATGACTTTACGCTCTATGGCATCGTTACTGGACTGCAAGAGACGGAGTACGGCTACCAGTCTGTAACCGAAATGGAAAGAATCACCTATGATGCAAGCGAGTACGGACTTGGCACTTTGAGGATTGAGCAGGACAAGGATTTCAAGCCTTGCACCCTTGCAGAGATTGAGGACGCAGAACTGCAAGCATTCCTCTCACGGCTCTATGATAAAGACTAATGTATAACCCTTAAACATATCAGATTATGAAGATTATCGTAATGGACAGCGCCAACGTGCGCATCGAGGTTTTAAACGTAGCCGACCACATGCTGGAGGACGAAATAGAATTGTTCCTTTCCGAGCACGGCTATTTGTTGAACAACATTTCATGGATGGCAGCACCCATCGACTTTGTGCCAGTGCAGTTCCATGAGTATGACACTGACAAGGAGAACGGCGAAGAAGTTCACGCCACACGTAGCGGACGACTGAAGGACTTTTCCATCTATGACAGTGTGCAGGAAGTGAAAAACAGAGAGCAGGAAGAACTTGCAACCGCACTTCGACTTCATGGTGAAAAGGTGGATGATGGCTATGAGTGGCACTTTGAGGGAGAATGTCCCATCGTAGCCGCATACGACTATGATGAGCCTTGTGACGTGGTTATCCTTGCTGTCAGAATGGATAAAGACGGAGACATCACTTTCATTGGTGATGAGAAGAACGACCGAGGCAATGAGCATGAGATTAAGGCAGATGACATCTTTGCTGGTCATATTGACTTCATCATTTCAGAGATTGGATAGTAATTCACTTTAGGGATAGGTGGCTACAATGCTGCCTATTCCTAATAATCACAAAGTATTATGAGACAAATATTTGTAGTTTATGAAACCGATGCATGGCATAGCATGAACCATCGAAAGTGTGCAGGCGTTTTCACAAGCAAATGGGCGGCAGTGAATGCCATTGTGAAGTACCATCGCATAGAGTTGGAAGAGTTCTTCGACAAGGACGAGATAGAACAAACCTCAAAACGTGTGCTGAAAGCAGAAGCAAGGCGCATACTCCGTAAGGAACTTGAAATTGCCTACCAGACCCAAGGCTATGAGACGAATTATGACATTGAGGTGTGGAACATCAATGAGTGGTATCTAAACCTATACGACCCCGAATGACTAACAAAGAGCGAAAAGCAGTACATCCTCTTTTACTATCTTGGCAAGTCCTATCATGTAGGGTTCACGTAAAGATGCTCTTTACTTCCTGTCGGACGGGTGATTAGGGAGAATTTTCTGCGAAGTTACCACTGTTCAATGCAAAATGGCAAGTCGTGCTTCGTGGACAATCTTCCTTTTTCACAGAAAAAGAGTATTCTTCACGGCAGACTTGTCTGATTGCCTTGACCGCACTTCTGAATGCAGAAAATCTTCCCAATCACAGTCCGAAAGGATTTAACGAGAGGGAAATAAAAATCAGAAGAACAATGAACATGGTCAAGGTTTACATCAAAGGACAAGAAGACAAGAACCTAAGCAGTTTCTTACGTTACTATCCTGCAAGAATAAAAAACATTGGGTTTGATGCTGTTTTTGACAGACAAATCATCTATGACTTCAAGGATGGTCACAACCATGCAGAAGTAGCCAAATGTGTTGCAAAGATATTGGTGAAGAAGTATGGACGCAAGATAGGCAAGGTAGTCTTCTCTTGTGTTCCTGCAAGCAGCCAGGAACGAAACGAGGCTCGCAACAAGTATTTCTCCGAACTTGTATGCAGGCTATCGGGTGCCATTGATGGTTTTTCACATGTAAGAGTAAAAGGGGAACGTACTGCCGTTCATGGAACAAAAGTAAAGAAAGAATTACGCACGAAGAGATTACAGGAGGGTATGAACATTGAGGTGGATGCAGATTTCTTCAAGAATAAGATAGTCTGCATTTGGGACGATGTGGTGACAACCGGCTCTTCCTTTTGTGTTTATAGTAATCAATTAGAACAGGTCGGGGCGCATGTTACAGATGGCATATTCCTCGGCAAGACATCATATAAATATGTACAGCAATGAAAAAAAGAAACAACAACTCATTTGACAGGGCTAAATCAGCAGCCTTCACAGGACATCGTTACTATGACTTCTCACGAAAAGAGATTATCAGGCAACGTCTGTCACGAGCCATTGTCGAAGCATACGACAATGGCTTCCGAAACTTCATTTCGGGATTTGCCACAGGCATAGACCTTATGGCAGCTCAGACCGTACAGTCCCTGAAGCTCTCTCACCCAGGAATGGTGCTCACCGCCGCAATACCTTTCAGAGGACAGGCTGGCAGGTTCAAACCACATGACAGGAGGTGTTACGATGAACTTATAGAAAAAGCAGACGAGGTGATTGTATTGTCGGAACATTATTATCCGAGGTGTTTCCTTGACAGGGATGAGTTTATGGTATGCAATGCAGCACAGATTATTGCCTATTATGATGGTAGGGAAAGAGGAGGAACTTATTACACCATAAGAAAGGCAAGAGAGATGGGTATTTCTGTTACAAACTTATATTAGAACGCTTATGAATGAGATATTTGATATTGTTGTCATTGTCGTTGTCTTCCGCGTGCTGTTCGCTTTCTTAGGAGCATGGTGGCATGGGGACGAGCGCAATGATTTCAGACGGGATAGATAGTCATAGTTCTTATAATATAAATGGGAATTTTATAACAGTCTAAAACACAGCTATTTACAACTACTTAAAACTTGTTTGCTGAAAATTTGCAGTTTACTGCTGGCTATCCAGCACCCCGTCGCCGTTAGCGTCCAGTACGGAATTATCTAAGTTAAACTGCATACTGGCAGGCACACCGATATATAGAGACTGGCCAGTATTTAGCGCGTCGCTTTCCTCAGTATGGAGAACACCGGAGAGCGTAGCCGTAAAAGCATCGAGGCTACTATAACGCGCTTGCACGGTAAAATCTTTTATACTATATATGTACGCAGGGTAGCTGCCGGACGTAGTTACGTTAGTCCAGCTATGGAAAATACGGCCCTTTATGTAGGGTGCAAAGTAGGAGCAGCGGCCACCTTTAAGCTGCATACATACAACCATATCGCCGGAGCGTGCGATATACTGCCCGTCGTTAGGGGCTAAATCGCTTTCGTCTTTAGAGCAGGAAACGCAAACGAAAGCGGCCAGCATCACGAATAATAACTTTTTCATTTTGCCATTAACTGTAATAGGGTTTGTATTTGCTTATCCTTTTCGGCCAGCATATCGCGCACGAATGTTTCGGACAGTACCGCGGTTTGCTGGCCGATTACTGTAGCGTTTTTGCCGGTTACACTATTAGCACCAGTTACCGGCGCGCTAACAGCCGGAGACGTGGCGCGGTACATTTCGCCAACACCGCGCAGCAGCCAGTCTGCCGATACGTCCGGGCAGGCATCCAGCACCCGCAGGACTGTATCGAGCGATATATTACTGCCGTGGCTTAACTGGCTATTTAGCCGTTTTTGGGTTGGTGTGTCGCCACCAGCTACCGAATTTTGGGATAACCCCTTTTCTTTTAGCAGCAGGTTAATGCGGTTACGCACGTCTGCGGCTTTACTTACATAGTCTTTCATACGCTTTCAAACTAAATTATACGTCCAAATACCCGTATTTCTCTAAATAATCGTTAAATTTAGAGCATTACGGGTAATTTTTTGCCTAAAAGTTTTGGAAGTTACCGAAATACCTCTATCTTTGCACCAACGAACAAACGAACGAACCGAAAGGGCATAAGAAAGGCCGCCGACTTTTTAGCCGGCTATCGCATACTTTCCAATGGCAAAGATAGGCGGTTTTTCTTTATGTACCAACGAACGAACGAAGTTTTTAACAAAAGTTAGAGGAAATGACGCAGAAAGTTAGTGAAATGGCGGTAAAACCCGTCGAAAAGATTACCCGCGAACGTCTTAGGGCTATGCGAAATGGGGACACCATTACTACGCAATGCGCGGACGGCTACGATATGGATAGCCAAAAAAACACGGCCTACGCTATGCAGAAGATGGAAAACTGCCGCTTTGCCTGCAAAAGCGATGGGCTACAGCTATCGGTTACGCGCTATGGTGCCAGTTAAGCCAGTATGCGAACCGGATAGACGCTACAGCCAGCGCGAGGCGGCAGAGCTTTTAGGCGTGGAGCGTCACACGGTAAAACGCTGGGAGCAGGACGGCTGCATACGTTTCAACGTAAGAAAAGCCGGACGCGCAAAATTTACAACGGGAAGGCAGATAGTTAAATGCTGGGAAGCCACCTATTTATAAACAATTTAATCGCAAGAGTATGAAAAAGATTTTTTCAAATTATCGCTACTACGTGCTTTTCGTGCTGGGGCTTATTACGACTATCGGCTTTTTCGCTGTACCCGACGACGAGCTGCCAGCGTTAAGCTGGGTTTACGTGCTGGTTTCCTCTAAGGTTATCGCACTGGTGGCCGGCTTCACAGCTGCCCGATTATTTACGCACTGGGAGCAGCAGGATAAGATTAAGGAGCTTACAAAGTTTATCAACGAATTATAACACAGTAAAGTTATGCAACCAATTCAAATTAACGTGCAGGTTAATATCGGTATGGATAGCGCGCTTTTGTCGATGCTTTCCGGACTGGTTACAACCGCGCAGACGGCCGCGCCAGCAGCGCAGCAGCCGCAGAGAAAACCAAAGGCCGAGGCTAAGCCAAAGCAAGTAAACCAACCAGCCGCGCAGCAGCCAGCAGCCGAGGCAGCACCCGCCGCAGAGGAAACCGCGCCAGCATCCGGAGAGGCCAAGCCCGAACCAATGCCGGAGAAACCAAAGGAATACACCGAGGTAGATATACGCGCGGCGATGGATAGAACCCGTAAGCGCATCGAGGGCGAGGACTACAAGGAGAAGCCGGACAGCGAGGGTTACAAGACGTGGCACAAACGCTTAACGGCGTGGTTTAAGAATACAGCAGCCCTTTGCGGTGCCGAGAAGCCAAGCGCATTACCCGACAGCGAAAGCCGCGCTAAGTTTATCGCCGCGTGCGATGCTGTAGAGATTAAAGGCGATGAACTAACCGAAACCTGTCCCTTTTAGCCTATGAGCGCACACGCATTATTAAGCCCGTCTGCCGCGCACCGCTGGATAAACTGCGCAGCAGCACCAAGACTGGAGGCTACAGTAGAGGACAGCGGCAGCAGCTATGCAGCCGAGGGTAGTTTAGCACACGCCTACTGCGCTAAGAAGCTAAAAGAGTATTTAGGCCAGCCGACCGATGGGGAGCAGGCCGAGATAGCAGAGTTAGACGCGCAGTACCACAGCGGCGAAATGGACGAATATACGGACACCTATAAGGTTATCGTACTGGAGAAGTTAAACGCCGCGCTGGAGAGAACACCGGACGCGCAGCTGCTGGTAGAAACAAGATTAGTTTTTAGCGACTACGTACCGGAGGCTTTCGGAACGGCCGACGCTATTATTATCGCCGACGGCTGTATGGAGGTTATCGACTTTAAGTACGGCAAAGGTGTACGAGTAAGCGCGGAGAATAACCCGCAGATGATGATATACGCGTTAGGCGCGTTTGCCCGCTTTAGCTTCGAGTACCATATAGACCGCGTGCGTATGACGATAGTCCAGCCGCGTATCGACAACCTCAGCGAGTGGGAGCTATCTATTAAGGAGCTTACCAACTGGACGGAAACCGTACTTATCCCCGCGGCCGAAAAAGCCTATAAGGGAGACGGCCCACAGAACCCCGGCGGCTGGTGTCAATTCTGCAAAGTAAAGAGCAGCTGCCGCGCACTGGCTAATCAATGTACTACGATGGCCAAAGACTACGCGGATAAGATACTTACCCCGGAAGAACTGGCTAACGACGTGCTGCCAAGACTGGCAACCGTTAAAACGTGGCTGGCAGGTGTCGAGGAGTACGCGCTACAGCAAGCGTTAAGCGGCGTAGAGATACCGGGCTGGAAAATCGTAGAGGGCCGCAGCGTCCGAAAGATTACCGACATAAGCGGCGCGGCCTCAGCTCTAAGTAACGCGGGCTATACTACAGCGGACATATACAAGCCGCAGGAACTACGCACCATTACAGAGCTGGAAAAGCTGGCAGGTAAGAAACAGTTTGCTGCTATATGCGGCGACTATATCGTTAAACCGCAGGGCAAACCAACGCTGGCACCAGCGAGCGACAAACGCCCCGCTATAAATCCAATAGCCGACGACTTTAGCGGCATCGAGTAACAACTATGCAGCCTTTATTTGATTTCGTTATGCAGCATCCGTTTTACGCCCTATACTTAGCCCTGCTGCTGGGTATCGCGATACACGGATTTAGAACAAAAGAATAAAACGGCCCGGCGTATTCCGGGAGACGATACAAGATAAAAAGTATATGACAGACAAAGCAAAGAAAGTCGTAGATAGCGCAAACGCGCTTAGCGACGCAGTTAAGGAGGCAGGCGGCTGCCTTATGGTTATCGCCCAAGTACCTGCAAAGGACGGCGAGAAAGTAGCGGACGAGATTTTAGCGACCTTATACGGTAAGGTTTCCGACATTACCAAAGCCTCAGCGCGTATGCTGGTGCAGGAAAGCGCGGCACCGTTCCGAATGATTTTCAAGAACGCGCAGACGATTAAGGCCATTATGGAGCTAACCGGTAAGACGCAAGCCGACGAGGTAGAAATTACCGAGGGCGACGACGAGAACGACAACAATAAGTAAAACCATTAACACATAAAAGTTATGATTGAGCCAAAAGTAAAGGACACTAAGGTAGTTATCGGCCCGTGCCGATTGAGCTACACACACGTATTTAAAAAGTACACACCGGACGGAGACGCAAGCACCGGAAAGTATATGACTAGCGTACTTATCCCTAAATCGGAAAAGGCGACCGTAAACGCGATTAAGCAGGCTATCGAGGCCGCTAAGAAGCAGGCCACCGTATCTAAGTGGGGAGGCAAGGAGCCTAAAAAGCTGGATTTGCCGCTGCGCGATGGTGACACAGACAAGGAGGACGACGACGTTTACGCAGACTGCTACTTTATCAACGCTAAGAGTAATACGCGTCCGGGTGTATGTGACAAGCACAAGAACCCTATTACCGACGAGGACGAGATTTATAGCGGCGTTTGGGCCTACGTATCGGTAACTTTCTATGGCTACGACGTTAGCGGTAATCGTGGTGTAGCCTGCGGCCTTAACAACATTATGAAGTTTAAGGACGACGACAGACTGGGCGGCCGCGCGTCTGCTGAGAGTGACTTTGAGGACATCGACAACGAGGACGACGACGATTTGTAAGTATGAAGCAGTTAGTAATACCGCTTACAGAAGAACAGCAGGCGTTAATCAAACTTACCGCTACGTCCTTAGATGCAAAAGCCGCGACGCGAATTAACGCAGCTTTGGACGCTACCGATAGCGTGGAGATTGATATAAAGATGCTGGAGCCGGATGGAGACCCAAATATGATTATTATTTCTTTGGGCCTGCTGGCTATCGGAAAAATCGGACAAGAATTAAATCTATAACCATTTGCCGGGCGTGGGATTGCGCCCGCGCTGGGTTTTTAATTTCTACGATATGTATAAACTTATTCATAGCATAGCAGAGAGAAGCCACGCAACCGCAGTAAAGCGCGGGCAGGACGTTAGTACGTTTGGCTGTATCGCTGCTTTACGTACAGAGCAGCAGGAATACTGGCAGGCCGTCGATAAGGGCGCAGAAGTGGCCGATATTCGCGTTTTAAGTGCTGAGGCTAATAAACTACCGGACGCGGAATTTACCGCGCTGTATGAGGCTAAAATACACAATACCGCCAGCGACGAACTGGCCGACATACTGATAACAGCGGCAACGTGGTTACACACCGCCGAAACTGGAGGCGGCGAAGATTTCGACCCCCAACCGAAGTATAGACGCTATGCTGCTTAGCGGCGCGGTGCAGTTTGTCTGCAACCGCATAACCGGGAACGCCGACGTAGAACGCGTGCAGCTGGTTACTAATCTGAAACTAAGATTTAACGAGCTGAGGGAGGGGTAAACGTGAAAGAGTTGGGTATAGACATAGAGACCTATAGCAGCAACGACCTGCCGAGCTGCGGCGTATATCGCTACGTCGAGGCCCCGGACTTTACGATACTGCTATTTGCCTACAGCATCGACAACGCGCCCGCAGTTTGCTGCGATTTCGCGATGGGTGAAGAACTACCGGCCGAGATTATCGACGCGTTACGCGACCCCGCCGTGGTTAAAACCGCGTTTAATGCCGCGTTTGAGCGCATTTGCATTAGCCATTATTTCGGCTGGCCACTTATGGAGCCTGCGCAATGGAAATGCACGATGGTACGCGCGGCCCGTATGGGCCTACCGTTATCGCTGGGGCAGTGTGGCGAAGTGCTAAGGCTGACAGAGGGAAAAATGAAAGAGGGTGCAGCCCTTATACGTTATTTCTCAGTCCCAAACCGAGGCAAACGACACCTGCCAGCAGACGCGCCGGATAAATGGGAGGTATTTAAGCAGTACTGTATTAGAGACGTAGATACAGAGCAGCAGATATTAAAAAAAGTACGTAGGCTGGAGCCTGCCGAATTTGACGAACTGCTTTATAACTACGACCAGCGTATTAACGACCGCGGCGTATTGTTAGACCGACAGCTGGCCGAGAACGCGGCCCGCTTCGATGACGAATACAAAGCGCACCTTTTTGCGGAAGCGCAGCGGCTTACTGGTATGGAAAACCCAAACAGTCCCGCACAGATTAAGGAGTATATAGCTAAGGCCACCGGCCAAACTATCGGAAGCCTCAACAAAAAGGATTTAGGCGATTTGGAAGCGTCGCTAAAGTACTGGCCAAAAGCGCAGCGCGTTTTAGCGATACGCAAAGAGATGGGCAAGACCTCTAACAAGAAATATAGCGCGATGCTTAAATGCGTCTGTAACGACGGCAGAATACACGGACTTTTACAGTTTTGTGGAGCTAACCGGACGGGACGCTGGGCGGGCAGACTGGTGCAGGTGCAGAACCTACCGCAGAACCATTTAACGGATTTAGACTACGCGCGCCAGTTGGTTAAGGCCGGAGACTTAGAGGATTTTGAACTTAACTACGAAAACCCTACGCACGTGCTTAGCGAGCTTATACGTACCGCGTTTATCGCAAAGCCCGGCCATACTTTCCACGTCTGCGATTTTTCCGCTATCGAGGCCCGCGTTATCGCGTGGTTGGCAGGCGAAAACTGGGTACTGGACGTATTCCGCGCGGGTGGCGATATATATTGCTCTACCGCTGGTAAAATGTTCCACTGTACCGTCGAGAAGCACGGAGAAAACAGCGAGCTACGACCAAAGGGCAAAATTGCCGTGTTAGCACTGGGCTACGGTGGAGGCATTAACGCGCTGGAAAATATGGGCGGTAGCCGTATGGGACTGAGCGAAAGCGAAGAAAGGGAGATAGTTAAGAAGTGGCGGGACGCTAACCCGCATATCGTCAAATTTTGGAGTACGATAGAAGCCGCAGCAGTTAAGGCCATTAAGACCGGCGACAGCATCACAATACACCGCGGTATAATAGTTTCCTACAAATGGGGTATGCTGCTTATTACCCTACCGTCCGGCCGGACTATCTGCTACCCGCGTGCTACTATCGGCATCGAGACCGGCGACGGCTGGAGAGGCGACCACGAGATTATCGAGTATGAGGGACTGAACCAAACGACCAAAAAGTGGGAAAAGGTTAGAACCTACGGCGGTAAACTGACGGAGAACGTAGTACAAGCAACGGCCCGCGATATACTGGGTATGGTTATTATCCGGGCAGAGCAAAGCGGGCTACCTATCGTTTTCCACGTTCACGACGAAATAATAGTAGAAGCGAACGAAACGCAGACACTTAACGACGTAGAGGCGATATTTAGCCAGCCGATAAGCTGGTGCCGAGACCTACCGCTAAAGGGCGCAGGCTACACTACCCCGTATTACATTAAAGACTAACAAAGTAATTATGAACAAAAGATTTTTGAAATTTAAGTACGCCGCTATCCGCAGATACGGCGAAAAGCGATGGACTGCCAGTAACGGCGTTATCGAGTTTAACCCAAACTACACCGTAGGCGTTAGCAGCTTTGAAAAGGGAGAGTTTGGAACAGAGAACGATATACCATATATCGTCGAGTTATCCAACGGCACAAAGTTTTTGTGTTTCCTGCATAGCTACGGAAAGGGCGCAGAGGACGAGATACTGAGCGACCACGGAGAGGTAGCTAACAGCTACGCAGCAGATACCTGCTACGACAAGGTTAAAAAGAGTATGAACAAATTAAACGGTTACGACTATGGAAACAAATAAACTTAGCGACGCTGCCCGCGCGCGTATGTACCTGCTGGCCAAAAATGGCTACGACGTAGATAAGGCAAAAAGATGTTGGAACTTTGTAAACGACAGCAAAGAGGAACCCGCCAGTAACAGACTGTGCGATGGCATCTACCTTATAGGTAGCGACGGCACCGCGGTTTTGTTTGAGGGCAAGCTAACAGAGGCCCCACAGAGTACCGAGTATATCGGCATCGTACAAGGAGACCACAGCGTAGCGGTGGCCCTTACTGATATGGCAGGAGGCGACGACGTAACGCTTACCGACAGCGACGACAAAACCGGAGACAGCCAGTATTATATCGGGAACTACGAAGAAGCCGTGCAGGACTACGACGGAGAGACCAACACGCAGCACCTGCGTAAAATCGGTCTTAACCCGCAGATTAAGTTAAAAGACGGCGAGTATATCCCGTCGCTGGGCGAGTTGTATATAATCTGCCTTAACCAGTACGCAATTAACGAGGCCCTTAAATTCGTAGGAGGCCAGCCACTTGCTAAAGATTGGTACTGGAGCAGCACCGAGTACAGCGCCACCTTCGCGTGGTATTTGGGCCTCAACGGCGGCCGCGCGAACGCCAGCACTAAGGCGGCGTACAAGTTCAGAGTTAGGGCCGTTTCAGCATTTTTACGTTAGTAGTTAATAGTTATTCTTTAATCTTAGCCCGCCGAAAGGCGGGCACTTACAACCTTAAAGCATATGGAAGCGGACGAGATTAGATGCTGTGGTAACTGCGCGCTGTGCGTGTATACCTATATAGGCAGCGAGTACAGCCTAACCGATAATTCAGTGGACGACACGCAGGCGGCCTGCGTGGACTATATCGCGGAGGAGTAATTTATGGCTACACGTGATTTTAGCGACCGCGTGGCAGCAGAACTGCCCGCAGTTAATCTAACGGAGCTATACGCCCGGTTAGACGAAGAACTAAGACCCTTTGAAATGCGAGTTAGCAAAGCGCGCAAAGGCATAAGGGACGTACTAATTTTCTGCAACGATGCAGAGTATTTTAATAACTTGCTAAATGGATATAAGGCTAAATAATGATTTTTCCATAGACTTAGCGACCGCGCACAGCCGCATAGCTAAGAAATGGCGCAACCGGCACTGGCTTTGGTCTGAGCTGCTGCAACGATGCAGCGAAACCAAGCGTACCGGGGAGACGGCGGCCGAATACGCCCGTATGAGCAAGGAGGAACAAAGTAACGTAAAAGACGTGGGCGGCTTTGTGGGCGGGTATCTGAGCGGCGGCATACGTAAGAACGCTAACGTAATGTATCGTACCGTCGCCACTTTGGATATAGACTACGGCACCGTAAACGTATGGGACGACTTTACTATGGCTTTCGGCTTTGCAGCGATGATTTACAGCACGCATAAGCATAGCAGTAAGACACCGCGCTATAGGTTGGTTTTCCCACTCAGCAGGCAGGTATCGCCGGCCGAATATGAGCCGCTTTGCAGAAAGATAGCGGCCGAGATAGGTATAGACCTTTTCGACGATACCACCTATGAACTGCCCCGTTTATTTTACTGGCCAAGCACCAGTAAAGATGCTGACTTTGTTTTCGACTACCAAGACGGGCCAGCCTGCGACGTGGACGCTATACTATCGCAGTACGTCGATTATAAAGACGTTAGCGCGTGGCCGCTATCCAGCAGAGAGGGTGACGTTATAGCGCACGAAATTAAGAAGCAGGGAGACCCGACCGAAAAGCCGGGAGTTATAGGCGCATTTTGCCGCGCCTACAGTATCGAGGACGCTATAGATACTTTCCTTAGCGACAAATACGAGAAAACCGGACACGATGGCCGCTACACTTATAAGCTGGGAAGTGTGGCGGGCGGTTTGGTATGCTACGAGGGCAAATTTGCCTATAGCCACCACGAAACCGACCCCGCCAGCAAGCAGCTGTGCAATGCTTTCGACCTTTGCCGCGTGCATCTATTCGGCGCGCAGGACGAGGGCAGCAGAGCTTTAGACGTAACGAGAAAACCGAGCTACGCGGCTATGCAGGAATTTGCGGCAAAAGACAAAGCCGTTAAACTGCTGATGGCCCGCGAACGCGCGCAGGCAGCTGCCGACGATTTCGACGGCTTAGACGACGCGGAACTGCCCGAAGATTATAACGACGAGTGGAAAGCGGAATTAGAGTACACCAAATCCGGTAAACTGCTGTGCAACATAGCTAACATTATCCTTATACTGGAGAACGACCCCGCGCTGGCTGGCCATATAGTCCACGACCTATTTACGGGTATGGACTCAGCTAAAGACGGCCTGCCGTGGAATAAGAACGCTAACCAGTGGACGGACACCGACGACGCTAACCTGCGCGTATGGCTGGAAAAGCACTACGATATAACGGGAAAGGAGAAGATAGCGGACGCGCTAACAGCGGTATTAACCCGCCATAGCTATCACCCTATCCGCGACTACCTCTGCGGGCTAACGTGGGACGGAGTACCCCGACTGGATAGGATAATAATAGACTATATGGGCGCAGAGGACAGCGAGTTAAATAGAGCTATGAGCCGCAAGCACTTTGTAGCTGCCGTGGCACGCGTATTTAACCCCGGCTGCAAATACGACTACTGCCTTATTATGAGCGGTGCCGAGGGTATCGGCAAATCTACCCTGCTGCGCGTTATGGGTGGCAGATGGTTTAACGACAGTATTACAACGCTGGAGGGCAAAGAGGGTATGGAGCAGCTACGCCGTGCGTGGGTAGTGGAACTGGGCGAGCTTTCCAGCATCAAGCGTAGCGACGTGGAGCAGGTTAAGGCGCATTTGTCTAAGCAGGTAGATATTTACCGCGCGGCCTATGCGCGTCGAGTGCTGGAGCATCCGCGGCAGTGTGTATTTTGCGGAACCACTAACGAGGCACTATTTCTAAAGGGCGACACTGGAAACCGCCGCTTTTGGGTTATCCCGGTAGTGGCAGAACTGCGTAAGTATAGAGACTGGAGCGAAGCGATACGACGCGACCGCGACCAGCTTTGGGCTGAGGCCGTCCACTACTACAAGCAGGGCGAACCGCTATACCTCAGCGAAGAACTGGAGGCGCAAGCGAAGCAACGCCAGCAGGATTTTAACGACAACAACGACGACCCTATAGTGGCGATGCTGGATAAGTACCTTAATACCCTGCTGCCCGTGAACTGGGACACGATGGATATACAAGCGCGCCGTAGTTACCTGCGAGACCCCGACCCGCTGCAAGCAGAGGGAACCGTTAAGCGCGACAAGGTTTGCGCGGCCGAGTTTATTTGCGAGCAGCTGGGTAAGGATATGGCCGATAAGGACTATAAGTACCTATGCCGACGTGTTAGTAAGATGATAGGCGACCGGCCCGAATGGGAGCGCGTTAGCTCTACCAAGCACGCGGCGAAGCTGTACGGAACGCAGCGCGGATTTAGGCGCGTGGAACAGCCCGACGAGGACGACGACATATAAAAACGGCGGTAAACGCAACGGGCTAAAAAGGTAAACGCAAGGTAAACGATAAAAGCAGGCGACGAACGCGGACGGGTAAACGCAAAATTTCCGTTTACGCTATCGTTTACCGCTATCGTTTACCGCTAAGTAACTGATAATCAATAATAAATATATAAGGTAAACGGAGTAAACGATAAATATATAACTTATAGTATATAACGGTAATATGGGTATAAAGGTATATATACAATATATAATATACGTGTATAAGGGTGTATTAAAGGAAAAGTTAGTTTTTGCGTTTACCGTTTACCGGAGGCAGAAAAATGGATAAAACGATAGATAAGATAGTAAGACATGCGGACTACAGCGAGAAAGCTATAGAGCGTTATTTAGCAGCCCGCGTAAAAGAGCTGGGCGGCTTATGCCTAAAGTACAGTAATGCTGGTATGGTGGGCTTTCCCGACCGCGTTTGCTTATTTCCGGGCGGGGCTACGGAATGGATAGAGCTAAAGAGCAGAGGAGAGAAGCCGCGGCCTATCCAGTTGGTAAGGTTTAAGCAGATGGATAGTATAGGGCATCCCGTCCACGTCTGCGACAGCAAAGAGAGCATAGACCAACTTTTAATTAAATACGAGGGAGGGCGATAAAATGATATACAGAGCATACGACTACCAAAAGACGGCTACGCAATGGATTATAGATAAACCCCGCTGCGGTCTATTCTTAGATATGGGACTGGGCAAAACGGTATCTACCTTAACAGCCATACAGCAGCTAATAGACGACTGCGATATAGAGCGCGTTTTAGTGGTAGCCCCTAAGAAAGTAGCCGAAACGACGTGGAGTACTGAGGCAGACAAGTGGGAACACCTGCGAGGGCTTCGCGTGGTTAAGGTGCTGGGAACTGAAAAGCAAAGATGCTTAGCACTGGCCGAAAAAGCAGACGTTTACGTTACTGGCCGCGATAACTTTGTATGGCTTTGCGGAAAGTACGGCGGCCGTCTGCCTTTCGATGCTTTAGTTATCGACGAGCTGACGAGCTTTAAGAGTTCCAAGAGTGAGCGATTTAAGGCTATGAGAGTAGCGGCCCCGTCTGTAAAGCGAATTATCGGCCTTACTGGAACACCCGCGCCTAATGGCCTAATCGACTTATGGGCGCAGATGTACTGTATAGACCAAGGCGAGCGGCTGGGTAAGTCCGTAAGCAAGTACCGCGATAATTACTTTTCTACGCACAAGTGGAATAACATAGTAGTACGCTGCGATATTAAAAAAGGCTGTGAGGATATTATACGTAACAAGATAGCGGATATATGCCTTAGTATGCAGGCTAAGGACTATTTGCAGCTGCCGGATATGATAACGCACACGGTAAGCGTTAAGCTATCAGATAAGACAATGGCAGCGTATAATAAGTTTGAGCGCGACAAGGTGCTGGAGTTTAAGGCCGAACACGGAGACGAACCAGCAAACGTACTGGCCAACAGCGCAGCGGGCCTAATGAACAAGTTAAGCCAGTTTGCTAACGGTGCCATATATGACGACGACAAGCAGGTACACGCTATTCATAACGAAAAGCTGGATAGACTGGCCGAGATAGTCGAAGCGGCCAACGGTAACAGCGTTTTAGTGTTCTACCAGTATAAGCACGATATTACGCGCATTTCTGAACGTCTTAAAGGCTACCGGGTAAGAACCTATCAAGGCGAAGCCGATTTAAGGGACTGGAATAACGGCGAGATAGACGTACTACTGGCGCATCCGGCCAGCACCGCATACGGTCTTAATATGCAGCAGGGCGGCCACTATATCGTATGGTTTGGCACGGGCTGGAACTTAGAGCACTACCAGCAGGCTAACGCACGATTGCACAGACAAGGCCAGCGTTACCCGGTAACGGTCTATAAGCTGGTATGTAGCGGCACAGTGGACGACAGAGCCAGCGCAGCACTGGAGGACAAAAAGGGAGTGCAGCAGAGTTTATTAGATAGTCTGAATTACTTAATACGTAAACACTATGAGCGAAAGAAAGAGGGTTAATATAAGCATAGACCCGCAGACCTACAATAAGCTACAGCACTTAACTAATAAGTACAAGTTTAAGAACGTGTGCGAGCTGCTGGTATCTTTTACGCATATACTGTTAGACCGTATGGAGGGGGTAGAAAGCCGTAGGTACGATATACCCGACGACGACGGGGAGTATATAGATAGTATGTTTGCCGAGCTGGGCAGTATGCCTGCCAGTGGTGCAAAGGATAATGATATGCAGATAAGTAACTACACTAAGAAGAAAGTAATAAAAGGCTATGGCAAAAGATAAGAACTACCAAAAGCTGATACATACGAGCCGGTGGTTACGGCTGCGAAAAGAAGTATTAACAGCGCATCCGCTATGCCAGCGATGCTTAGCAGAGGGAAGAACCACAGCGGCTACAGAGGTACACCACGTTAAACCAGTAGAGGAGGCACTAAGCCAGCGGGAGCGCGTGCAGAGAATGTACGACGCACACAACACGCAGGCCCTATGCCACGACTGCCACGTTAAGGTACATACAGAGTTAGGTAGGTGCGGCCGGCAAGCGAACAAAGAACGCAAGGCAAAGCAGGCGCGCGAGTTTAACCATAGATTTTTTGGCGACGACGTTACGCAATGAACGGGGGCGTATTTTTTAACGGGGGTAATGGCCGTTAAACCTCGCCCCCACATTCGCGCGACGCGCAGCCAAAATTTGGAAACGCGGAACTTTGGCCGTATATGCGTATAAATATGCAGTAACACGGCGAACCCGCTAAAATTTAGTGATAATCGACGAAATAGTAACGAAAATAGCAAGAATATGGCTAAAACAGTAAAGGAGTACGTTAAGGATATTACCAAGACGTTAAAGCAGAACGGAACCTACAGCAGAGGGCTGGATATACAAATTACGTCGCTGGCCTCAGCTATGCGTAATTTGGATATGGCTAACGAACAAATCGACGGGCTGACCGAAACAACGGTTTACGAGACTACCCGCTACGGCGAGAAGTTGGCACCGCATCCAGTTTTCAAGATAGCCAAAGAAGCGCAGGAACTTATAACGCGACAGATGAAAGCGTTAGGGCTTACCGCTGTAGATTTGTCGGGAGGCGTGGACGACGACCCGCTGGCCGACTTAACTAAGAAGCTGACGAAGAAACGCCAGCAGCCTACTATTATCAAGACAAAGGAGGGCTAAGAGTATGGAACAGAACAACAGAGAAGCCGCGCGCAGCGTTTTTATATCGCTTACCGCGGCAGAGGTTATTTGGGGCTACGTGGATAGTACGCTAAAAATCTGCGCGGACAACCGGATAAGCGTAACGCTAAAGCTGTGCAGAGCTATTAAGGCTATGCGGGTAACGTATAACAATTTTGTAGAAAAGTCGTTAGACCACCAGCACCGCGAGAACGTCCGGGAGGCTGCTAAGGCTTTCCAACAGCAAAACGCCTATAACCTTACCGTTATGCGATACACCATAGCGAACGCGCTAAACAGCAAATACCGCGGCGAAGCTATAAGCCTTTCGGAGCTGCGCGTTAATGCGCTTTGCGGCATCGTAATGCTGCGCGCCCTGCGTATTATACCGGGCGTGGTTAGCCTGCCGCAGGTTAAGGACTTAGGCGAGATTATGGAGGCTTTCGTAGCCCCCTACGAGTTAGACCTAACGCAAAACGTCGAGCTGTGCCAAAAGATATTAGCCCGCCGTCTAATGGAGATAGAAGTTACGGAACCATAAAAGCATGACAGAAGAAGAAAAAGACAAACTGAGGCAGGCGAAAGCGGACGTTACCGACCTGCTGGCTAATATGGATATAGACCGTTACCGACTTACCGAGATAGATAGCCGGCTGGATAGCTACGTGCGTATGGTGGCAGGGAACCCGGACGCGCACAACCTCTACGAGCAGCTGGCCGTACAGCGGTTTTTCTATATGTGCGATAAGTACGGCATCAACGCGACGGAGGTATGGCAGTTTGCCGATTTCTACGAAAGTCTGTATTTTCCGGGAAAGACTGGGCAGCAGCGGTACGCGCTTACCCCGGTACAGTATTTCCAGTTTGCCAGTATATTTGCCTTTTGGGAGGGTACTAAGCGAGTAGTCCGGGAGGCTGTGCTATATGTGCCGCGTAAGTTTTCCAAGACAACCAGTACCGCGTCGCTGGCCGTGTATGACCTGCTGTACGGCGATGCTAACGCAGAGAGCTACACCGGAGCCAACAGTAGCGACCAAGCTAAAAAGTGTTTCGACGTTATCCGTAACTGCGTGCTGAAGTTAGACCCTAAAGAACGCCGCTATACCGTGAACGAGCAGACGGTTAAGAGCAAGCGAAAAGACCGTAGCGCGTTTGCGCAGTGCCTTACAGCCAACGCCCGCACAAAAGACGGTCTAAACGCCTCTACTGTGATTATGGACGAGTTTAGCCAAGCGCGCAGCAGCGAACTGCTAACGGTGCTTACTACCTCTATGGGTGTACGTGAGAACCCGCTAACAGCGATTATAACCACCGCGTCGGACGTATTCGACGGCCCATTTTACGAAATGCTGCAAGGTTATAAAGCTGTGCTGCTGGGCGAGTACGAGGACGATAGCGTATTTGCACATATATTTGAGCCGGATTTAGACGACGCGGAGGACGACGAAAACACGTGGATAAAGGTACACCCGCATTTAGGTATTACTGTATCGCTGGACTTTTACCGGCAGGAGTATAAGAACGCGGTACGTAATGGCAGCGAGGCTATGTTAGCTTTCCGTACTAAGCTGCTTAACCTCTATGCTGAGAACGAGCAGCGCAGCTGGATAAGCTCTACGCTGGCCCGCCATATATCTAAGCCTATGAACTTAGACGGCATCCAGGGCCGACCGGACGCGATGGTAGCTATAGACCTTAGCGAAAGCGACGACTTTAGCGCGGTTACTATGGGTATGTACGACGCTGGGCAGAAAAACTTTTATTTCCATACGGCCTACTTTTTTCCGGAGGGCGCGCTACCCGGGCACCCTAACGAAAAGTTATATAGGACGTGGGCGGCTAAAGGTTTCCTAATACTGACAGAGGGCGACGTAATAGACTACCGCGAGATAGTAAACTACGTGTTGAGGCTTAATGGCTATGTGCGTATATTGGGTATAGGTTACGACCCGTGGAAAAGTCAAGAGGTTATAAATATGCTGGCAGCGTCCGGAGCGGGTAACGTGATAACCGGCATACGGCAGACCTACGGAACCTTTACCGCGCCGGTAGAAAGTTTTGAACACGGCGCGAAAACGGGCCATATCTATATTAACGATAACCCGATTAACGCCTACTGCTTTGGTAACGCTGTACTGGATAGCGATAAGCTGGAGAACTGCAAGCCGATAAAGCGTAAGCATACGCAGAAGATAGACGGAGTAATAACTACGCTTATGTGTATGCGTCTATTTATCGACTACGAGAGATAAAACAAAGAAACCCGCCTATTTAGGGCGGGCTTTTTTAGTCTATATCATACTGGGCGGCTAACTGTGCTACCATAGCGTCGATAGCTTCGCCGAGTTTAACACCTGCTGCGCGCAGCTCAGTAATGCGTCTGCGGGTTACTGGGCTAATCATTACCGAGAAAGTAACGCGCGCACCGTCTTTCGATTTGGTAGGGCGGCCCGAACCCGGACGCGCCCCGCCTCTATGCTCTACTTTTGTACCCATTTCCAGCCAGCGTTTTTGCTTTCGTATTCTTTGTAAACTACGTCGATAGCGGCCTGCATATCCTTTGCCTGCTTTTTGCTAACCTTTTCCTCTACCACTACGGGCATAGCGTATTTGTGTGGCTGGATAGAAACGTAGTAGTTAGTTTTGCTTTCCTCTACATAAACCTTAGCGGTGCCCATACCGAACACGCAGCTAAATTCTTTTTCATTTATAATCTGCATAGCTATTTTGTTTTGTGGAGCCAGCCGTAGCCGGCCCCGGTTATTACTTGTTTTATCTGTTACGCTGCCAGCTCTATAAGTTTGTTAAGAAGCTGGGCGGCTGCCTGCTGGTTAGAACGGCTAACGATGCACTTGTTTGCCTTAACGTAAACCATATCATAGTTAGCCAGCCACTTTGCTAAGTTAATGGCCATACGCTTATCTGCTGGGTAAACTATGTGCAAATCTTCGTTAGCATCTTCGTATAAGTCCCCATACTGGCCGAGGTATTCCGATAACTCGCTGGACTTAATGCCGGGGTATTCTTCCCAAGTGTAAAAACAGTCTGCGAGTGCTTCGCGGATAGCCTTAACGGTGTTTGTAAACTCTAAATCTGCTGCGGTAACGTCCGCAAAGTTTTTGAAAGCTGCCATATTCATTTTGTTTTTGTGGGGCCGGCCGGAACCAGCCCCGGTTAATAATCTTAGATAAATGCTACCTTTTCTTTTGGTATGCCCACCGACCAGCAGTGTAGTATTATATCGGTTTGGCTTTTGTGAGCGCAAAGTATAGCGTTATCTTTAAGTCTTACCAGCTGAAAGTAGAAGTTTGCACCGCTGGGGTTATCGTAGATATAATCTACTACATATTCCGCATTATCGGAAATTGGGTATTTGTTGTCGTATAGTTTCATATCTGTAACTGTTTATTTGTTTAACTGGTGCAAAGGTAATACTTTATTTTGATTTTCCAAATGTAAAACCAAAATTTAACGCGGATTTAACACTTTTCGGGTAACTTTCCACCGTTATAGGGGTTATCGTGGTACCAAATAACCGATATTCGGGTTATAGATAGAGATAAATAGAATTTTAATGCGACTATTAGACGATATAAGGAACTTTTTTAGACGTAGCAAGGCTGTAGAGGAGGAGCCAGTAGCGAGCGCGCCAAGAACCGGCAGCGTTAATATATTCGCGCCCGCTGGTATGGACTTGTCTATAGCTACAGTTTACCGCTGCGTTAATATACTGGCCGATAGTGTGGCGAACCTGCCCGTACAATATATGCGCCTAAAGGGGGATATATTCGCGGAGGATAAAAGCAGCCGTTTACACTACCTGCTAAACGTGCAGCCGTGCCCGTATATGTCCGCTGTGGACTTTTGGCGTTTGGTGGTGCAGCACCTTTTACTAAACGGTAACGCCTATATAGTCCCTATCTACGATTTCGTTACTATGGAGGTAGCGCGGTTAGCTTTGGCCGAACCTACGGCCGTGGCGCACGATACTACTAACGATACGTACACTATCCGCGATTTTAACGCGGGCATTAGCGGCACGTACAGAGAGGACGAGATTATACATATTAAGAATTTCAGCAGGGACGGTAAAACCGGCTTATCTACGCTGGGCTTTGCCCGTACTACGCTGGATATTACCAGCACGGGCGATAACGAAACCCTTAACCGATTTGCCAACGGTGGTAACGTCCGCGGCATCGTGTCTAACGATACCAGCGTGCGCGGTTTTGGTGAGTACCAAGATAAGGAGCTGGAGAAAACGGCGGTAGATTTAGACGGCCGATTTAGAAGTGGCGAGCGTATCGTATCGCTACCGGGGCAGGTGCAGTTTAGCCCTATTTCGTTAAGCTCTACCGATATGCAGTTTTTGGAAACACGTAAGTTTAGCGTCCGCGAGATATGCCGCTTTTTCGGCGTGCATCCGTCGTTTGTGTTTGACGATACAAGCAATAACTACAAATCTGCGGAAATGGCTAACGTCGCTTTCCTCAGTACAACGCTTAACCCTATGCTGCGTAAGATAGAAGTAGAGCTGCTGCGCAAGTTGGTAGCCCCTACGTTATGCTGTAAACGCGTTTTTCAGTTTGACCGACGCGGTTTGTATGCCTGCGATTTGGATAGCAGGGTAAAATACCAAACTGCAACGATAGCGGCGGGCATCTACACAGTAAATGAATGGCGCAAGGCAGAAAACAAACCAGCTGTAGAGGGCGGCGATACCGTACTGGTGTCTGCTAACCTTAAAGGCATCAAGGAGGCCAGCGCGCCAGTGGCAGAACCGGAACCAAGTAGCGAACCAAAAGAACAGAATAAAGATGGCGAAGAATAAGAACACCGAAATAACACGTATGCTACACACGTGCGCGGAATTGCACGTGCGAGAAGCCGCGGAGGGCGAAAAGGAAAGCCGAACGATAACCGGCTACGCTATCCTTTTCGGCGTACCGTCCGCGCCGCTGTATGACTACGACGACGAGGAGGCCCGCGAAGTTATCGCGCCGGAGGCTATAACCAAAGAGCTGCTGGACGGCTGCGATATTAAAATGACAATGTTTCACGACCGACAGCTAATCTTAGCGAGAAGCAAGAACGGCAGCGGTACGCTTACCTATACCGTGGACGATAAGGGCGTGGCCTTTGAGTTTGAGGCACCGCACACGGCCGACGGCGATAAGGCACTGGAACTGGTACGACGCGGCGATATAGCGGGCTGTAGCTTTATGTTTACTACCCACTATTACGATAGTGCCTACGTATCGCGCGACGTTAAGCGCGAGAACGGTAAGACTGTGGTAACATATACCGTAAATGTCGTAACGGGCGTTTACGACTTTACACTGGCTGCCGACCCTGCATACCCGGACACTAATTGTGAGGCCGAGGCCCGCGAGCTGGTGCAGGAACTGCGAGAGGCTGAGCAGCCAAAGAAAGACGAAATGAAAATGCGTGAGCAAGTGCGCGAAATGCGCCGCGCTGCTGCGCAGTCGATTTAGATTTAAGTTTAACCCTAAAAGTTTTTTGTATGCACAAGAAAACAGTTAATGTGCGCGAGTTGGTTAATAAGTATCAGACCAACTGCGAGCGTATCAGCGCGATTGCTGACGCGTGCGAAAAGGAGCAGCGCGAGCGCAACGAGGCTGAGACTACCGAGTACGAGGCGTTAGTACGCGAAAACCAGCTGCTGCAAATGAAGATGCAGGCCGCTGCTGCTGAGCAGATGCGCGAGAACCCTAACACCGTGGCCGACGTAAACGCGATTATTCGCGAGAATATGAGCAACGGCAAGCAGACCCAAATTATGTTAGTACGTGATTTGGTAATGGTGGCAGACGCTGTACCCGGTGGCATCGTACCCGTAAAGGTGCAGGATATTTTAGACCCGCTGGTGGAGGGCCTTATCCTTAACAAAGTTGGTTTGCCAATGCCTACCGGTTTGGCCGGCGATTACGTTTGGCCTACCTACGAGACCGTAGAGGCTACTATCGCAGGCGAGGGCGTAGCACTTACAGACACCAAAGTAAAGCTGTCTAAACTTACCGCGTCGCCTCAGCGTATCGGTATCGCTATTCCAGTAACCCGCCAGTCGATGATGCAGACCGAGGGTATTTTGGAACTGATTGTTAAGAAACTTATGCCGCTTTCGGTATCTATGTTGCTTAACAAAATCCTTTTCAGCACTACTAAGGTAACAGCAGCTACCACACTGGTAGGCCCGTTTGTAGGTTTGGCCGCAACTGCAACCGCTTTCAGCGCGACCCCGACCTTTAAGGAGTTTAACACCCTTAAAGCAAAGGTGCTGGCTACCGGTGTCGATGGCGATAACCTTTGCTGGGTAATGACTAAGGCGCAGAAAGCTATCGCCGAGTCCACACCAAAGGACGCGGGCAGCGGTATTATGGTTTGCGAAAATGACCATATCGCAGGCCTGCCAGTGTTCACTACAAACTATATCGGAGAAAATAACATCGGTTTGGGCGACTGGAGATACCAGCCTATGGGACTTTTCGGCGATATGTCGTTTGTTATCGACCCTTACAGCCAAGCACGTAAGGACGCTGTAGATTTCGTGCTTAACGTGAACTACGGCACTACTACTTTGCGTAAGGAAGCGTTTGCGCTTGCTAAGGTAACACCGGCTAAGTAACAAGAGAGTATTAACATACGTAGAAGTTTATAGCGTTTAGTTATGGCTACAGTGGATTTAGAACTGCTTAAAAAACACGTCCACGCGGACGACTTTACGGACGACGACGCGTATTTGCAGCACCTATTAGGCGCGGCAGAGCAGTACGTATGCACAGCCACCAACCGAACCAAAGACGAACTGCTGGAGGCTGGCGGGGGAGATTTCCCCGCTATGCTACAGCAGGCCGTCTTACTTATCGCCGGACACTGGTATAACCAGCGCGAAGCGGTTAGCGGTGTGCAGATGGCCGAAGTACCCTACACTATGCAGGCCCTAATTAAACCATATCGTAAACTGGTAAGCGATTAAACCGTATGAGAGCAGGAACCCTAAAATATAAACTACAGCTGTTAGAGCCTAAGCGCGTTACCGACCGTATGGGCGCAGAACGTACCGAGTATGTGCCTACCCGCGTAGTACGTGCTGAACGTGTACGAGCTACTGGTAGCCGCAGCGAGGAAGTGGGCGAACATTTCCCCGCGCATACAGCCGAGTTTAATATACGCGACGCGCACCCGGTGCAGGAGAACTGGAGAGCGCAGCAGCTGGGCGGCAACCTCTATACGATTGTGTCGATTATACCTAACCGCGATAAGGGCTATAATACCCTACTTTGCGACCGTGTAAACGAATAACTTTACCATTATGGCACAGAGCATCGAGTACGACGACAAGAATTTGCAGCGGTTATTCGCTGAGCTGGAGCCTAAACGCAGGATGCAGGCGTTAAAGGGAGGTTTCCGCAGGGAAGCCAACAAAGTACGCAAAACGGCTATAAATAACCTGCGCAGTAGTATTAGCTCTAATAAGGATTTGGAAAAGGGCGTGCGCGCTATAGTGTTTAAGCGGGCCGCAGGTTTCCGGGTAACAGTTGGTACTAAGAAAGCGGGCAAAAATGGTAAAGGCGAAGCGGGATTTCACACGAACCGGCAAGGACTTAAAAAGCCCGTGTTAATATGGGCCGAGGACGGAACCGCGGAGCGTGAAACGAAGCCTAAGCAGGGCACCCGGCGACGGGCCAGCCGAGAGCGAGAGGCACACCGAACCGGCAAAATGAGGCGTTACGGCTTTATGGCGCAAACGCTTAATGGTGTCCGGGACACCGTAACGCAGGATATACGGGATATGGTAACAGAGAATGTAACGAAAATAGCAGAAAAGTATGGCTGTAAGTAAAACGAGTTTATCGGCGGGCGAGATTATCCGCGCTATCCTTATTGACGACGACGAGGTAACGGCCCGTACTAAAAAGGTTTTCCCCGTGGTTACAGATAGTGCAGAACTGCCCTATATACTGTATCGTCGCACACAGTTAACTAAGGAAGCCGTTAAAGGCCGTGTAGGAGCCGATACCGTGGGTATCGAGATACTTTGCTACACCGCCGATTATACGGAGGGCGTAGAGCTGGCCGAGGCCGTGCGCGCGGCTTTGGATAACGTGCAGTACAAAATCGACGGGCTGGCTATGCGTAGCTGCAAACTTTCGGATAGTGAGGAGGGCTGGCAGGCCGATGCGTATGTGCAACAGTTAGTTTTTGAAGTAAAGATTTAAGAATATGGCAGGAACAAAGACGGGCTACTGTAATGGTAGCGATATGCTGCTTTATGTAGGCGGCAAAGCGGTGGGTAGCTGTACCAGCCACACCACCACATTTAACAGCGAGACCAAAGAGCGCGCCGTTAAGCCAGTGGCTACCGCTGGTATATCCGGCGGCCTATGGAAGAAAAAGGGCGTAGTAGGTCTATCGTATTCTATCAGTGCCGAGGGTTTGGTATTCTACGACGAGACCGAAAACGGATTTAAGGAGCTTTTCGCGCTGTGGAAAAGCGGCAAGTCTGTAGAAGTTAAGTGTATGGAGCGAGAGCAGAGCGAAAAGCCGTATTTGGCTGGTAAGTGTGTTATTGCTTCGCTGGAACGTACCGACCCGGCTAACGACGACGCGACGTACAGTATTTCGCTGGAGAACGACGGCGAGCCTACAACGCTGGACGAAACCGCGATTACTGAAACACCGGGCGAATAAAATTTGCGCTTATGAAAACAAATATAGAAGTAACGATTAACGGTAAAGTGTATCCGTGTCGCCCTACTATGGGCGCGATGCTGCGCTTTAAGAAAGAGACCGGCAAGGAGGTTACAGAGATTACTACGGATAACTTTAGCGACCTTTGTACGTACCTCTACTGCTGTGTAGCGTCTGCCTCAGCTGCTGACAAAGTGCCTTTCGATATGCCGCTTATGGATTTCGCGGACGCGTTATCCGCGGAGGATATGGAGAACTGGGCAAAGGCGATGCAGGCGGGAGCAGCAAAAAACGGCGAGGCTGAAAAAAAAAGATAGGCCCCGTTAAAGGCATCTACGATTTACTGGGTATCGCGCTGTCCGGCATACGCTTATCTTATGACGACTTTTGCAAGATGGATTTTGCAGAGTTTGAAGCCGTCTATAAAGCGTATGCGGAGCAGCGCGATTTTGAGTATAAGGACTGCTGGGAGCGTATGCGCCTACTGGCTACTATTACCATACAGCCGCATATCGCTAAAAACAAAAAGATAACCCCGGAAAAGTTGCTACCGTTTCCGTGGGATAAGCAAAAGGGCAAACGCGCTAACGCTAAGGCAAAGGATATAACACCAGCGCAGCAGCGTAAGCGTATGGAAGAATTAGTAAAGAAACTGGGCGATAGCCTCTAAATGTATAAGTATGGCAGGAAAAAGCACCATATCTATAACTTTTAAGCTGGACGGCGACAGCAAAAGTTTTAAGGATTTGGCCCGCGATGCAGACGGGCTAAAAAAGGTTATTACGTCCACGCTATCGGAGGCCGAACAGCTAAAGGGCAGCGCGATAAACTTTGCTGCTTTGGCTACTGGCATCGACGCAGCGCAGCGTAGTTTTAACCAGCTGCAAGCCGGTTTGCAGGATTTGGCCGACGCTTACGCCGTGCAGGAAATGGCCGAAACAAAGCTATCTACCATTATGCGGCAGCGTATGGGCGCGACCGATAAGGAGATACAGAGCATTAAGGAACTGACCAGCGCGCAGCAGGAAATAGGCGTTATCGGCGACGAGGTACAGCTAAGTGGCGCGCAGCAGGTAGCTACTTTTTTGAAAGAAAAAGATAGTTTGGAAACCCTGCTGCCTGCTATGAATAATTTGTTAGCGCAGCAAAAGGGACTATCTGCCACTACGGGCGACGCGGTGCAGATAGGTAACTTAATGGGTAAGGCTATGATGGGCCAAGTAGATGCACTAAAGCGCGTAGGTATTAGCTTTTCCGAGGCTGAGGCCAACGTAATTAAGTACGGCACCGAGCAGGAAAAAGCCGCGATGCTGGCCCAAGTGATACAGAACAACGTAGGCGATATGAACGCCGAGTTAGCCAAGACGGACAGCGGAAAGCAGCAGCAGTTAGTAAACACGCTGGGCGATATGAAAGAGGAATTAGGCGCGATGGTAAACGGCGCGCTGCCTTTCGTTACTATCGCGGCGCAGGCCACTACTGCGCTGGCCGGTGTTACTACTTTGGTGGCAGGCATTAAAACCCTATCTGTTACGCTGTATGCGTCCGCTAAAGCCTTTTTAGCCTCTACTGTGGCGATGGTTAAGAATAAGGGCGCGGCTTTGGCTGTAGCGGCTGCGCAAAAGGTTGTATCTGTAGCTACGGCAGCGTGGACGGCCGTACAAAAGGTACTTAACTTTGTACTTACTGCTAACCCTATCGGCATCGTAATAACGGCCATAGGCGCGTTAGTGGCGGCTATCATATACGCGTATAATAATTGCGAGAGTTTCCGGAAAATCGTAGATAAGGTTTGGGAGGCTATTAAACCGCTGGCTACCGCCATTATGAACGGTTTGGCTAAGGCTTTCGAGTGGCTGGTAGAGAAATGTAAAGAGGCGTGGGAATGGCTGAAAAATATTTTAGGGCTGGGTAATAAAAAGGTGGAGGTAGCCGTAAAGGTAACGAAGCCGAAAGCCGCGCCTAAAATTGATTTGGCCGAAACACAGAAGAAATACGCGAACCCGCCGGGCAAGCCTAAGCCAACCGGAGGCAAAGCCACTACCCCAAAGGTAGAGGCCCCGAAATTCGACGCAAACGCGACCACCTTAAAGGCGATTAGCGATAATATAGATATACTGCGTAAGAAGCTACAGACGGCCAGCGTAGAAGAGGCGGCGACCATTAACCAGCAGATAGCCGGCTGGCAGGAAAAGGCCGACGCTATCGAGAACGCGGGCAAAGCTGCGGAGGATAATAGCCCACTTTGGAAAGAGGACGCGACCACCTTAAAGGAGATAGGCGATAATATCAGCATATTGCAGGAGAAGTTACAAACCGCCAGCAAAGAGGAAGCAGCGACCATTAACCAGCAGATAGACGCGTGGAACGCTAAGGCCGACGCTATCAAGAACGCGGGCAAAGCTGTAGATAGCGGCCCGCTGTGGAAAGAGGACGCTAAGACCTTAAAGGATATTAACGATAACATTAGCATACTTACCGACCAGCTACAGACTGCGACCATAGACGAGGCCGCGGCTATTAACAAGCAGATAGACGCGTGGAACGCTAAGGCCGACGCTATCAAGAACGCGGGCAAGGAGGCCGAGAAAACCAGCGTATCTGTAAGCAAATCGCTGCAAGACGGCTGGAGCGGTATAAAGAATATAGCCAGCAGCGTAGAGGGTATAACCGACGCGTTAAAGGGCAACAGCAGCGCGTGGCAGATAGTAGTAGGTATTATCGACGGCTTTATAGGTCTATACAACGGCATACAGACGGTAGTAGGCATTATTAACCTGCTTACTGGTGCCAGTGCCGCACACGCGGCCACTAAGGGCGTAGAAGCCGCGGCAGAGACTACCGAGGCTACAGTACGAGGTACAACGGCAGCCACTAACGCGGCATCGTCTGCGGCGATTATTACCGCTAATAAGCTGGAGGCAGCCAGCTGGAAAGAATTAGCAGCAGCCGAGTATATGGCCGCACACGCGTACATACCTTTTGCGGGTTTTGGTATCGCGATGGGATTTACTACCGCGATGCTGGCGGCAGTAACAGCGGCAGGTATTCCGATGCTGGCCGATGGTGGCGTAGCGTCCGGCCCTACGTTAGCGATGGTGGGCGAGTATGCCGGAGCCAACAGCAACCCGGAAGTTATCGCGCCACTGGATAAGCTGCGCGGGCTACTGGCCGAACCCGGTAGCGGCATAGATTTAGGCAAAGTGGAGTTTAAGATACGCGGCCGCGAGCTGGTAGGTATCATAGCAAAGGAGAATAACCACACTAAACGCAGTTAGTATGAAGTATTTAAGATATAAAGGCGAATTTCTAAGTATATCTAACGTGTTATGGCGTGCAGAGATATGGCAGCAGGCCGGCGGCGAATTTGAGGCCGTCGGCCTGCTGGAGTTTGACGCGGACGAGCCGCTATCTATCGAGTGGAACGAAAAAAGCAAAGAGGAAGTTATACAAGGCAGTACAGCTACGCTTAAAATAATCAGTCCGGGCGATAGAACCTACGAGGATTTATATAGCATCGAGGTAGGCCGCGTTAGACTGGATATATACCGTAATAATGCGCTGTACTGGAGCGGCTGCATAGATACAGAGTTTTACGAAGAACCCTACGAGCAGCTAAACGGTTATACGGTGTCGTTATCGTTTACCGATTTCGGCGTACTGGAGCGACTTAAATACGATTTGGGTAATATGCAGACGCTGTACGAGATTGTTAGCTACTGTATAGGACGCTGCGGTATTAACTGCGGCGGCATAGACGACAGTCTAATAAGTACCGCGCTAACTGGAAGCTCTAAAGCTATGCGCCTTAGCGACGTTAAAGTACGTAGCGATAATTTCTACGACGAGGACGGCGAAGCCTCAACGCTAACCGAAGTTATCGAGGGTATTTTACAGCCGCTGGCCCTGCGTATGATACAAAGAGCCGGTAAGGTTTATATCTACGACCTTAACGGCCTATATCGGCAGGCTAATAAGCTGCCTATCGTATGGGACGGCAGCAGCCAAACTATGGGCGTAGATGTGGTGTATAATAACGCTAAAATTACGTGGAGTACCTACGCGCAGAGCGGTAATTTATCGCCGACTGATTGCTGGGGAAGCATTAAAACAGATGCTACGCTTACGGCCTTAAATCAGCTTAGCGGTGGCAGCAGCAACGGAGCTACCTATTTTTCATATCACTACAGCACCGCGCTAACCGACTGGATAGACGCGACCGACTGCGGGTTTACTATATGGGTAGCTAAGGAGGGCAATAACGCAGAGCTGGGCGACGGCGTTTATTTTTACAAGATTGTGCCGCAGTACGATGGAAGCGAAAGCGAGGGTATAGCGGTATTTTGGCAGTCTGTGGCGGGTATCAGAGTAGGAACAAATAAAAACTGGTATGCGGAATATAGGAACCAAGGGCACGGGCAACCAAAGATACCGGGCACCACTGCCAGTATAGGCCCTGCCTTATTCAAGAGTAACCCGGTATGGGTACCACCTATCGCGAACAGCAGCGAGTTAGTAGTACGGGTGGGCATAGATATGCTGTTAGACCCGCGATTTAACCCGTTTGAAAGCGCGGCTAATATAATGAAGTACGTCGAGCAAAAAGACTGGTACGACCAGTTTAGCAGGTATGGTAATTTCGTGTATGTACCCGTTACTATCAAGTTCCAGCCGGACGGTAGCGACACCGTGTACGTATGGGATAATCGCAGCATCGTTAAGAGACCCGTAAGTTATCCTGCTACTACGATTAACGACACATACGGCAGCTGGGTAGAATATACTGGAGACAAAGCCCCGAACGCGTGGGGCTATCTTTGCTACTACGACGCGCGAGACCACGTAGATACCAGCGGCGTACTGGGTTGGAAGAAGAACCGGCCAGCGATTAACCCGCACAAGCAGGCTACTATATCCATATTAACCAACGCAGAGGCAGGGCAGTATATCCCTTATCCGAACTTTGGAGGCGGTGGCGGTAAACTGTGGGTAGAGGTACGCCGCGAGGGTTGGCTAATTGTAAATGAGGGTACAGACTTAGAAAAGGCAGAAAACGGCCCTAAATCGCTTTGGGGTAAAATCGCGTGGCTTTTAATGAAACTGCCCGAAATTGAAATTATGAACGCTGGCCAGTTTGACAAGACCATAAACACCGACGACGTAGAGTATAACGCGCAGCTGAACGGAGCGGCTAAGGAGCCTATCGAGATAGACACCATTTGCGGCACCAGCGCGGAGGGAGTACCGACGGCCCGCGGTGCTTATTTCAACGCCAAGACCGGCAAACAGATAACCACCTTTACCCGCGCTGGACGTACCACGCAGGCCGAGGACTTGCTAATAGGAACCCTATACAGCCAGTTTGCGCAGCGCAGGACTACACTAAGCGGAGACGCGCAGATATTGCACGAACCTATAGCGGTGTATCGAGAGGACAACCAAGACGGCAAACTGTTTATGGTGGCATCTGAAACGCAAGACGTTAGAATGGATTGCAGCGAGGCTGTATTTGTCGAGCTGCGCCCGGACGAGTATAAACGTAATAACGAGTAATGGGATATGGCAGTATATGAATTAAAGACCTTTAAGCGCGGCCAGCGTCCGCGTAGTGAGCGTTTGCGCGAGCTGGGAGGCGAAAGCACCGGAGGCGGCAGCACTGTAGTAACCGTTAATGGAAGCGGCAGCGCGGTAAGCCCTAACGACCATTACCACGCCAATAAGCAGGCGTTAGACCAAATCAGCACAGACGCGGACGGCTACGAGTATTTAACCCGACAAAAGGAAACGACCGACGACAAGGGTAACGCGGTATATGAGCAGATAACGGAAAAGGTAAAAGCCGGCTACGCGGACGTAGCTAACGACCTTACCGAGGATAGCCCGATACGTAAACAGTTCCTTAGCCGTTTAGTCGATGATGTGGCCAAAGGTAATATAACCTTTGAGCAGGCTATACGTGTAGCGGGCGTTTCCTATATGGGCGGCGGTGCTGAGTTTGGAGAGTTTATTAAATCGCTTTACGCTGGCAAGGGCGCGGGCATCGACGCTAAGGGTAACGCGGAGTTTGAGAGCGTGCGGGTACGTAGTTACTTTGAGTGCTTAGAGCTTATTATTAACCGTCTTAGCGCGATAGAGGGCGACCAGTTGCTTACTGAGGCCGACACTATCGACAGCGTGGACGATTTGGGCGATAACTGCTACGGCCTACACCTACGCAGCAAGTGGGACGGGTATTTTACCGCGCAGGCAGTTGGCAACGTGTTAAAGGGCATTATTAACACACTGGCCAGCGGCAGCGGTAAGTATTACACCTGCTGGCTACGCGTGAACAGCGTAAACACGGCTAATAATTATATCGAGGTAACGGCCTACCCGGACGAAGATACGCCAGCCGGAAAGAACTACGCGCCCTGCGAGGCTATGAAGATAGCGCGCTGGGGTAATCAGACAGACACCAAACGCCAAAGCTGTATTTATCTATCCAGCACGGAGGGCCGTATAGTTAGGCTAACCGGAGTAACTAAGCCTATCGTCGAGGCATCCAACTACGGCGCGACCTTTGGCACCCTGCCGGAGTTCCTGCGCGAAATGGATTTGCCGATAGTCGAGGGGCAGGACTACGTTTACGCGCGTGGTTTGATTGTGCAGGATATTATACGTATCGACTATCAAGGCCGACCAGTTAGCGATGTTATAGACCGCGGGCAGTGGGACGCTACGGCTAACTACTACTGCGAAGCCATTAACCCCGATACTGGCCGCTATGAGATTAGCGACGTTTGGTATATGGGTTGTAAATGGCGATGTGCCAAGACTGGAACCAAGACCGCGCCCGCGTGGAATAATACCGACTGGGCGATGGTAGAGGGAAACCCGCAGTTTACGGTAGAGTTTGCAGATACAGACTATATTTTCGACCCCGACCGCTTCGCGCTTACGCTTACCATTATCGCCCGGCTGTATAATATGGATATTACAGACGATATACTGCCCGCAGATGTGCAATGGACGCGTTACAGCGAGGACGCTAAAGGTAACGAGCGCGTAGCCTCAGATAACGCGTGGGCGTTAAAAAGGGCCAACGCTGGCAAGTCTATAGACCTTACTATAGCAGACTGCGACCTTAACGGGTATATGCCGAGAACCCTAAAATTTATAGCTACCGTTACTTTGCGAGACGGCCAAGGCCGAGAAGCGGGTACCGAAAGCGCGATTTTTGAGTATTAGTAGAAAGGTTTAGCAAATGAAAACAAGAAGATTTGATTTTAACTGGAAACCGCTACAGCTACAGATTTCGTTTGCTGTGGAGGGCAGCGTACCGGATAAGCAGAATTATAACGCGCATACTGGGGAGTTTACCCCGGACTATACGCTAACGCCGTTTATCTTACAGCCCGTGGTTTCCATACTGGATAAGGACGAGATAGTAACGGCTGGCAGGGTAAACCACCAGCTTACTAATGTCCGCTGGTACGAGACAGTAGGCGGCAAAAAGACGCTTATAGCTGAGGGTAACACCGACTACGAGATTACCACCAGCGGCAGCGATGCTGGCCGTATCAAGGTAAAGAAGAACGCGCAGCCTAAAAGCCCTATAACACTGGCCTATTACGCGGAGTACACAGACAACCGTAACGGGCAAATTATGGTTATACAAGGTAGCTATATGCTGGACTGTAGCGACGCGGCCGACGTTATCCGCGTGGAGCTTGATTGCGCGCAGCAGACTATCTACAACCCGTTAAGCGATAAGAACGAGCAGACCGTTAGGGCTACCGTGTGGGTAGGCCCGAACAAATGCGAGGCAAGCAAATACGCGCTGGTTTGGGAAGTGCAGGACGAGGCGGGAACGTGGAGAACCGCGGGAGACGATACAGTACTGGACTACGATTTGCAGACGGGCGGCGACAGCATCACGATTAACCGCTGGCTTATGGGTAGCGAGCGGCATATACGCTGCCGTGTTAAGTATTCGGCCACTGGAGACCCTGCCAGCGTAGCCCTTAACGACGCTACACCGATGGCAGAGGCGGTATTTATCCGCAGACTGCCTGCTTATGAGTTTGATTTATCCGGAGTGCCTTATAACATACCAGCAGGTAGCCGCGAGATAGCACCTACCGCGACAGTACAGACAAATAACAGCGATATAGCCAACTTTGAAAAGGAGCTTTTACCGCTATGGTATATCGCGACTAACAAGGTTAGCGGCAGCCTCAGTTATTCGCTGGTTGGGCACGGCGCGGCCCCGATAATCCCTACTACCGCTATGGATAGCAATAACGGCGCAGTAGTAGGACTGGACGTAAAAGATAGAGGCTACGCAGGAGCGTTTACAGATGGCACCGACGGCGCGATATTCTGCGACGCGGACGGCTCAGTATTGATTATTCACTAATAAAGTTATAAAGATATGGCACGTTACATAAAGGTAAACCCAAAGGTAGCGCAGTACCTACATTTGGAAAGTGACAGAAACCGAGTAAAGGACGGTAATTACCTGCTTTGGCAGGCCGATATTTTGCCGTTTGGAAGATTAACCGAACTGCCGGAGATACTGGAGCGTATCGGCGGCATAGCTCTACTGGCAGGAGAAGCCCGCCAAGAGCAGGACGGCACCGTTATACACGAGCTACCGGAGGCTACCGATGAGGCGTTTAAGATTGTGGTAGTTAAGCAGCCCGAAAAAGAAACCGATACCGATAACCCGGAAGTCGAGCAGCCCGCAGGTGATAGCGCAGGAAACGGCGGCACCGGGGAAGCGGTAGAGGGAGCAGAGAGCGAAAAGGGAAGCGAGGAAACCGCAGAACCCGCGCAGCCCAAAGAAGAACAAACCGACAAAAACGAGTAAGGTATGAGCGTAGCAAGTTGTAGCAGAACTATTAAGTTTATCAGCAAAGCGGGAACCTATACCGCGGTTATTATGTCGCCAAGTGGCGACCTATACCAAGACTACGAGGGAACCAGCAGCGACGTAACAGCGATTTATCCGAACTTTGGCACGATGCAGCCAGTTTTATATTTCGTCTGTACCAGTAGCCGCGTAGCTGAGGGATTGGCCGACCCCGACGGTATGGAGTACTATTTTAACGGCCAAAAAATCGAGTTTAGCGGCGGCATTTCTACCGGAGTATTTGCTGGCTATTTTAAGCAGGTGGCACCAAGCGGCGACCAGTTGTATTACGGCCTGCAAATCCTTAAAGATATTGTGCAGCTGGCAGGCTTCGCGCCAGCCGTTATTAAGATGGTGGCTACCATTTCCTACGGCACGCAGAGCGACCAAATACAAGCCAGCTATACTATACCTATCCAGCAGGCGACGGGCAGCAGCTACCGTATTACTATCGTGGCAGGCGATACCAAGAACTTTGTTATAACTACAAAGGGCGGCAGCTGCGTATTAAAGGCTATGGCCTACCAAAGCGGAAAGGCCCTATCTAAAGACCTTACATACGTTTGGGAGAAGATGGGCGCGACTGGCTGGGAGACGCTGGCAGGTAAGACCGCACAGACGCTTACAGTTAGCGGTACAGATATTAACACCTACGGCGAGTACCGCGTACACGTATCGCGCGCTGGTGCCGAGATAGGCACCGATATTCAAGGCGTAATGGACGCGAGCGACCCCTACGATATAGACCCGCACCCGAACCCCGCGGACGAGGCTATAACCGAGGACACCAGCGGTAACGGGCAAGTTACCTACACCCCGGTAGTAGTTACGCGAGGAACCAGTACAAAAGCGTTAGATACGCAGTTTTATTTTGTGCTGAAAGACGCAGCCGGCGTTTACCTAAACAGCGACCGAACAACGCCAAAGACCAGCCAAACCGTAACGCGCGCGCACTGTGTGCAGGCTGGCGGCGACGTATCGGTAACTATAACCAGCGTTAAATAGCTATGGGAGTAACCAAGACACAAGTAGTAAAGTTTATCCGCAAAGGCGATAAGGGCGACGCGGGGGAGAATGGTATAACCATTTCCCTGCTGCCCGCTGCGCTTACCCCAAAGGTAGGCGTTAGCAGTACTTTGCGCGTGCAGGTGGCCTTATACGATGGCGGCCGGCTTATAGGCTATAACGACGAAACCGACGGTAATATGCTTTGCTCTACTTTGCCGACGAGTTCCGCGTATAAGTGGACGTCTAGGGTAGAAAGCGGAAAGTTTTATTTCGTTATTATGATTACCCCTACCGACACTACGGCTATTTCTTTGCCTTTTACTATTACGTACAAAGGCGCGAAGTATGACAGCGTTATAACTATCCAGCCCGTAGCCGATGGCGCGCAGGGAAAGCAGGGCGCGACCCTACGAGGCCCGCAGGCGTGGAGCGACTGCGCTAACGGGTATAGTTTCCAAGCGGGCGGCGATGGCGACAGCTGGAAAGACGTAGTTATTTACAAAGATAATTACTACAGCTGCATTAAAAGCCATACGAAAACCGCGGATAACTACCCCGGAAGCACGGCGGCCAACAATAACAAGTACTGGCAGCTGGGCGATAAAATCGAGCTGGTAGCGTCTAAAATTCTGCTGGCCGCCTACGCATTGGTTAAAAATTTAGGTGTAGAGGCCATAGATATGAAAGACGCGAGCGGTAACATAGTTTTCCAAGCAAAGGACGGTAACGTAATTTGCAAAAATGGCACTTTTGAAAATGTAAAAATTAAAGGCTCTGTTAGGAACCCGTTTACGTATGCTAACGACAGCATAGATACCGATTATAGCGATAACGTAGTTATGATAAGTAACGGCGGTAGCTGGATAGACGCGTATAGTATGCCGTGGGGAGTAGAACAAAGCGGCCGGCGTATCACTATCGTTAATTACAAATGGGGAAGCAGCACAGCGCAAGGAGTTGGAGCCATAAGCGCGCCGACCGGAAAATATTTTTACGAGGACGGAATACGCAAAAGTGAGCTAAAATTTTCACGCGAAGCGATAGAGCTATTAGGCTACGGAACCCCTACGCAGTTTTATGGCTGGATAGTATTAAAGCGTACCGACTTAATGACCGCATACAGATACGGGCGGGGCCTTAAAATTTTAGCGATGGGCCACGTAACTTCTAACGGCGTCATTACGGCTAAAACATTTGACGGCAGCAAGCTAACAGCTACACACCCCGCAGAGGGGGAATATACTATAAGTATGCCTACTAATTGGTTTTCATCTGCTGACGATGTGGGGGTAATACTTAACGGTGTAGGCAACGTAGAAGGCAGTAGTAAATCGTGGGGAAAACCTACGCTACTAACAAGGGCTACCAACTCTATTAAAATCGGTATGTCCGATGATGCAAGCGCAAATAACGCGGCTTTTGATTTTATGATATTTAATAAGAACGACTGGGCGACCATCTAAAAGTTTAAGATATGGCAACGAAGAAAACAAAGACACTTAAAGACGTAACGACGGTTAGCACCGTGAACGCGTCGCAGTTTATCCCGCTTACTGATGCAAGCGGAAACACCACAAAGGTATCGTTAGCGGGCTTAAAAGCAGCCCTGCTGGGCGGTATTAACCTTAACAGCATTAACGACGGTGTGTTTATTATGTTCCACCGTAAGAGCGACGACTACCCGCTTATGGTTAAGCCGGATAAGTGGCCGAGCTACCAAAGCAGCGGCGAGATAGCCGAGGGCGTGGTAGTCGTCGAGGGCGGTAAGATGCTGGTAGTAGCACCGACCGAAGCCGACAGCGCGGGTTTGCTGTGGAGCAGCGCGGCTGTAAGCGGAGGCGGCAAAACGACTACCGACCGACTTACAGCTATGGAGGACTGGACGGGTAAGGCCAGCACCGCGGCACAGATTAAGCACGCCGAATGTAATACGGCCAGCTACGCACCCGGTTTCTGTGCTAAGTATAGCCGCACCAACGCAAACGGCAAGGGCCTAACCGCTGGTATGTGGTGGCTGCCGTCACTGGGCGAGCTGTTTTGCATCTACGCGAATATGCGTAAAATCAATTACGCGCTATCGCTTATTAACGGAGCTACACAGCTGGCCGAAACGTGGTACTGGAGTAGCACCGAGTACAGCGCGACCTACGCGTGGCATTTGACCCTCGACAACGGCGGCGCGTACTACAGCACTAAGGCAACGTACAAGTACAGGGTTAGGGCCGTTTCAGCATTTTTACGTTAGTAGTTAATAGTTAAACTTTATCCTTTGGGTACGGCGAAAGCCGTACCTATCTAAAGAAATTTTCAAAAACCCGATATATGAATAAATCGAAGCTGGTTTCTAATACGCAAATCTACTTAGACAGTAGAAAGCTGTTAGACGTGATACTGGACGTTACGCCAAACTTTCCGAGAGCTTACAAGTACACCATAGGCAATAAGATGCACGAAATAGCTATAGCCCTAATATCGGAGATTTCCGCAGCGTACATAAACAGAGACCGCGCTACACGCATCCAGCATTTGATTAACTTTCAAGCCGAGTTTGAGGTACTTAAAACGCTTATTCGTATAGCGGGCGAAAGGAAATGGATTTTAGGGCAAAGCAGACACGCGGATATAATCGAACTTACGGACGCTATCGGCAAGCAGGCTACAGCGTGGAAAAATTCGTTAATCGCGTTAGACAGCAGACGGAATAACGATTAAAAACGAGAATAGAAAAAGTTACGACTTTAATAGCGTTATAGTTATCTGTGTAAAAATGGGCCGCACACTATCTTTTATAGTTATGGCTGCGGGCGTTCAGTCCAAAGCAAGGGCGGCACGGAGTTGCGAGTACAGCGCGACCAACGCGTGGAATTTGAACCTCAACAACGGCAACGCGAACAACAACACTAAGGCAACGAACAAGAACAGAGTTAGGGCCGTTTCAGCACTTTTACAGATAACAGTAACCACACGAAGCAAAAAATAGGATTACGACCGAGGGACTTTTAGAAGCGTACTACGACTGCCGCAAAAGGAAGCGGAAAACAGCCAGCGCGATAATGTACGAAATAAACTACGAGAGCAAGCTAATAGAGCTGCGCGACCGGGTTAATAACCGTACTTACCAGCCGGGTAAATCTATTTGCTTTATCGTTACACGTCCGAGGTACCGGGAAGTATTCGCCGCTGCTTTCGAGGATAGAATTATACACCACTGGATAGCGATACGTTTAGAGCCGCTATTTGAGCAGATATTTAGCCCACGTACAATTTAATTGCCGCAAAGAAAAAGGGCAGCTGTACGGCGTTAATATGCTGGTAAACGATATAAAGACGTGCAGCCGGAACTATACGCGCGACTGCTACGTTATGAAACTGGATTTGCAGGGTTTCTTTATGAGCATTAACAAAGCGATGCTGGCTAAGATGGTGGACGATTTCGTAGTAGAGACGTACACCGACGAAACCGATAAAGAGACGCTGCGCTACCTATGCCGCACCGTAGTGCTACACGAACCCGAATATAATTGCGAGCGACATAGCCCGTTAGGATATTGGGACTACATACCGGCTAACAAATCGCTTTTCACGAATGGGCGCGGCTACGGTGTGGCCATAGGTAATTTGTTTTGCAGTTATTCGCTAACTACCTGCTTAACGTACTGGACTGGTTTCTGCTTGAAGATTTAGGGTTTACGTATGTGGGCCGTTACGTCGATGATTTCTACGTAGTCGATACGGACAAAGCAAAGATGCTGGACGCGGTGCCAAAGATACGCGCACTACTGGCCGGCTACGGCTTAACCCTGCATCCGGATAAATTCTATATGCAGCATTACACTAAGGGCGTATCGTTTACGGGCAGCGTAGTAAAGAAAGATAGAGTTTACACAGCTAACCGAACTATCAAAAACGCAGTAATGGCCGTGCGTCGCCTCAACAGAGCGGAGACGCTACCGGAGGTTATGCACGCAGTGGATAGCATAAACAGTTATTTAGGCTGCCTGCGCCACTGCCGCGAATATAACCAACGGGCCAAACTGCTGCGCAGGATAGAGCCGAGGTGCTATAAGTGGATTTATATAAAAGGCCGCTACGAGATAGTGGCCATAAAGAAAAAGTTTAGAAAACGGACGCGTACACTACAGCGCATTAACGATGGGAACTATTAACAGCAAACCCGAAGCCGTCCTGCGGCTTACTGAGCTGGACGTAAACGCCGTGCGCGTATTATGCCAGCACTGGGTAGTATTAGTGCAAGAGAAACAAAACTATATAGAAATAGAGTTATACCAAAAAGAATGACGGCAGAGATTTTACAGATAGTAGCAACCACCACCGCCACTGTTATAGGAGCGGTGGGAGGCTGGGAAGCGATTAAGTACTTTATTAACCGCGACACCAACCACCGCAAAGCGGAGGCAGAAGCCGACAGCGTGGAATTTGACGTGCTGCGGCAGGCTACCGAGTTTATGCAAAACCAGCTAAAAGAGAAAGAGGAGCGTTTCGCGGCGCAAACTGAGTTAGTACGTAAGCAGAACACCGAAATACTGGAGCTAACCAAAGAAAAAGGCCCTTACGCGAAAAATGTTTTTCGCGTAAGGGCCTTCACTTTATTTCGATTCCTTGTTTTCTAGAGACTTTAGAAATTTTTCTACTGCTTCTTCATCCCTGTATAGACTCATATAATATCTATACTCTTCCGTTACTTTATCTCGACATTTATCCAAAGCCTTCGTAACCCTTTTAAAAATTCCTCTTTGCCCCTCTGATGTGCATTGAAGCGATTGCATTTC
>OHUK01000121.1_pt1 | contig 75540 bp, 67 predicted proteins | sample 1579201 | NCBI WGS metagenome assembly OHUK01 (sample SAMEA3879528, study PRJEB24766) | human gut metagenome | biome: human-associated habitat; feature: feces | place: USA | collected 1985/1987 | reverse complement strand
GGTTCGTTTGTTCCGGGCGAGAAGGAGGAACTGCGTTTCCCCCGCGAAGACTTTGGTGATGCGGCAGAGTTGGTTCTGCATCTGTTGAAGAACGTTTCGGGCGAGGAAGTGGAAGTGACTGAAGGCTTGGAAGCTTTCCTGGATGCTGTCAATATCTTCGACCTGGAAGCAAAGACGGAGGACCGTACCGACTTCTCCGTTGCCTTCTGGCATCCCGAAGCTCCGCTAACGGGCTTCAATGTCCGTTGTCGCCTTACCCCGATGAATCCGTTGCTGGACGGAGGGCGCACGGCGAATCTGAAGCTGGAGCAAAGCGGTGTCAAGTTTGCCGTGCCCACGGTGAACAAGGTGAATGCCCTGCCGGAATCTCCTACGGAAGTGGCAGAACGCATGATGATGATTGAGCGACTGGGCGGCGTGCTGAAGTATGCCGACGTTGCCGACCGCGTGTTCCGCTGCAACTTGCTGATGATAGACCTCCACTTCCCCCGCATGCTTGCCGAGATGGTACGCTTGATGCACTTGGACGGCATCACCCGCATCAGCGAATTGACGGAGCGCATCAAGGAGATGAATCCGCTGAAGATAAAGGACGAGTTGATAAACAAGCACCGCTTCTACGAGTTCAAAATGAAACAGTTCCTGCTGGCGCTTGCAACGGGCATGCGTCCGGCAAAGATTTATAACGGTACGGACTCTGCCGTAGAAGGTATTCTGCTGGTGAATACAGAAGGAGAAGTGCTTTGCTATCATAAGTCGGAGCACCGAACATTTGCCGATTTCCTCTTCCTGAATACCCGTTTGGAGAAAGGCTCGGTAGATAAGGACAAGTACGGCTTTTTGGAAAAAGAGAACGGCGTGTATTATTTCAGACTGAATGTAAAGATTGGATTGACAAAAAAATAAAGAGTATGAATGAAGTTTTAAAAGCCATCAAGTCGCGTCGCAGTGTACGCGCTTATACGGAACAACAGATTTCACAAGAAGATCTGAATGCTATTTTGGAAGCGGCAACCTATGCTCCCAGTGGTATGAACTATCAGACGTGGCATTTCACAGCCATTCAGAATGCCGCGGTGCTGGAAGAACTGAATGAGAAGATCAAAGGCGCTTTTGCCAAGAGTGAAGAGCCCCGTTTGCAGGAGCGTGGACACAGCCAGACCTATTGCTGTTATTATCATGCGCCTACGCTTGTCATCGTATCCAATGAACCGACGCAGTGGTGGGCAGCTATGGATTGTGCCTGTGCCATGCAGAATATCTTCCTTGCTGCAAAATCTCTCGGAATAGGTTCCTGCTGGATCAATCAATTGGGGCAGACTTATGATGATCCTGAGGTACGTGCTTTCCTGACGAAGCTGGGTATTCCCGAAAATCATCGTGTGTACGGTTGTGCTGCTTTAGGTTATGCGGCAGCTGCCCCGGTTAAGGAAAGGCAGCTTGCAGAAGGCACTGTGACTATTATTAAGTAATATCGGACCTGCTTTTCAGGAGCTATCAACCTGATAAAATTCATCTTCATGTTTCCAGATTTGTTTCATGGCTTGGAACTCTCAGTTTCATGCCGTGAAACCAGTAGTTTCATTGCTTGAAACTGACAGTTTCACACCGAGAAACTGCTGGTTTCATCCTTTGAAACTGGAAATGAAGAATAAGGATGAAAAAGGGATCATGCGGAAGAAAGATTTTTCTTCCCGTTTATAAATAGAAAAAGTCCGCAGGGGAGGCGGCAGTCAGGTAATTAATGAATTATACATGAAGCAATTTTGTATAATCCGCCGCCTCGCCCTTTGGACTTCCTCTTTTCACAAAGAGGGCTGAAATGAAATTATATCCGGATCTTTATCTCTGCATGTCAATGATGCCACTGTCCGTATCACTATTGTTCAATCCCTTGTTTCCGGCTTTGTGCTTGCGGCCGAACTCGAACGTATAGCCTATGCGGAGTATGAACATTTGCCCCGTCTCCTTCACAAAAGTTTCCGAACGGAAGGGAGCCACCTCACTGATGCGTTCTTTTCCCACCTTATAATTATTGGTGAAAGGAAACAGAACACCAATCCCTGCCTGAAAGTTCTGCTTGGCGTACATTGCCATAAATGCCGTCTGATTTTCATTCTTCTTGATGGTCTCACCGAAGAAGTTGTTCTGCACCTTCCTGAATTGCCCGAGCAAAGAGAAGCCTTTGTATTGCAGTTGCGCCATCACACTGTAGTAAAATTCATCGTACGTGTGGCTGTATTCCAAACCTTCCGACCAACTGCGGGTGTATCCTCCCGAAGCATAAAGAGTCAGGAAATCTTTCAGTCCGAACAGTGTTGCCCCGTTTGTGCCGATCATCAGTTCCGCATTCAGACTCTGAAACGAGCGTTGGTTTTCATCTTTCAGTATCAGTTTTCCATCCTCGACGAAGATACTTTCCATGATGGGACTGTCGTAATACTGATGGCGCAGGCTCAGATTGGCATTGAACTGTTTCTTAGAATAACTGTAGGACAAGGAATTTGTGAACTGCTGGTATGTTTTCAGCAACGGGTTACCACGAACAATCTGTATGGTATCAATAGCCTGTTCCACATCCGTCAGCGAACCGAGTGAAGGTATGGCGGGACTAATATTGAACCGGTAGCGCAGGAAACCCGCTTTCTTCAAATTATAACTCAATCGTACGGTAGGCGTGAAAGTATAGTAAGCATGGTCTTCGTCACTTTCCTTGAACCAGGCGCGCGTCATGCCTACGCTGCCTGCATAACTGAAGTCCTTTACCTTGCCCTGCACCTCAAAGAAAGCGGAGGTCTGTGCCTGATCCATCTTCGAAGTTGTGGGGTTGGAGCCTTTGTACTCATTTTCCGTCCTCATCTGATAGTGGCGGGCACCGCCGCTTAGTTTTACATCCTTGAAATTCTTTTCATAAATGGCCTCACCGATGATGGAGCGTTTGTCACCGTCCACCAGTGTCTGAATGTCTGCCAGTGGCGTATTTTCGTTTTTGTACTCCTTATATTTCCGGTTGTTTTTGGTATGGATGAGCGTTCCCGTCACATTCATCTGAATGCTCTGCTGATGGGGCAGGGTATGCTGGAAGTAAAGGTCGAGTGCCGGAGAATAGCTGGACGAATGGTTGTTGACGTACGAATAAATAGATTCCGTATCGCCTGCTGCCCACATTTTGTTCAGTTCATTCTGATAGGGAGCGTTGTTGAGGTTATTGCGAAAGATGGCGTTGAATACATACTTGTCCGCTTTTGTCAGATTGTAAGTCAGATTCAGGTTGTTGATGAAACTGAGTGCGGGAGATTCATCTTCGATACCTTCCTTGATGCGGTCGATGGTACGGTCGCCCAGATAGAACGTTTCGTGAGATTCGAGGCGGCTGTGGTATTTGCCATTCTTGTTGAAGTAGTCGATGCCCCATTCGGAGTTCTTGTAGTTGAACTTCGCACTCAGGAAATTCTCTCCCCACAGGGTATGGGGCGAGTCGGAAAGTTGGAAGTTCACCACACCACCCGTTTCGCGGCGACGCAGGATAATATTGACTACGGCACCCAGTTCGTCGTCACCGTATTGCTTGCCCGGGTCTTCGATGAACTCCACGCGTAGCACGTCTTTGGCTCTGACGGCGGCTATTTCCTTGTCCGTCACTTTGATGCCGTTGATACGGGTTTGTACGGCTCCGCCACCGCTGATGCTCATGCTATTGGTGAACTTGTCCACTTGCAGACGGGCGATGCCGAGGTTATTCAGCAGATCGTAGGCACCGAACGAGCGTTTTAACTGGCTCTCGGTGGGCAGGATAATCTGACGGTCCACGCGTTGAAGCACGTTGCTGGCGGATACAGTCACTTCACCCAGGCTTACGGCATCTTCCTGCAACTGTACATCGCCCAGGTCGAGGTTGTTGTTCAGTTTCAGTAGGATGACTTCACTTTGATAGCCGATAAAAGTAATGGCCAGGCGGTAATTGCCCGCCTTGATTTTATTGAGGGCAAACTTACCCTGCGTGTCCGAAGTCACTCCGGTCACCAGAGTGGAGTCCGTGGTCCATAGCGATACATTGGCGGCTATGATGGCTTCTTGCGAAGTATCCGTAACACGTCCTTTGATTGTAAGGTTCTGTGCTTGCGTACTGAGTACGAAAAGGACAGTCAGTAGTAAAAATAGTTTTGTTTTCATATTCGTTCCTGTTAGTAGATTACTGTTTGATTAGAGATGTAGAAGGCACTCCTCCCTGTCAGGGAAGATTCTATAATTTGTATTTCAGATGTTTATACTTTCGGCGTCGAGGCTGTAAAAGTTAAGACTGTACAGCGGAATTCAGTTCGTACATCAGAGTAAAAACTTTGACTATGATGAGCACGAAGAGGAGTCCGAAGGTAATCCATAATGCTGTCTTTGCGTATCTCTTCATGAACTGCTGTTTTTAAGTTTATTATATCGTTCTATCACTTCATCTATGCTGATGCCGAGCAGTTCCATATTGAGGAATACATCGGCCAGTTGGTTGTCGAAGAATTCTTTCTTCTGTATCTTCATCACTTTCTTCACCGCATCCTTTGCCAGATAGAAGCCCATACCCCGTTCCGGATAAATAATGTCTTCCGCCTGTAGGTATTCGTAGGCTTTCATTACGGTGCGCGAATTCACGGCAAGCTGTGTAGAAAGCTCCCTGACCGAGACTACCCGCTCTTCTGCCCGCCATTCCCGGGTGAGTATCTTGCTGAAACAGAAGTCTACGATCTGTTGGTATATTGGTTTGTTGGTTTTAAACTCCATAGCTTACAGTTGTTTTTCTTTGAGCAGGAAGTAGACTGATACCCATGTTCCGATGATAAACAGCGGGGGAGTGGCATAGTTGCAGAAAGCGATGATGGCTTCTCCCGTACTGCTCATCGGAAAGTTATATATCGGATAGGATATGTTTGCTATCCAATATCCGTGGCTGTTGTCGGCCGGTTCCCATAAACTTATAGAAAGTATGATTCCGAAAAAGGCAATAAGGCAGGAGCATAAGACAACAAAAGAGTTTATTAGTTTTTGTTGTTTAAAGGCTATGCAACCGATAAAAAAGGTACCTTGTAACAGGCTATATGTCAGGATCTGATCTTTTTGGATTATATAAAGTTCCATGTGATTACCGAAGTGTGACAGATAGCCGGTACCTGATAGGGTAAGTACCCCTTTCATTCCTAATATCAGTATTATACAAAATATCGGGAGTATGAGTATATATTTCATCCATAAGTGAAGGAACTTCTCAAAAGCAGAAGCGGGCAGCAACAAATAAAGGGTAGAATTGTGCTTGGTCATACTTGGCTCTAATAGGCAAGGAGCAATGCAGATATACCACAAGATATATCTACAAAAGTAATTGGCTTGTGTATGTTCGGTATAATAACTCATTCCTTTATTAATATCATACATCATACAGAGAATACAAATCCCCAGAACGACACCTGCACTCCATAACAAGTGTTTTCCGGTTTCTTGCTTCTTGTATTTCTCCAATAGGAAGAAACGTTTCAGATTAAAAGTTGTATTCATAATTTCTTCTTATGATTTATTCGTTCCATATCATTTTAATTTTCTCCGGTACTTGCAGCACTGCCTTATACAGTAGTTCAATGTCCGGTGTATTCTCTTCTCCCTCTTCATTAGGCAGGATGGAGAAGTAGCCATGCAGGTCTTGTTCGCTATAAAGGCTATCTTCGGGTAGATAGGCTGTGCGGACAAAAAGCAGCCGTTCGCTGATTTCATCCAGTGAGCGGTTCAGTAAGATTTCGCCTTCGCTGAGGATGATGAGGTGATCCAGCAAGTTTTCGAAATCGTGTGCCTGATGAGTGGAGATGAACAAGGTGCTTTCATCATCCACGGTGCGACTGATGATACGTTTCAAGGCTTGCCGGGAGGTGATATCCAGTCCGTTGGTAGGTTCGTCGAGCAGGGTGAGGGGAGTGTGCAGGGCTAAGGCATACGCCAGCATCGCTTTCTTCTGTTGTCCGTAGGAGACGGCGGAAAGTTTCTGTTTTCCATCGATGTGCAATTCTTCCAGGTTCTGTTCGAAATCCTTGCGGCTGAAACGGGGATAGAATACGGAATGGCGGGCGGCGAACTGATAGATACTTTCAGTAGGCATCTGCATTTCTTCCGGTAGAAAGAAGTAGCGGCTCAGTAATTCCGGACTTCTCCGGGCGGAGTTACTGTTATCGATGCTGCATTCACCTTTCCAAGGGAAAAGAAGTCCGCAAATGAGATGTATCAGTGTTGTTTTTCCTACACCGTTTTCTCCCAGGAGTCCGTATATCCCACTGCCTACTTTTAGAGATATATCACTGAAAATAGGTTGTTTAGGCTTATAGCCATAGCTTATATTCTCTATCTTTATCATAACTTTATAGGTGTTGCACTGATGTACAACACTGCAAACGTAAATGATGCTAAGGAGAAAAGCAAGGAAGAGAGACTTTAATTAATATATTTTAGCAGATGGATGTTTATAGGATAAGCCATACCGCCACCATGTGACATGCCGACCCTGCCAGTACGAAGAAGTGAAAATGGAACACGCGTTGAATTCGATTCAGGATAACTTGTTGCATAAATATCTTGTGAAATGGTGATATATTTGGGTTGATAAATATTCTGAGAAATATTTGTTTACTTGTACAGAAGCAGTAACTTTGCGAGAAATACACAGATAAGGAAATAATGGAAGTAGAATGGTTTGAGTTGTTGCCAGAACAATGTCCACCCGAAGATGCTCAACAGTGTGATGGTTATTATTACAGAATAGCAAACGGCAATCCTGCGCAATCGGTAGATTTTTTTTCGCAGAGAAGACTGCAACCGGACAAAGTGTTTAAGGGGCTGGGCGTAGATGAGTGTATAACAAGAGCCGTTTCTTTGTTTTCTGACAGAAAAGAGGCTGAGAAAAGATTGAAGCTTCCAAAGTTCAGGAATGCAAATATTGCCTTGGTTGAATTGAAGCCTAAAGATGGGATGATAAAGAAAACTTTCGGCACTGCACATTATTCTTGGTGGAGAACGAAAGATTTTGATGTTTCACAAGCTAAAGTAATCTGATTATGGAAAATGTATTAAGGATAGAAAAGATATTGGATTTCTGTGATGTACCACAGCTTTTTGTGGCACGTGATGCCTTTGATACTTTGTATCTTTGTTTGCTATATGAAGATGAATTACTTTGTCGCTATACAGGTATTCGTATTTCTGCCCGGCGTTTGGAAGACTTTTTGAGTGGCGGTATAGATTTACGCTCACTTTTCATTCATCCTGAAAACAAACATGAATATTTTGATGTAGTGTTTCAGACGGGGCAATATCAACACGAGAGGCTCATGGAGAAATCGTTGCCTGAAGATAAATTGCCTGCTGAGGGATATATATTGTCAGGAGATATGCGTGAGAATGTGGTAATTAATCTCCCTGTAAAAGACCGTAGCCTGTTGGCGGAACTTGTGCGTAAATTCGGATGGGCGTGTATGTGATGTGTTGTAAGGGGATTAATGTAATTTCCTGCGTATTTATTTTATAGGATAAGCCATACCGCCACCATGTGACATGCCGATCCTGCCAGTACGAAGAAGTGGAAGACAGAATGCATATATCGCTGTCGGAAAGAGTAGAATACGGCTCCGGTGATGTAGCAGACTCCTTCGGCAATCATCCAGTAGCAAGTTCCTGCGGCAATGGCATATAGAGGTTTGAAGGCAACCAGTACGGACAATCCCATGACAATGAAGCAAATGGTTTCCACATTGCTATGCTCCTCCATCTTGCGGAAACTCACGATAGTGCCGATTATGGCGCATAGCCAGACGAATCCGAACAATCCCCATCCCCAGGCACCTTCATTCCGCAGTGCAATCAGCGTGACGGGTGAATAACTGCCTGCAATGTGCCAGTAAATAGCTGCATGATCCCAATTCCGCAACCGTTTCTTCCAGGGATTATGGTATTTCAGCGCATGGTAGAGGGTAGAGGAGACGTAAGAGCCAAGCATACCGAAGAGATAGAGCCAGATGCCAAATACAGCCCAGAAGTTTCCACTCTGATAGCCTTTCACGAGAAATATCGTGCCGACAATAATCCCCATCAGGATGCCTGCGGCGTGCGAGAGGGTATTTATTCTCTCTTCGGCTTTTGTGTAGAAAAGTCCGTTTTGTTTCTTTTTTCGGGTGATGCTCATTTATAAAAGTGCGATGGTTATACGTTCGTTCTTCGCTGATAAATTTATTCTATTTCTTCTACCTCCTCCATTGCTATCACTTCCCATGTACGGAAGACAACGGTAATGAGTCTTAGTTTTGCCGTTCCGATGCTCTGTGTCACGATGGGGTCGGCGGCATATTGCAATAATTGCGTGCGGGCTTCCGTCATGAGCTCTTGCTCTTTGTCGGCGGGATCGGAGGCCTTGGCGTACTTCACTTCCAGTAGATAGAGATAGGGAATACCCGTTACCGAGGGGTTGGGGCGGAAGTAAAAGTCGGCATAGCCCTTGCCCGATTCGTATTCCGGTTGCAGATAGTAATAATTAGTCAATCCCAGATAGGCGAGCAGGAACCCTTTCACGTGCGCCTCGCCGTCGATGAACTCACGGATGCGACTCTGGCGTTTCAATTCTTCACCGATGTAGGTGAAGACGGGTTGCCAGTCGCCGTCGTAGGCCATACCTGCCATCAGGTTGTTCAGTTTGTTGAGATCTACTGCGAAGAGTTCGGCCTGGTGGTAGGTGTCGACGAGATAGGTGTAGAGTTGTTCGCGTACCGTCTGGTTGGGGATGGTGAGTACAACGTTTCCCCGCTCCGTGCCGCTGATGGTCAGCAATCCGAAGTAGTAGAGCAGCGACTTGAAGTTGTTGGTGTCTACCATTCGGTCGGCGGGGAAGCTACTGTTGATGTTGGCCGTAGTGCGTCCGTTTTCCACAATCTCGCGGATGATGGAGAAGTTGGCTCCCAACTCTCGGTCTATGCGAATGAGGTGACGTATTTTGTTGTAGTCCGTGCGGATGTTCCTGTCGATCATCTCCTTTGGTGGAGTGCCCAGGCGCAGGAAAGTGGAGAGGAAATAGAGCACCATGTCCGAGTTGAACATCGATTCGTCCAGTGTTTCTTCCGCGAAGCAATAGTTGTCATACCAGGGCTTCATCATCGTGATGAGGTCTTCCACTTCGGCTTTCAGCGTGCCCTCTTCTTTGTAATAAGTGAGCATGGTGCGCAACTCCGTTTCGCTGAACCCGACGATGCCGTTGAATTGGGGGTCGGTGGTGAAGTTGGAGCCGATGTTGAATCCGCTCGTCACGTCGTCCAGCGTGATGGGCGACACTCCGGTGATGAACATCCGCTTCAGTGCCTGTTCGCTGCCGGTGGTGGCGGCTTTTATCACGTTGAAGAAGAAGCGGAAGAATCCCTCGCCGTGGGTGGCTTTCTGATAAGCCTCGGTGCCGTAGGTGGAGAGTATGGTGTTGGTAAAGTTGTCGTACTCATCGATAATGAGGTAGAGGTTGAGCTTTAGGAAGCTGGCTTTGGTGTTGATGTAGCTCAGGCCGGATGCTGCCGTTTCGCGTTCCATCAGTTCCTGGCGGAAGCCGGGGGCGAAGAGGTGCTCGTAGCGGTCAGCAAAATCAATGAAGCGATCTTTGCAGTGCTCCTCAAAGGAGTCAAGCATCCGGTCGATGTTGGAACTTACTGCCGAGAAGTTGAATCTCAGAATCAGGAACTTTGCCCGCAGTGCTGTAGGATGTTGGTATATCCACCGTTCTCCGAAGAGTTCTTCGAAGCGATTGGCGTTGTTGATGTCATAATAGCTTTCAAGCATACTCAGCGTGAGGCTCTTGCCGAAACGCCGGGGGCGGATGAGGAAGAAAAACGAAGCGGCCTTCTCTATCAGTGGGATAAAGTGGGTTTTATCTACGTAATAATAGTTTTCGAGGGCGAGGCGGGCGTAGTCGCTCAGACCGTATGGAATTTCTTTTGTAGCCATGATGAATATTGCTTAAAGAGTTGGTACAGATGCAAAGGTAACAACTTTTTCTTATATTTTGTTGCTGCGCTGCGTAAATTCCCCTAGGCAAGTGACAAAGAAATCCGTATGCCTTAAATGCATACAGGGATGTATGCCCTAACCATACACCCCTGTATCAAATGCTTATACACCCGTGTATCGGCAGTCGATACAAAAGTCTCTGGTCATCCCAGCGGATTCTCGTCCAGACCGCCGCCGCCTTCGGTGCTTCCGCCATCGTCGCCACCTCCTGCGGGTGCTTCGCCCAAGTAGATGGTTTGCGATACGCTCCGTGGGGTCTTGAGCAGAGTCTTCCCGTTGGTGCTATATTGCGTGGTGACGGAGTTGTCTGCCAACTGGGCATTCAAGGTATACTTGATGTCGTTTGTTGCCATAATTTAAATGTTTTTTTTAAAGTTGATGAATAATTATTTAGTGAAAGCCTCCGCAATCCAGCGGTTAAGGACTGTCTTGCGGAGGTTTTCGGGGTTATGCTTAGTTAGAATTTAGGAGTGCCCCAAGCTGAATAATCCGTGATATCTTCGGAATTTGACATTATGCAGCCTTTGAAGCAATTTGTCGTTTTCCACTGGCCCGAACCTTTCTCATACTTCCACAGCGCGGGGGCGGTACCTGAATTGTTATGCAGATTGACTTGGTAGAAGCAATTCCTAAAGTCCATGTCTTTATCTATGAAGCGGTTTAATTTATCCTGTTCGGCCGCGGTGGGATCGACGAATATATTTGGATTGAACATCATATAGGTACACCCATAGAAGCAACTGTTGAAGTTTGTAGCTTCTGCGTTCTTCGCGAAAAGCCCTTCCGGGATTGTGGTTAATTGGGTACTACTACAGTCATAGAAGCAATAGCTGAAGTCTGTAGCCGCTGTGTTCTTTTCGAAAAGATTTCCCGGGATTGCCTTTAATGCGCTACACGATTGGAAGCAATTTTTGAAGTCTGTAGCCGCTGTGTTCTTTTCGAAAAGATTTTCCGGGATTGCGGTTAATCCTTTACAATTAGCGAAGCAATAGCTGAAGCTTGTAGCTTCTGCGTTCTTCGCGAAAAGCCCTTCCGGGATTGCCTTTAATGCGGTACACTCATAGAAGCAATAGTTGAAGCTTTTAATAGCTGTGTTATTCGCAAAAAGATCTGCCGAAATTGTGGTTAATGCGGTACAGCCAGAGAAGCAATAACTAATGTTTATATTTGCGTTGTTCGCGAAAAGTCTTGCCTCGATTGTGGTTAAAGCGGTACAATCGGCGAAGCATTGACTAAATTTTGTAGCCTCTGTGTTGTTCGCGAAAAGTGATTCCGGTATTGTGGTTAATGCGTCACAGTGATTGAAGCAAGTGCTAAAGTTTATGGCCGCTGTGTTGCTTGCGAAAAGCCCTCCTGGAATTGACTGTAATTCTTTACAATAATAGAAGCAATTGCTGAAGTCTGTAGCCGCTGTGTTCTTTTCGAAAAGATTTCCCGGGATTGTGGTTAATCCTTTACAATTAGCGAAGCAACCGCTGAAGTTTGTAGCCGCTGTGTTGCTTGCGAAAAGCTCGTTAGGAATCTCTTTTAATAGTTCGCAATTAAAGAAGCAAAAGCTGAAGTTTGTAGCCGCTGTGTTCTTTTCGAAAAGATTTCCCGGGATTGTGGTTAAGTTTTCGCAAATTCTAAACGCTTTGCTCAAAGATGAGCAATTCATATTGAGCAATGGCGTTTCAAGGCTCACCAGTTTATTCGGGTTGTAAGAGCTGCCTCTTTGGTTAAAATTCAGTACCGGTATTTGCTGTTTATCCGCCGTCGCACCCGAGCCGATGGTGATGGTGTATGTGCCCGCTTCGGCATACGTGTACTCGAATTTGTCACCCGTTGCAAGCGTCGTGCCTTTGGGCACTACGACAGCGGGTGTACCGTCACCCCAACTTACCGTGATAGTCGCGGGAGTATTGCCGGAGTCGGGGAAGGGAATGCAGAATCCCAGATTGCCACTTTCCACCTTCACGGTGAACCGCATTGTATCAACTGGAACCGTGGGGATGAGTGTGTACGATGCGGGATTCGTTTTCTCTTCAGTGGTAGTGGCGCTGCCGTAGCCCGCGAAGTTGTAGTAGGTGGGCTTTTCTTCCAGGATTGTCTTATATGCGGTGCCCACTGCGAGATCGGTGATGGCGGGCAGGAATATTTTGATGTCCGCGTGCGTTCCGGTTATGATGCCGGTTCCTAAGCTTATACCGTCGGTTTCGTTGACCGCTTTTGTGCCTTCGAATATGAGGGCTGTCATTGCCGTGCACCCTTCAAAGGCGCTGTTTCCTACGCTTTGTATATCGGCGTGCAGGAACATTTCGGTCATCGAGGTGCAATTTTTAAAGGCGCTGTGGCCTATTCTTTTTATTCTTTTGGAGATACTGGCGCGGGTGGCGGGTGCTACATCGGCGGGTATCGGGTCGTTCTGGATGACTGTGGTCAGTGCCGTGCAGCCTTCAAAGGCATTGTCGCCAATGGCTTCCGCGGCGTCGGGCAGTATGACTTTCTCTATCTTTGCGCAGCCTGCAAAGCCTGTCACGTCGGTTATGCCGCTGATGCCGGACAGGTCGATGGCGGTGATATTCTCAGCCTTGGTTTCTTTCAAGAAAGCGGCTAGGGCGGTGATGTCGTCGGTGTTTACCGCGCCCGTCACGGCCAGTTCGGTTTGTCCTTGGGCCGGGGTTATATTGTTCAAGGCGTTTCCCAAACTCCCCGCCGTAGCGGGTGGCAGGCTGATGGTTTTGCCGAGCGCTAGCGTGGGTTCTAAGGTATAGCACAGACCGGCCTTCAGCAAGGTGCTGGCTCCGGTTGTCAGATCGCCGGTGTAGGTATTGCCGCTTTCCGTGTTTACGGTGACGGTGAGCTGGTCGTTGCTCAGATCGCATGGAGGTATCATCATGTAGGCTTTCAGCGGCTCTGTGGAGGGGGTATGGTTAGTGATGTCGAGGCCGAGACTTGACACCGGGGCGTATTCCGTATCCGCTTCGACGGTTAACCCTCCTATTTCCGAGCCGGCGAGTGATGCGCACATCCGGGAGCTCAGTTTGTTATTGGCGGCAGCGAGGCTTACACGGGTGATTTTCTCTGAAGAAGGAACGCCATTGAGGGTGAAGCGTATCATCGCGGCCTCGTGGCTGAATGTGAGTTTATCATACGAGCCCGTTGTCGCTGCTCGTCCCACCATAAGGTCGAAGCCTTTGAGGTGCGCCATGGGCTTGGCGCAGTCTTGTGTCTGGTCTGAGAAGGAGGTGTAGATGGCTTGAACCGTAGTGTTGTAGTTGCAGTTATCGGCAGGATACATGGCAAAGTAGAGGCTCTTTGCATTAATGGTTCCTTCGAAGCTGATACTCGTCCCGTCCTGGCTGAGGCTGCTTGGCAGGCTATTGAAATCTACCGAGTAATCCAGCTCATTTGCATCGACTCCGAATACTTTAATCTTCTCCACCGGTGCACCGTCTGTACTTCCGCCTTCCCACTTCACTGCTATGTTGTCTATACCGGTTATTCCCAGATTGTCTTCATAGTCGGTGCGCGTCTGTGAGGCCGCGCCTTGTGTTGTCCGGATGGTCATGGTTATCTTCTCACCCGGTTTGGGTTCGTTGTACTCTTCCTTCAGTTCATTCTGGCAGGCTACCGTTGCCAGTGCCGCGGCTATCAGAACGATGCCCCGATACATGCTTCTTGTTTTCATGCTGCTCGTTTTTTAGTTATTTTTCGATGGTGAGGATGTCGTTAATCAGGTCTTCCAGCTCGCTTGAAGATGCGTTGCGGCTACCGCGCGAACGTCCGTAGTTGCGGGAAGACGTGCCTATTGAACCTCCGTTGCCGAATCCTCCTAAGTTGCCGCTCCCTGCAATTACACACGATGTTCCTTCTGTTTCCATCTGTATCACCTCTATTTGGGGAGCCAGATACTTTTCTTTTACTTGATTTTTCATAATTATACTTGTTTCTTAAGTTGATAATATATTCTCTACTATATCGGCGGTTACTATAGCTTCACATTCATATTCGGCGGTGTCTTTTCCTCTTCCGGGGCGAGCAGGCTGCGTACTTCGGTATCCAGGTCTACGCCTCCCGGCAATTGCAGTTTACACCGCAGCCGGTACCGGTTTTTCAATACGGTGGAACGGCTGACTCCCAGCAGATGGGCTATCTCTTCGTTATTCTGCTTCAAGAGGATGAGCATACAGAGCAACTCATCGACGCGGGTAATTCGTGGGGATATGGTGCGAAGACGGTGTAGTGCGTTGGGATACAGCGACGTAAAGTAGTTGCGGAAATTGACTTCCACTTCAGCGGTGGTGAGTCGCGATTGAAAGCAGGCTGTCTGTGAAAAATGGGGAGCGGCAGGATTGGAGAGTGACTGCTGTTCCGTTTGCTGTTCTATTTGCTGTTTCAGCGGACAGGTCAACGGATGTTTTTGGACTTCCTCTTCTATTTTGGAAAGCCGCATTTGGGTATGTCGTATGATGTTACGCTCAATGAAAGCGTAACGAATGAGGAATGTTACACCGAATAATAAAATGAGGAGGAGTCCTCCGATAATTTCGTTTGTTAGATTCATTGGTTTGTTTTGTCTATAGTCCGGCGTAAACGATGTATTTCGTTAAAGCCACTCAAATGTAGGAAATCAGGACCGAATAAACCTAAAAAACGGTATGGACAAAACTAAGGACAAATATAAAATCCCTTGTATATGAGAGGTATACAAGGGAATACGTTTTCGCATAAAAAAGGAAAGGGGAGGAAAATGCTTTATTTCGGCAGTAGTAAGGCACGTACTTCAGAGTCAAGATCACACCCTTCGGGCAGGCCTAACTTGGTGCGCAGACGGTATCGATTTTTCAATACACTGCTACGGGTGATGCCCAATGTGCGGGATATTTCTTCGTTGTTTTGCTTCAATACGATAAGCATACAGAACAATTCTTCGGTACGGGTGATGCGCGGACAGATGGAACGCAAGCTATGCAGTACGGTGGGATAGAGCGAAGCGAAGGCGGTGCGGAACTGTTCTTCTTCTCTGTTGGTGAGCAGGCAAGGTTGCAGGCTCTCCATTACGTGCTCTAAGTCGCAGGTTTTGTCGTGCGTGGCTTGTATGTCAACCAATTGACGGAGGAGTTCTTCGTTGCGGTTGTTCAGCTCTTGCCGGGAAGTGATGAGTTGTTGCAGGCGTTGGCTCTGTTCGTGCAATTGCTGCTGTGAGAAAAGTTTCTCCCGTTCTTTCAGGCGAAGACGCATCCATAACCAGCCGCCTATGCCGACTCCTATAGCGAGCAGGAAGAGTCCGGTGAAGATAAATGTTTGTAAGCGACTGCTCTTCAGCTCTACTTCGGCGGAGAGCAAACGGTTCTCTTTCTCTTTCTGTTCTGTCTGATAACGGATATCGGCTTCTACTACCGCTTCGCGGGTCTTCTGTTCCAGATAGACTTGTAAAAGCGGTTCGCGCAAGCGGGTGAGGTGGGCGATGACAGTGTTGTCTTTCCAATGTATGTAATGGCTCATCAGTGTATCAAGGAAGTGGTAGCTGTCTGTAGAGTTATACTTTTTGATGGCAAGTATTGTTTTTCGGGCTTCGGCATCGCGTCCCAAGCGGAATAAAGCTATAGCACGCAGTGCTTCAACATTGTAATCGGATGTAGTCGGGGCATTGGATTCGTAATACCTTTTTATATCTTCCAATCCTTTTGCCGATTCGTATGGCAAGATCATTATCCGGTCGATTGCTTTGTAAAAATGTGTTTGGGCCGTTTGCTTGATTTCGGAAAGAAGAAAACAAGAATCCGCCGTCGCCAACAGTTTCAATCGCTCTTCCCGCCGGTAGCCCGGAAGTTTTTGTACAATGCTCCATTTGGTCAGATGATATGCTCCTTTGTCTTTCAGGTTGGTATTGGTGTTTTCCTGCCAGGCGAAAACTTTGTCAATGTAATATTGAGCCTGTGGATACATCCCCCATTTGTAATATAGATTGCTCAGTTCATGATAGCAACGTGCGCAAAATACACTGTCCTGCAACCTCAGACCGATTTCCAGTCCCTGATATTGTAATTGCACGGCTTCTTGAAACCGGTTTTGCCGGGAGTATATATTTCCGAGCAGACTCATGGCCCAATTGATACCCGGTATGTAGCGGTCTTTGCGTCCTTCAGAGATGGCATGTTTCAACAGGCGTTCCATATCATCTTTGCGGTGGGGAAGCGCATAATATACGCTGGCGGCAAAGGAGCAATCGCGGAAGGTGTTTTCTGCTGTCTTCCGATAGACGGGTAAAGCGTGGGCACTGTCCATTACAGCTTCTGCCCGCTCTTTTTGTCCGGCAAGTCCTCGCAGATAGCCCTCGAATATCATCATGTCGCGACGACAGCATTCGTCGAGTAATGCAGGCGGGTTGGTGCGGAGTCGGTGGAACCATTCGGCGCCTTGGTCGGTACGGTTCGTGAAGTAGAAGATGTTGTTCACGTTGTTCATGGCACCCACGGCACGGGTACGGATGCCTTCATGCGCAAGGGGATCACCGGGCGTGGGCACTAAATCCATTATTTGCCGTGAAATGGCAATCGCTTTATCATATTGCTGCATGAATTGGTAGCAGCGGGATCGTGTATAGAGATAATTGGCTTGGGTGGCGGGCAAGTCTTTGTAGCCGGGCATCTGCTCTGCTTCGTCTAGCATTTCCAGCACACGCGGGAAGTTTTTCTCGTTGAAGTAAGAGTTGATGTAGTACTGGCGGGCAAGGAAATATTCAGGAGTTCCCGGTTGGGTGTGAGCCATGAAATTTTCAGCTTCGATGCGCAGTGAGTCGGTTTGCATGATCCGATCGTTACAGCGTACTTTCAGTGAATCGCTGAGGGCTTTTATTTCGGTGTCCTTTGGAGAAAGGCGAGAAGTGCAACTGCTGAAGCAACTGGCATATAGCAATAGGAAGAAGATTAATTTCATGAGCGAGATATTTGTTTGTCTGTATTGACTGTTGTGCGAATATAAAGAATATATTAGAATTAGGTAAACATGAGGAAATATATTCTTTATTAAGAATCAAACGCCCGTTTTCGATATCCGGAAACGGGCGTTTGCAGGAATTGGCATTATCTTTTTTGTCTTTTATTCAAAGCATCCGTAGCACGTCGGCAACAACTTACGGTCGCCCAACGTGTTATCCACGCGCGCCACGTTTATCCAGAACTTGTTTTCGCGTACACTTTCTATCGGATAAGCTGCCTTTTCCCTTGTATAGCTGTGTTCCCAATTATTGGCAACCACCTCATATTCGGGATGTGGGGCATTTATCAGAACATTATCTTCCTTATCCGCTTTTCCTTCTTTCACTTCCTGGATTTCCTCCCAGATGGTCAACATCACGTTCACGAAGTTATCCAGTTCGGCAAGGCTTTCGCTTTCTGTAGGCTCTATCATCAGTGTGCCGTGGACAGGGAAGGAGAGGGTAGGAGCATGATAACCATAATCCATTAATCGCTTGGCAATATCATTCTCACTGATGCCCGTTTCTTCGTGAATCTTACGACATTCCAGGATCATTTCATGACCTACGAAACCCGTAGCTCCACGATATACAATGCCGTAAGTATCCTTCAGACAAGCAGCCAGATAATTGGCACTGAGGATAGCGATTTTCGTTGCACGGGTCAGCCCTTCCGTACCCATCATGCGGATGTATCCGTAAGTGATAGGTAGAATACCTGCACTACCGAACGGAGCGGCAGACACTGTATTTACAGGATTACCGAACAACGGATGTCCCGGTAGGAACGGAACCAGGTGTTCCGCTACGCAGATAGGACCCACACCCGGACCACCACCGCCATGAGGTGAAGCAAAGGTCTTGTGCAGGTTCAGATGGCAAACGTCGGCACCGATAACTCCGGGGTTCGTCAAGCCCACCTGCGCATTCATGTTTGCACCGTCCATGTATACCTGTGCACCGCAATCATGGATGATGCGGCAGATTTCTACGATTTCCGTCTCAAAAATACCGTGGGTGGAAGGATAAGTGATCATCAGTGCAGCCAGATCGTCTTTGTTCTCTTCCGCTTTGGCACGCAAGTCAGCCATATCGACATTTCCTTGCTCATCGCATGCACAAGTCACGGTAGTGAAACCGGCCTGGATGGCAGATGCGGGGTTGGTACCATGAGCAGATGCGGGAATCAGCACTTTGTTACGATGTCCCTGTCCGATGCTCTCCAGATAAGCGCGGATCACACGGAGACCGGTATATTCGCCCGCAGCACCGGAGTTCGGTTGCAGACTGACACCTGCAAAACCTGTAATGACTCTCAGTTCTTCGCTGAGATTGTTAATCAGTTCACGGTATCCTTCTGCCTGGTCTTCGGGTACAAGCGGATGCATACACATAAATTCCGGACGGCTGAGGGGCAACATTTCTGCCGCAGCATTCAACTTCATGGTGCAGGAGCCGAGGGAAATCATGGAGTGGGCAAGGGAGATATCCTTACGGTCAAGGCGCTTGATATAGCGCATCATCTCCGTTTCCGTATGATATTTATTGAACACTTCATGTGTCAGATAAGCGCTCTGGCGTTTCAGAGTCTTATTAATAGTATTGCTTACGGGAATATCATCCATTTTGGTGTAGTCTTTTCCTGCGGCAATGGCAAAGATAGAGAGCAACACATTAGCAGCGGATACGTCAGTTGTTTCGTCAATACTCATACCTACGTCTCCATTATCAAAGTAGCGCAGATTGATTTCCTTGCTCAATGCGATGGTACGTACCTGTTGGGCAGATACACTGTCGGGCAACACAAAGCGCAGGGTGTCGAAGTATTGGTCATTCACTTGTTTGTATCCCAGTTTCTTGATACACTTTTCCAGATATGCAGCGATGCTGTGGATACGTTCTGCAATGGCGTGAATACCTTCCGGACCGTGGTACACGGCATAAAAGCCCGCCATGGTTGCCAGCAGAGCCTGTGCGGTACAGATATTTGAAGTAGCCTTTTCCCGTTTGATATGTTGCTCGCGGGTTTGCAGTGCCATACGGTAACAGAGTTTTCCGTATTTATCTTTTGACCAACCGATGATACGTCCCGGAATATTACGTTTGTATTCGTCGCGCGTAGCGAAGTACCCGGCTGACGGTCCGCCATAGAACATCGGTGTACCGAGGCGTTGGGTGGTACCGAATACAATATCAGCTCCCCATTCTCCGGGAGGGGTGAGCAGAGCAAGGCTCAGGATATCAGCGGCAACGGCTACTTTGCAGTTAGCGGCATGGGCTTTCTCTACAAAGGCACGGTAATCTTCTGCGTTTCCGCTTGCATTCGGATATTGCAGTATACAGGCAAAAATATCCGGTGTCAGTTCCAGTTCGGAATATTTTCCCGTGCGTATCTGAATACCTTGCGGGATAGCACGCGTAGTCATTACAGCCAGTGTCTGTGGGAAAATGCTCTCGTCCACAAACACTACGTTTGCACCGGACTTCTGCATATCACGCGGACGCAGGGCGTACATCATGCTTACGGCTTCGGCGGCAGCCGTAGCTTCATCCAGCAGAGAACAGTTGGCAAGTGGCATACCTGTCAGGTCGCATACTGCGGTTTGGAAGTTCATCAACGCTTCGAGGCGTCCTTGCGAAACTTCTGTCTGGTAGGGGGTATAAGAAGTGTACCATACCGGATTCTCGAATACATTCCGTTGAATAACGGCGGGGGTAATGGTGTTATACCAGCCGAGGCCGATATACGTTGTGTAAAGTTTGTTTTTGCACGCCAGCCGGGTGATGTGTTGTCCGAACTCATATTCAGTCATAGGCGCGGGCAATGCCAACGGTTCTTTCAGGCGAATGTTTGCAGGGATGGTTTTGTCTATCAACTCATCCAGACTGCCGACTCCTATTTTCCGGAGCATTTTCTCTTCGTCTTTTTCGCTGATGCCGATGTGGCGGCAAGCTAATAGGTCGTTTTTCATATCTATATTTTGATTAAAAGTTTATGCTTTCTTTTTCACCACAGATTACACGGATTATCACAGATTAATAATTTCTTTTACTGATTGTCGGATAAAGAAATCCGTGTGAATCTGTGTAATCTGTGGTGGACTCTTACTCTTATCTGAAGAATGGATTTTCTGCCTTTTCAATACCGATAGTGGTCGGGGCGCCATGTCCGGGATAGACAATCGTTTCATTGGGCAGTATGAACAGGCGGCTGCAAATGTGCTCTTTCAGTTCGTCGAAATTACCACCGGTAAGGTCGGCACGTCCGATGCTGCCCTGGAAAAGTACGTCACCGGAGAACATGCAATGATCTGCGGCACAGTAGTAAACAAGGCTACCCGGTGAATGTCCCGGTACGTGGATAGCTTCTAACGTAGTATTACCGAAGTTGATGATATCTCCGTCATGAAGATAGTGTCCTATCGGTGCGGACAGTTCGTTCCAATGAAAACCGAACATGCGGCTTTGTTTCGGAGCTTCGTCAATCCAGAATTCATCGGCTTTGTTGGCTTCCACCGGCAGACCGAATTCTTTGACCATGAAAGCATTTCCAAAGATATGGTCCAGATGCAGGTGCGTATTAAGGAGGTGCTTTACGTTCAGGCCATTTTTGTGAATGAAGTTCTTCAACGCTTGTTTTTCCTCCTCATAGTAGCAACCGGGATCTATCACGGCAGCTTCAAGAGTGTCGTCCCACAGAACATAACAGTTTACTGGGAACATATTAAACTCAAACCTTTTTATTTTCATGATAGGTATATGTTAGTCATTATTTCTGTGATTAAGGCGTCACGTAAACCACTTTCTTCGTTTCAAAGAATTCTTCTTCGAAATAGTCTTTCAGATCATACATCATGGTCTTATTCTTGAAAGGCATGGCTTCATTTGCCAGCTCACCACCTTTCAGGCAGATCAGTCCGTTTGGCATAGCATTGTGTTGCTCGGAGGCGATGTTTTTGCGGATGATTTTCAGCAAGTCGGCCAACGGCATCACGGCACGGCTTACAACGAAATCGAAGAGTTGCTTTTCCTCCTCAGCACGTGCATGGCGGAAAGTCACGTTTTTCAGTCCGATGCTGTTGGCTACTTCCGTTGCTACACGTACTTTCTTCCCGATACTGTCAACAAGATGGAACTTCACCTCGGGGAATAAGATGGCAAGGGGAATACCCGGAAAACCACCGCCCGTTCCAAGGTCCATGATGCGGGTGCCGGGGGTAAAGCGAATCACTTTAGCTATACCCAATGAATGGAGTACGTGGTGTTCGTACAGGTTTTCAATGTCTTTACGTGATATGACGTTTATTTTTGCATTCCAGTCCGTATAGAGATCATAGAGGGACGCAAATTGCTGCTTCTGCGCCTCTGTGAGGTCTGGGAAGTACTTTAGAATGATTTCCATGTGAATAATTTATGAATTATGATTTATAATTTATGATTTACGATGCGGGTGGAAGTCCTAAATCATAATTAGTTCTCGTTTCTTATTTCGTTCAATACCATAGTATCATCACTCAGCAGATGCGACATGATCTCATAAGGCAAGGTAATTTCTACCGGGCCCATCACATAAGGAGCAATTTCATAAATGTTATAATAGAAGGTGATACCTTTGGGACTTAGGTAGAAGTTTTCAGTCGGTTCCAGGTCTCCTGTACTTGTATAGCCCATATCCTCCACTTCCTGGCGTGTAGTAACTTTATTGTCTGCCATGAGCTGGTTCCATAATAAATCGGTGAGAGCTTCCTGATATTCTCCTACAAAAATATCATCCAGACGTATCGGGCTCAAGGTGCGCAGGTCCATATTCAGGAAAGTAGACATATAAATACCATGTGCGCCTCCGGTATATTCATTGTAGTTGATGCGGTAAACCAGCAGATGTTTTTTATAATACTGCACGTGGCTTTCAATACCTTTATAATAAGAATACCAAGCTAATATTGAAGCGGAATCTTCCTTTTCAGCTTCATCTTTGGCATACATTGGTTCCAAATCTTTCAGGTAATCCTTGATATAGTTTTCCTTGTAAAGCTTTACCGCCTCTTCAGGCTTCAGAGTCATGTATTTATCTCCGAAACAGGCTGAAAGGAAATAGGTGTTCAGACTGTCTTTCAGCTTTTCGTCGGACGACTTATTAGCGTATGCAAAGTTGATGATGATGTTGCAGCCGGGCTTCGCAGTGTCTCCGAAGAGGTGGGCTACCTCATTTACCTGTATACTGTCGAACTCCAGCGCACCCGCGCTTTTGTTCACAGTGTTACCGCAAGAAAATAAAAAGCCACTTGCCGCAAGTAGAATGACAAGTAGGCTGACATATTGCTTTTTCATTTGGACTTTCTTCGTTAAATTCAACATTTCGATATCAGTTCGTTATCGACAAATATAGAACATATTAACGAATAGAACATATAAAAAATGAAAAAAGATAGGTATGAATGCTTTTATCTGGCTATCTTTGCACCGGATATGAAGAGACTTCGTTACATATTGGCAGTTTTATTGTCCCTGACGGTTGTTTATGCAGGGGCAGGAGTCTCTATTGTCCATTATTGTTGTGCCCGCTGCGAGACAGCGCAAGCATGTTGCACCAATGGCTGTGCCAAATGCCATAAATCTCATAAAACTTCTCATAAACCGGAAAAATCTTGCAAAGACGAAGGCTGTACGGCTACTTTTTATAAAGTGGATTTGGTGAAATATTCATGTGAAAGTCCTGTTATAACCGTACCTGTCATTCAACTTTTCTGCGAAGTATTGCCGGATTTCCAATACTCCTTGCCTACGAGGGAATTGAAAGAGGCGTCGTATGCCGTACCTCCGCATCCTGATAGTTCGAGGCAGTATCTGGCCTTATATTCTGTTCTCATTATTTAGAATCAATTAGTGTGCAGGAGAAGTGTTTTCCTTCCTGCCCGGTTCTATCCAAAGCTATATCTGAACTGTGTCTGGTCCGTAGTTTGTCCGTATCTAAGAGTATGGAGATGATACCTTTGCACGTTCTCTTTTAAAGAATTGATAGCTGGATAGTCTTGCAACCTTGTTGCATGAAATATATCCTATTTTTGTACCCTTAATAAATGAATTCAGATATATGAAATATATATTCTTATTAATTTCACTTTTTACTTTTAATTTTTTGCAGGCGCAAGTAACAGGTGTCGTAAAAGATGCTGCCGGAGAACCTATTCCGGGAGCGAATGTGTTTTGGATGAATACAACCAATGGAGTAACTACCAATGAAGACGGTAACTTTTCAATTCATAAGCCTGCTCGCAGCCACATGCTTGTGGTTAGCTTTATTGGTTTTGAGAATGACACGATACATGTAGACAAAGGAAACCAACAACTTGATATTGTTCTTCGTGAAGGAGTGGAACTGAGTGAAGTAAATGTAGTGACCCGCAAATTGGGAACTATGAAACTGCGCACCAGTGTGATGAATGAAGATATGATTAGTAGTGCCGAACTGACACGTGCGGCTTGCTGTAATCTGGGAGAGAGCTTTGTGACGAATCCTTCCGTGGATGTCAGCTACTCGGATGCAGCTACGGGAGCCAAACAAATTAAACTGTTAGGACTTTCCGGTACGTATGTGCAGATGATGACTGAAAATATTCCCAATTTCCGGGGGGCTGCCGCTCCTTATGGTTTAGGATACGTACCCGGGCCGTGGATGCAGAGTATACAGGTCAGCAAAGGAAGTTCGTCCGTGAAGAATGGATATGAGTCCATAACCGGACAGATCAATGTAGAATTCAAGAAGCCTCAATTGCCGGAAGCGGATTGGGTGTCGGCAAATCTTTTTGCCAGTAGTACGAACCGCTATGAAGCCAATGCGGATGCTACGGTAAAGTTGTCGAAGCGATGGAGCACTTCTTTGTTGGCACATTATGAGAATGAGACGAAATCTCATGACTCTAATGATGATGGTTTTGTAGATATACCTCGTGTGGAGCAATATAATGTCTGGAACCGATGGGCATATATGGGTGACCACTATGTATTCCAGGCAGGTATAAAGGCGTTGCATGAAACTCGAAACAGCGGTCAGATTGCACACGGAAATACTCCTTCGCATGACCTGTATGAAATAGGTATCAAAACAAATCGTTACGAAGCGTTCACGAAGAATGCTTATATCTTCGACAAAGAGAAAAATACGAATCTTGCTTTGATTTTACAGGGAACGTTGCATAATCAGGATGCCAATTACGGGCGTAAACTGTATGATGTGGATCAGAGTAATTTTTATGCTTCGCTGCTGTTTGAAACGGAGCTCAGTAAGCAGCATAGTCTGTCTGCCGGATTAAGTTTCAACTATGATGGTTACGATCAGAACTATCGGCTGACGAATCAGGCAGAAGAAGGGCTGACGAAGAAATTTGTGAAGGAGTCTGTTCCGGGAGCTTATGTCCAATATACATTCAATCTGAACGATCAGTTGATGCTGATGGGAGGTATTCGGGGAGATTACAGTAGTGAGTACGGCTTCTTTGTGACACCGCGTGCCCACGTCAAATATAATCCGAATGAATATCTGCATTTTCGTTTGTCTGCCGGCAAAGGATATCGTACGAATCATGTATTGGCGGAGAATAATTATCTTCTGGCAAGTAGCCGCAAGATGAAGATTGCTTCTCATCTGGACCAGGAGGAAGCGTGGAATTACGGTGCGAGTGTTTCGACTTATATCCCCCTTTTCGGTAAGACGCTGAATGTGAATGCAGAATATTACTATACGGATTTTCTGAAACAGGTAGTAGTGGATATGGACAGCAATCCGCATGAAGTGGCTTTTTACAATCTGGATGGGCGTTCTTATTCGCATGTATTCCAGGTAGAAGCCAATTATCCGTTGTTCAAAGGCTTCACTTTGACTGCGGCTTACCGTTTGACGGACGCGAAAACTACCTATAATGGTAAATTAATGGAGAAGCCACTTACTGGTAAATATAAAGGCTTGTTGACTGCTTCTTATCAGACTCCTCTGGGCTTGTGGCAATTCGATGCTACCTTGCAGTTGAATGGTGGTGGAAGGATGCCCGATCCTTATGAACTGTCTGACGGAAGTCTTTCGTGGGAACGTCGTTACGGTAGTTTCCAGCAACTCAGTGCGCAGGTGACGCGCTATTTCCGTCGCTGGTCTGTTTATATCGGCGGTGAGAACCTGACGAACTTTAAGCAGAAGAATCCGATAATCGATGCTTCTAACCCATGGGGAGAGAATTTCGATGCTACCATGGTGTGGGGACCGATGCACGGGGCGAAAGCATATATCGGGTTGAGGTTTAACCTGGCAAGAAACTAATTACTAATAACTAATAACTAAATTGATTATGAAAACAAGAAGAATGATGGCTGCCCTCGTAGTAGCTTTGTTGAGTGTAACGGCAGTAATGGCAAAAGATATCCGTACAGCTGTCTTTAAAGTTTCACAGATGCATTGCGAAAACTGTGAACGGAAGGTGAAGAATAACATTAAATTTGAGAAAGGAGTAAAAGAATTCTCTACAGACTTGAAAACGAAAACAGTTTCCATTACTTATGATGCTGAAAAGACAACTGTGGATAAACTGAAAGCCGGTTTCAAGAAGTTCAACTACGAAGCCGAATTCGTGAAAGAAACGAAACAAGAGGACAAGAAGTAGTCGAACAAACGGCCTGTAGAGATTGTTTTGATATAAAACTTGAAATAAAAACAATATATGGGTAATTTAAAAAAACAGACGTTTCCCGTGCTGAACATGCATTGTGCGGGATGCGCCAATAACGTAGAAAAGACAGTTCGCAAGTTGGTGGGCGTTGCAGATGCTTCGGTCAACTTTGCTTCCAATACACTGTCTGTCTCCTATGAGACGGACAAACTGACACCCGGAGAAATTCGTGCTGCCGTACTGGCTGCGGGCTATGACCTCATCATGGAGGAAGAGCATGTTGAAGAACGCCAGGAAGAAGAACAACAGAAACGCTATCACCGCTTGAAAACGCGGGTGATAGGAGCGTGGATTTTTGCTGTTCCCCTGTTGTTGCTTTCCATGGTCTTCATGCATGTACCTTATTCTAACGAGATACAGATGGTACTTGCTATTCCTGTATTGGTATTGTTCGGTACGCCGTTCTATACCGGTGCCTGGAAACAAGCACGTCTGGGACGCAGCAATATGGATACACTGGTGGCACTAAGTACATCCATTGCTTTCCTGTTCAGCGTCTTTAATACTTTCTTCCCCGATTTCTGGTATAACCGTGGATTGGAGCCTCATGTCTATTACGAAGCTGCTGTGGTTATCATCGCCTTCGTTTTGACAGGTAAACTCATGGAGGAACGTGCGAAGGGAAATACTTCCACTGCTATCCGCAAACTGATGGGTTTGCAACCTAAGAAAGCCCGTGTAGTACGCGACGGTAAAGAACTGGATGTACCTTTGGATCAATTGAACATCGATGATCTGGTGAGTGTCCGCCCCGGTGAGCAAATCCCTGTGGATGGTTTTCTGACCGAAGGTGACTCTTATGTAGATGAAAGCATGATAAGCGGTGAGCCTATTCCGGTAGAAAAGAAGATTGGCTCGCATGTGTTGGCCGGAACCATCAATCAGAAAGGATCGTTCATAATCCGTGCCGAGAAAGTAGGTGGAGAAACAGTGCTGGCGCGTATCATCCGTATGGTGCAGGAAGCGCAAGGCAGTAAGGCTCCCGTGCAGCGTATTGTAGATAAAGTGACGGGTATCTTTGTTCCTGTCGTACTGGGTTTGTCTGTCCTGACATTCTTTATCTGGATGTTCTTTGGTGGTGTGGATATGCTTTCACATGCCATGCTGTCAGCGGTTTCCGTATTGGTGATTGCTTGCCCTTGTGCATTGGGACTGGCTACTCCTACGGCTTTGATGGTAGGTATCGGTAAGGCTGCCGATCATCATATTCTGATAAAAGATGCTGTGGCACTGGAACAGATGCGAAAGGTAAATGTTGTGGTATTGGATAAGACCGGTACATTGACTGAAGGGCATCCTACCGTTGCCGGTTGGTTATGGGCACAGCCGCAGGAAGGACATTATAAAGACATTCTTCTGGCTGCCGAGCTTAAATCGGAGCATCCGCTGGCTGGTGCTATTGTCACTGCCTTGCAAGAACAAGAGAACATTGTTCCTGCAACTCTGGATGGTTTTGAAAGTATTACCGGTAAGGGTATTAAAGTGACTTATCAGGGTGCTGAGTATTGGGCAGGCAGCCACAAGTTGTTGAAAGATTACCATGCCACCCTGACTGATGTTTTGGGAGAAATGCTGGCTCAATACGAGTCGGACGGTTGTAGCATCGTTTACTTTGGCCGCAAGGATGAATTGCTTGCGATTGTTGCTATCAAAGATCAGATAAAGGCGACTTCCGCTGAGGCTGTTCGCGAACTCCGTACCCAGGGTATTGAAGTTTATATGCTGACGGGAGACGGTGAACGTACTGCTTCTGCTGTTGCCGGACGATTAGGCAATATCCAGTATATTGCCGATGCTTTGCCGGATGATAAGGAAGAGTTTGTACGCCAGCTTCAACTTCAGAGAAAGACAGTAGCTATGGTGGGTGATGGTATCAATGATTCACAGGCTTTGGCTTGTGCCGATGTAAGCATTGCCATGGGTAAAGGAACGGACATTGCCATGGATGTGGCAATGGTCACTCTTATGACTTCGGATCTGTTGCTGTTGCCGAAAGCATTCAATCTCTCCCGGCAGACGGTGCGCTTGATTCATCAGAATCTGTTCTGGGCATTCATTTACAATCTGATAGGTATTCCTATTGCTGCCGGATTGCTTTATCCAATCAATGGATTATTGCTGAACCCCATGTTGGCAAGTGCCGCTATGGCATTTTCCAGTGTATCGGTAGTCTTGAACAGCCTTCGTTTAAGATACTAACTATTTCTATATTCCAACGGACTCATTCCCATGTGCCTCTTAAAGTACTTTCCGAAGAAAGAGGCACTGGGGAAGTTCAGTGAATAGGCTATTTCCTGAATAGTCATATCTGTGGATTTCAGCCGTGCTTTGACGTCTGTAATCACCACATGCGAAATAATTTCGAGTACATTCCTTCCTGTTACTTGTTTTACGGTAGTACTGAGATGCTGCAATGAAATTCCCAGCTTGTCGGCATAGAATTGAGCACGTCTCTCAGTCATATAATTTTCAATAACCAGTTGTACGAATTTTTGGCAAATTTCCTCTTTGCGGCTTTTGGCAAGAATGCTTTGCGGACGATTGGCATAAAGGGCATTAATTCCAAGCAAAATGCTGTGGAGCACACTTTGTGCCATTGCGGTACTGGTGGCGGTAGGATGGGAGATTGATATACGTGTCAGTAGTGCAAAGTAATCCACGAAGTAGGATGCTATTAAGTCGCTGACATTTACAATCGGATTATCCCATATTTTGGAGAAAGATCCCATCGTAGCCTGCAATAGATTAATACCGTTGACGCAGTGACTGGAGAAACCTACGAAGCAAAGCCGTACTTTTTCTACTTGCTCATTGAGCTGTAAGATAGTTCCCGGCATCAGAATGATCAGATCATTCTTTTTTATTTCATGTTCCATCAGATTGATGGATGCTGTAATGGTCCCTTCAGTGCATAATGCAAAAATACATGCCTTCAGACGGCATGACTGGCGATAGAGATTCAGAATATCTTCTGTAACATCTCTCCATGCCAGCATTTCAACCGGCAAATCTACTTGTGGGAAGTTATGTTTCATCTTTTTTCATTTTGCTGTCGGCAAATATACGATTTTATCCCTAAAGTCTTAACTTTGTCGGCATGAAACTGAATGTAACAGACTGGAATATTATTCCGTATGCCGATGCATGGACCCGGCAAACGGAGTGGTTTGATGCTCTTATTCGTGCCAAGCAGGCAGGGGAAGAGTATGAAAATCACATCATTTTGTGTGAACATCCGCATGTCTATACTTTAGGTCGTAGCGGTAAAGAAGGAAATATGCTGTTGAGTGAGGAACAACTTCAGAAGATAGGAGCTACGCTCTATCATATAGATCGTGGAGGTGATATCACATATCATGGTCCGGGACAACTGGTATGTTATCCTATCCTGAATCTCGAAGAATTCTCGTTGGGGCTGAAAGAGTATGTACATTTGTTGGAAGAAGCGGTCATCCGTGTATGTGCCTCTTATGGCATTGCTGCCGGGAGGTTGGAGAAAGCAACCGGTGTTTGGCTGGAGGGAGATACGCCGCGTGCGCGTAAAATATGCGCTATTGGCGTGCGTAGCAGTCATTTCGTTACCATGCATGGATTGGCGCTGAATGTGAATACTGATTTACGATATTTCAGTTATATCAACCCCTGCGGCTTTATAGATAAAGGAGTCACTTCGCTGCAACAGGAGCTGAAACGGGAGGTGCCGATGGAAGAAATAAAACAACGCTTATGCCTTGAATTACAGGGCTTGATGCAGAGATAAAAAACAGGAAGATGTGTCATAATGCAGTACTATCTAAAGTTATATGTTTGTCTACCACCCCGCCCTTTGGGCACCCCTCCTCCCGGGAGGAGGGGAGATTAAGTTACTTTCCAGTTTTGACACACCTTCCTGTTCGTATCAAATAGACGGTCTGTTCATCCCTAACAGATGGTCTGTTTCAGGAGACTTCAATCGTCTGTTTTTTATTTCAACCATTTGTCCAGCCATTCAAAGAATGTGCGTTGCCAGAGGATACCATTCTGAGGTTTCAATACCCAGTGATTTTCATCCGGATATATCAGTAGCTCGGCAGGAACACCACGCATTACGGCGGCATCAAAAGCAGCCATTGCCTGGTTGGCTAGAATACGGTAGTCTTTTTCGCCATGAACGCAAAGGATAGGTGTATCCCATTTGTCTACAAACTGGTGTGGAGAGTTGGCGAATGTGCGTTGAGCTACCGGATTTTGTTTTTCCCAGTATGCACCACCCATATCCCAGTTGGCAAACCATTTCTCTTCTGTTTCCAGATACTGCATTTCCATGTTGAAGATGCCATCATGTGCAATGAATGCTTTGAAGCGCTTGTCATGATGTCCGGCGAGCCAGTAAACGGAGAAACCACCGAAGCTGGCACCTACACAACCGAGACGGTCTTTGTCTACAAACGATTCTTTAGCCATCTCGTCGATAGCTGTAAAATAATCCTTCATACACTGACCACCGTAATCACCACTGATGGCTTCATTCCATTCCACTCCAAAGCCCGGAAGTCCGCGGCGGTTGGGAGCTACGATGATATAGTCGTTGGCAGCCATAATCTGGAAATTCCAGCGATAGCTCCAGAACTGGCTTACGGGGCTTTGCGGACCACCTTCACAGAACAGGAGGGTAGGGTATTTCTTATTCGGGTCAAACTGTGGCGGGTAGATAACCCATGTCAGCATCTGTTTACCGTCTGTAGTTTTCATCCAGCGAGCTTCAACCTTACCCATTTCCAGTTGGTCGTAAATCTGTTTGTTTTCGAAGGTCAGTTGTTTTGCTTCGGCAAAAGCATCCCCGTTGCGGGTGGCAGATACGGCATAGATTTCATCACCCATACTCATTGAATGGCGTAAAGCGATTACTTTATCTCCTGCAAGGGCGAGGGAAGCATAATCATACATACCGTCTGTCAACTGCGTAACCTTATCGTTGGCAGCAAGATTGATATTGTAAATCTGTGTTTCACCATGCCAGACACCGATGAAATAAATACTCTTAGAGTCTCTATTCCACAAGAAACCATCTACGTTCGATTCGAATTCCTTGCTGACGAAACGTTTCTCACCTGTTTCCAGATTCATGATGAAGAGGCGGTTTAGGTCAGCTTCATAACCGTCACGTTCCATGCTCTGCCAGGCAATGTATTTACCATCGGGAGAGTACTGAGGATTTGTATCATAACCTTTGTTTTCTTCGGTGATATTGTCTGTCTTCTTGGTTGCAAGATCGTAGATATAAATATCCGAGTTGGTGGAGATGGCATAAGCCAGACCGGTCTTCTTACGGCAAGTATATGCCACCTTGTCTCCGGCAGGACTCCATGCCAGTTGCTCGATGCCACCCCAAGGTCTCATCGGGCTTTCGTAAGGTTCTCCTTCCAGTATATCCTTTATATTGCTGATACCGTTTCCATCAAAATCAGCTACAAAAGGATGCGGAGCACCGGTTACCCATTCATCCCAGTGTTTGTACATCAGGTCGGTAACGATGATACCCGTCGCTTTAGGGAGATCGGGATATTTATCCGCAGTACTTTGTTTAGTTTTCACCTGTGCAATGAAAAGCAACTTCTTGCCGTCGGGAGAGAAAGAATAACCTTCGATGTCACCATCATATTGAGTTAACTGCTTACGCCCGCTGCCGTCCGGATTCATTTCCCACAACTGGCTGCTGCCACCTTCATTGGAAAGGAACGCCAGTTTAGTGCCACCCTTTATCCAGTTCACTTCGTTTTCCTGCCAGGGAGTGTGGGTGATTTGTTTGTTGCCTGTTCCATCTGTGTTCATCACGAAGACTTCACGGTTACTCTTGTTCTCCGGTACACTGTAGTAAGCTACTGTGTAAGCAATTTGCTTTTCATCGGGGGATACGGCTACACCACCGATACGACCCATGGCCCAGAGAGCTTCGGGAGTCATGCGTTTGCCTTCAATCTGGATGTCCGACCGCTCGATAAGCGGTACTCCGGCTTGCCCTGCGTCTTTAGTTCCGCCGCAGGCAGCCAATGTCATAGCTGCTGACATAAGCAATAAATTTACTTGTTTCATGTATGTTGTTCGTTACGGTTATTTTGCGACAAATATACAAATTATATGCGTTTTTCTTGCCATCGTCCTCCTTTAATATACCACCAGCAAAGTAATAGTATAAAAATGGAGTATACCATTTCCGATGTCCAGCACAGGGCTACATCAAGTTTCAAGTAAAGAATGATGTATGTGATGTAGGCAACATAGAAGACGAGCGTTATCAGTTCCATGACCAGAGCCGTGCGCGTGTTTCCCGTTCCTGATACTGCCTGGAAATATACATTGGCAGGTACGAGAAACAGATATGCCGAGCACATTACCCAAAGTGAATGTACGGCTGCATCCTGTAAATCGGGTATATCCGTATAGATTCCCAGTATAAGTTTTGGGAACAGTGCAAAAAACAGTGCTAGCGGCAATGTGAACAGATATGCAATGCGTATATGCTGCCGGATAGTGCCTGCCACGCAGTCTTTGTCTCCTGCACCGATGAGATTGCTGACCAATGAACCACAGGTTGAGGCAAATGCCATCATTACCATGAACAGAATGCCGGATATGCTCCGGACAATGTTCGTGATGGCGAGCGACCGTTCTCCCAGATGCTCCACATAGAGGAAGAACAAGAACCAGGTGGACAAGGAGAAGACGTTCTGTATCATGGTCCAGAAGGAAATGTTCAGCATGCGTTTCAGTATCTCCGGGCGGAACTTCGGAATACGGTCCAGTCCAAACTTACGGCAGTCAATGCGGTAACGGGTGTAGAGGATAAAGAATATCAGTGAAACCAGCTCTGCAAGTGATGAACCGATGGCGGCACCTGCAATGCCAAGCGCAGGAAAGCCGAATTTACCGAAAATCAGTATATAGTTGAAAACTACGTTACTTAATACCATGACTATGGAATTGAGTGTCAGTGTCTTGGTCTGCGTAGTTCCCAGGAAGAAAGCACGGAAGATGACTGCACTGAATGAGAAGAAGGCTCCGAAAACCCTCCAGTTCAGATAACTGATGGCAGCCTCATAGATGTGTTCGGAAGAAACGATTCGTTTCAGTATCATTGGTGAAAGGAAGTAGGAGAGCAGGAACATTACTGCCGCCAGTCCTATCTGAAAGTAAATTCCTTGATAGAAAAGGTCGCCTATTTCCCGGTATTGCTTTTCACCGTTGCGCCGGGCAATGAGTATCTGCGCTCCGATACTGAAACCGAAAGCTGCCATGAATATTACCATGTAGAAGACACCTGCAATGGCTGATGCTCCCAGTTCTACTTCGCCTACCCGTCCCAGGAAGGCTGTGTCTGTCATACCTATCATTTGCTCCATCAGTAGACTGATGAGGATCGGATAGGCTATCATCCAAATCTGTTTGTTGGTATATTTAGTTTTCATTTTTTTTAGTTAACGAGGTGCTTAGTGGACAAGTTGACGAGAGTAATAGAGAGAAAGAAGGCCACACTATCCATTTTGAGTACAGTGCAGCCCTTGTATCTTGTTAACTCGTTCCCTTGTCAACTCATTTCTTATTCTGTCTCTCTTTCAACAACTGTTCCTGTTGTTTCTGCATTGCCTCCAGGCGGGCGGCAAAGCCGGTTTTCTTAGCTTTCTTCGGATCTTTCTTTCGGGCTTCCAATTGGGCAAGAAGTTTCTCTTCATTCGTAGTCTTACGCAGAATGAGAGTAGTCACCACACTAATCAATGTCGATATGAAGTAGTAATAGTTCAGACCTGAAGGATAACTGTTCAAGATGAACAACATCATAATCGGCATGAGATACGTCATCCACTTCATCGCCGCCATCTGCGGGTTGGCTCCGGTATCCTGTTGCTGCATCATGAACTTGGAGTTCAATATATTCACAACCGTCATCAGCAAACAGAATAAACTGAGGTGGCTACCCAGGAACGGGATATTGAACGGGAAGTTGATGAACGCATCGTACGTTGAAAGGTCATCAGCCCACAAGAAGCTCTGCTGACGCAATTCAATAGCACTTGGCACAAACATGAACAATGCAATCAGAACCGGGAACTGTACCAGCATCGGCAGACAGCCACCCATCGGACTCACACCGTATTGGCTGTACATTCCCATGACCTCCTGCTGTTTTTTCATCGCATCTTCCTGTTTGGGGTATTTCTTATTGATCTCATCGATTTTCGGTTTCAACACACGCATCTTGGCAGAAGAAATATACGTTTTCCAGGTAGCGGGGAATACGACTGCTTTTACAATCAAGGTCATCAGTAACAATACAATACCCATACTTAGACCCCAACCGGACAACCAGTCGAAGATATTGATGGTGAACCACTTGTTGACCCAGCGTATCAACGGCCAACCCAGATAAACCAAACGGTTCAGTTCCCATTTCTCATCACGTCCCTTATCCAGCGCAGTCAGCGTCTTGTAATGGTTCGGACCGAAGTAGAAGAACATTTGCGTAGGCTGTTTACCTGTCGGGTCAAAGCTCGTGCTCATCTCGGCGGAGTAGTCTTTGATATATCCGCTGCCTTCTCTTTCCATTTTGGAGACTAGCTTCGTTTTTTCAAAGTCAGCGTCTGCAATGAATACCGAGGAGAAGAATTGATTTTTGAAAGCAATCCAGTCCAGACGTTCGGGCACTTCTTTTTCATCATCCTTATTGGCTGACAAGTAGTCTGTGCCATTTCCCAGCATTTTATAAGTCAGTTCAGACAAACGGTTCTCATATACATAACCTTTTTCGATCTGGCGGGCGCGTTGTGCCCATTCGATGTCTACATAGTTATTGCTTGCTGCCAATTTATCTGCCATACCTTTAGCATCGATGCTGAAGTCTACCAGGTAGGTATTGGGATGCAATGCATACTTGAAGTCTATATAACTTGCACTGTCAGCTGATAAACGCATTGTTACGGTGCTGTCCGTACGGTTCACAGTGGTGAAGTAATAGTCCTTAGTCTGTATTGTTTCCTTTTTATTATAGAAAAGGAAATTCATGGAAACATCGTTTCCGGTGAATAGGGTTACAGGAGTTTTCTTGTCCTGTTCCATATACTCTTTCAATACAGCGGAGAATATGGAACCGCCTTTGGTGCTGAGGGTCAACTCAGCCACGTCGTTCTGAATCGTAATAAGCGAATCTGTTCCTTGGCGGGCATTGAAGAAGAGTGAAGTGGAATCCACAGTTTCCACATCTTTTTCATTGGCCAATGCTGCATCCGCTTTGGCTTTCAGCGCTTCTTCACGTTGCTGTACCAGCGCAATGGAATCATAATAACGCTGCTGTGCTTCCAATTGCTCTTTACTGGGGCGACTCAGAAAACTGAAGCCGACTAACAAAATTGCTATTAAAACAAGACCTGTAATGGTGTTTTTATCCATGAATAATTTCTAATTTACAATTTTATAATTATTGAAATAATCTTATTTCTTTGCTTTCTCCTTCTCCTCGAAACTTTCGACAGATGCTTTGATGAAAGCCACGAACAACGGATGGGGATTCAGTACCGTACTGCTGTATTCTGGATGGAACTGAGTTCCGACAAACCACTTCAACTTCGGTATTTCTACGATTTCCACCAAATCAGATTCCGGATTGATACCTACACATTTCATGCCGGCAGCTTCGTATTCCGCTTTATACTGGTTGTTGAATTCATAGCGATGACGGTGGCGCTCCTGGATGTGTTCCGTTCCATAAGCTTCATAAGCCTTGCTACCTTTCTGCAAGATACATTCGTAGGCTCCCAGACGCATTGTTCCACCCATGTTTGTGATGGATTTCTGCTCTTCCATAATGTCGATGACATTATGCGGAGTCTTTTCGTTCATTTCGCGTGAATCTGCATCGGTATATCCCAGCACGTTGCGTGCGAATTCAATGGCGATACACTGCATTCCCAGGCAAATACCGAAAGTCGGAATATCATGTGTGCGTGCGTATTTGATAGCCACGAACTTACCGGAAATACCACGTTCACCGAATCCCGGACCTATCAATACACCTGCCATGCCTTTCAGTGCTTCCGCTACATTTTCTTCTGTCAGCTTTTCACTGTTCACAAAGTCTACGGATACCTTACGATCATTGTATGTACCAGCTTGTGACAAGGCTTCGCGAATGGATTTGTAAGCATCCTGCAAGTCATATTTGCCGACTAATGCAATGTGCAGTGGTTCTGTATTTTCTGCTTTATGGCGACGTTCGAGGAAAGCACGCCATGGACCGAGTCCCGGTGTGTCTCCTACGGGCAGTCCCATTTTCTTCAATATCGTTTCATCCAGTTTCTGAGCTTGCATCAGAATAGGCACTTCGTAGATGGTGGGAGCATCGATGCTCTGTACTACTGCGTTTTCATCCACATTACAGAATAATGCTACTTTTTTACGCAGGTTGGTACCCAATTCGTGTTCTGTACGCAATACCAATATATCCGGCTGTATACCTGCACTCTGCAATTCTTTTACGGAGTGTTGTGTCGGCTTGGTTTTCAATTCACCGGCTGCCGTGAGATAAGGTACATAAGTAAGGTGCACGCACAAGGCATCACGTCCCAATTCCCACTTCAACTGACGGATACTTTCCAGATACGGCAATGATTCGATATCACCCACCGTACCACCGATTTCTGTAATTACAAAATCGAATTTATATTTGTTACCCAGCAACTTCACGTTTCGTTTAATTTCGTCCGTGATGTGAGGGATAACCTGAATGGTCTTACCTAAATAATCACCACGGCGCTCTTTGTCGATAACGCTTTTATAGATACGTCCGGTTGTGATGTTATTGGCTTTAGTAGTCTGGATCCCAAGAAAACGTTCGTAATGACCTAAGTCGAGGTCAGCTTCATGTCCGTCTACAGTCACATAACATTCTCCGTGTTCGTAGGGGTTTAAAGTGCCCGGGTCAATATTGATATACGGGTCAAACTTCTGAATGGTTACTTTGTAACCTCTTGCTTGTAGCAATTTACCAATGGATGAGGCGATGATGCCTTTACCTAATGATGAGGCAACGCCACCGGTGACGAAAATATACTTTGTTTCTCCCACAGCTATACTGTTTTAATATTATTGTTTTGTTTGGTCGATGTACACATTTGTGTACCTACCTGTCTACAGATGAGACTTAAAAAGCGCAAAATTACAAAAAAAAGAGGAAGTACATAAAGTTTCGGCGAAACAATTCTAAAAAAAAAGTGATGCTGCAATGTTATTAAGTCCTTATCATCTCCGTACTATCTCCGTGTTATCTCCGTACTATCTTCGTATCACCTCCGTGTCATCTCCGTATATATATGTTTGGACTTGATACGGACTTGGTACGGGGCTGGTACGGAGCTGATATGAACTTGTCATCCTAAGTACCGGCTATTGCTAATCTTTTCTTTACTCTTTTCTATGTTTTCTAAACATTTTAAATTACTTTTGCAGTCAAAACATAGATTTTAGGGCGTTATGAAGAATAGATACTTATCTTTATGGGCAGTTGCTGCGCTTTTTTCTTCGTCGATAGTGGCGCAGAATTCAGTAAAGACTGTCTTAAAGGCCGGAGAGGAACCGGCTGCCGCACAAGTGGATACCTTGTCGGATGTGATGAAGCAATATTTTGTCTTAAAGTTGAAACCAGCGAATGATACTCTCAAGTTGGACACAGTATCCATACTGCATGAGAAGTATTTTGGAGTATTAAACTACCTGAATGATCCGTCTACTCCTGAACGTTACATTCCTGATAATCCCGATTACTACCGTCTGTTTCTTAAGCCATTTACATATTATAATTCTCCTATAAAGCGTGTTTCGACATTGAATTGGAAATTTGAACCTGTTGATACGGTTGAATTGCCAGTGAAAGAACTTTTGCCATTTGATGAAGCCCGCTTCACCTCGAAGGAACGCGCAAATGAAACAGTGGATCGTGCTTTGCTCTATCTTTATGTTAATGATGATCTGCATAAGATTGTGGCATGGGAAGATGATATTATGCAGGTGAGGGTATTCAAGGATAATATTGAAAAAGAAGCATCTTCAAAACCTTCTGTGATGAAATTATTCACTCAGGAAAGCATGGCGGAAGTGAAAGAAGACGCGGAAGTGGTTATCCGTAAACCTAACTGGTGGGTAACAGGCGGAAATGGTTCTTTGCAGATTACTCAGAATTATATTTCGGATAACTGGTATAAAGGAGGTGAGAGTACGAATTCTGTACTGGCCAACTTACAACTGTTTGCTAATTACAATGACCGTGAAAAGATTCAATGGGAAAGTTTGTTGGATGCCAAATTAGGATTTTCTTCAGCGCCCTCTGATGAATTTCATGATTATTTGGTCAACACGGACCAGCTTCGTCTATACAGTAAGTTAGGTGTTCAGGCAGCGTCTAATTGGTACTATACGATTTCGACGGAATTCAAGACACAGTTCTGTCATGGGTATAAAGCCAATAAAGAGCCTTTGGTATCGGCATTTCTGGCTCCGGCAGATTGGTCTGCCAGTGTCGGTATGGACTATAAGTTGAAGAAGAAAAAGTTTAATTTGTCTGTTTTTATAGCTCCGTTGACGTGGACTATGCGTTATGTGGGTAATAAGGAAGTGAATGAAGTGGACTTTGGTTTGGAGAAGGGTAAGACGGTGCGTCATAATTTTGGTTCGCAGGTACAACCCACTTTGTTCTGGCAAATCATTCCATCCATTACGTTAGATTCTCGTTTGGACTATCTGACAAGTTATGAATGGGTGCGTATTGAATGGGAAAATACATTCAACTTTGTGTTGAACCGTTATTTGTCGACCAAACTTTATATACATGCCCGTTTTGACGATAGTAGCAAGCCTACTTCAGGTGATAGCTATTTCCAGGTAAAAGAATTATTGAGCTTCGGTATTAATTATAAATGGTAATCACGTAAAGCTGACATAATGTAAAACAAGTAAGGCTGCTTTTAGGAGAAAAGCAGCCTTACTTGTTTTTAGGAGGAAAATTCATAGTATCATTTTGTTATCTTATACTTATCAATGGTGCAAAGTGATACCTTAGTCTGTGTTATAAAACAGGTTTTCTTGCTTGTTCTGTGGAAAAAGTGAAGAAAAATAGTTAAAACGGGGAAAAGTACGTTGGCGTACACATAAAAAAAGCGGGTGAAAGCCTTGCAGTTCACAAATAATGCGTAAATTTGCCGCAATTTGTAATGCACAGTTTGCAAAATGGCAGATATTATAAAACATCAAGGTATTGTGGAAAACATAAACAGTTCTCATATAAAGGTGAGAATTGTCCAAACGTCAGCTTGTGCGGCATGTAGTGCGAAGGGACATTGTGCCTCGGCTGATACCAAAGAAAAAATAATCGATGTAACTACCGGCGATGCGTCTTCCTATCAGGTGGGTGACCGGGTAATCGTTTTTGGCGAACTCTCTATGGGAATGATGGCGGTGTTGTGGGCCTTTATAATACCTTTCTGTATTCTGGTGATTTCTCTCTTTGTATTTATGGCTATCTGGAGTGACGAACTTCTCTCTGCACTTTGTTCGTTAGCTCTTCTTATTCCTTATTATTATATATTGTGGCTAAATAAAACACGTATGGGAAAGAAATTTTCTTTTTCAATAAGGCCAATTGACTAACTCTTGGAACATTAAAACAAATAATTAAATAAATAACTAATTTATGAATGTAATTCTGATTGCAGTGATTTCATTGGGAGCCATAGCGCTGGTTTCGGCCGCTATATTATACATAGCTTCCAAGAAATTCGCCGTGTATGAAGATCCGCGAATTGCACAGGTAGGAGAGGTGTTGCCTCAAGCAAATTGCGGTGGATGTGGTTATCCGGGTTGTAGCGGTTTTGCCGATGCCTGTGTAAAGGCAGGTTCGCTGGAGGGCAAGTTCTGTCCGGTAGGCGGACAACCTGTTATGACGCAAATAGCGGGAATCCTTGGTTTGGATGCCGTTGCTGCCGAACCGATGGTGGCAGTTGTGAGATGTAATGGAACCTGCGCCAACCGTCCCCGTACGAATATGTACGACGGTGCGAAGAGTTGTGCTATTGCGGCCTCTCTTTATGGTGGCGAAACCGGTTGTAGTTTCGGATGTCTAGGGTGTGGTGACTGTGTGGAAGCTTGTCAGTTTGATGCTATCCACATGAATCCTGAAACGGGACTTCCGGAAGTGGATGAAGCAAAATGTACGGCTTGTGGAGCTTGTGTCAAGGCTTGTCCGAAGAACATTATCGAGATTCGTCCGCAAGGTAAGAAGTCACGTCGTATTTATGTGCAGTGTGTAAACAAGGACAAAGGCGGCATAGCGCGTAAAGCTTGTACAGTTGCTTGTATTGGTTGTGGCAAGTGCGTGAAGGTTTGTCCGTTCGAAGCGATTACACTTGAAAATAATCTGGCTTACATCGATCCGAACAAATGTAAATCATGTCGTAAGTGCGAAGAGGCTTGTCCTCAGAACACGATTATCGCACTCAATTTCCCGCCGCGTAAACCGAAGGCGGAAGGTGTTGCCCAGGTTGAAACTCCAAAGGCAGAAGCTTAATAATAAAGAAGTAATAAACGACTAAAATACAGAATTGTATGTTGAAGACATTTTCAATCGGTGGTGTTCATCCACACGAAAATAAACTTTCAGCACATCAGCCGATTATAAAGGCGGAAGTTCCTGCCAAAGCTGTGATTTTGCTGGGCCAGCACATCGGTGCGCCTGCAAAGCCGATTGTAGCAAAAGGAGATGTGGTGAAAGTCGGCACAAAGATTGCCGAACCCGGTGGTTTCGTATCCGCGGCCATCCACTCGTCTGTCAGCGGCAAGGTTGCTAAAATCGATACGGTTATCGATGCCAGTGGTTATCCGAAACCTGCCATCTTTATTGATGTGGACGGTGATGAATGGGAAGAAAGTATTGATCGCACCGAAACGTTGGTGAGGGAATGTAACCTTACATCCGAGGAAATAGTAAAAAAGATAGCCAATGCCGGTATTGTAGGTTTGGGTGGTGCATGTTTCCCTACTCAGGTGAAACTCTGTCCGCCGCCTGCATTCAAAGCAGAGTGTGTGATTATCAACGCTGTGGAGTGTGAACCCTATCTGACAGCTGATCATCAGCTAATGCTGGAACATGCCGAGGAAATTATGGTAGGTGTATCTATTCTGATGAAAGCTGTGAAGGTGAACAAGGCATTTATCGGTATTGAGAATAATAAGCCCGATGCTATTCAGTTGATGGCGAAGGTGGCATCCAGCTATGCAGGTATCGAGGTAGTAGCCTTGAAGGTGCAATATCCGCAAGGAGGTGAAAAGCAGTTGATAGATGCTATTACCAGTCGTCAGGTAGCGAGTGGTGCTTTACCAATTTCTACAGGAGCCGTGGTACAGAATGTAGGTACTGCATTTGCGGTATATCAGGCCGTACAGAAAAACAAGCCGTTGTTTGAGCGCGTGATTACCGTTACTGGTAAGTCAGTAGCAAAGCCGTCTAACTTCTTGGCACGTATTGGCACGCCGATGAAGCAATTGATTGATGCTTGCGGTGGTCTGCCCGAAGATACAGGTAAGATTATCGGTGGTGGCCCGATGATGGGTAAGGCATTGGTCAACACGGAGGTTCCTACCGCTAAAGGTAGTTCCGGTATTCTGATAATGAATCAAAAGGAAGCCAAACGTGGTGAGGTTCAACCTTGCATCCGTTGTGCAAAGTGCGTGGGTGCTTGTCCGATGGGATTGGAACCTTATTTGCTGTCGGCACTTGCCGAACATACAGAATTCGAGAGAATGGAAAAAGAAAGAATTATGGATTGTATCGAGTGCGGTTCTTGTCAGTTTACCTGTCCTGCCAACCGTCCGTTGCTGGACTATTGCCGCTTGGGTAAGGGCAAGGTAGGAACGATTATCCGTGCACGTCAAGCTAAATAATAACGAAGTATGGAAAATAAATTAGTAATATCACTTTCACCCCACGTCCATGGTGGTGACAGCGTGAAAAAGAATATGTATGGTGTGCTTATTGCATTGATTCCTGCATTTCTTGTATCGCTCTATTTCTTCGGACTGGGTGCGCTGATTGTCACGGCTACATCGGTAGCTGCCTGTTTGTTCTTCGAATGGGCTATTGGTAAATTCCTGATGAAGAAAGAAACCACAACAATCTGTGACGGTTCTGCTGTAATCACAGGTGTGTTGTTGGCATTCAATTTACCTTCCAATCTGCCTATCTGGATTATTATTCTGGGTGCATTGTTCGCCATAGGCGTAGGCAAGATGTCTTTTGGCGGGTTAGGTAATAATCCGTTCAACCCTGCATTGGCAGGCCGTGTGTTCCTGTTGCTTTCTTTCCCTGTGCAAATGACGAGTTGGCCGGTGGTGGGACAGTTGACTTCTTACACCGATGCTACGACGGCTGCTACTCCGCTTAATCTGATGAAGCAGATTGCCGGTGGAAATATAGAGGCTCTGAAAGATCTGCCTTCCTCTTTCGATTTGCTGATTGGTAACAATGGCGGTTGTCTGGGTGAAGTCAGTGCATTGGCGTTACTGCTGGGATTAGCTTATATGCTTTGGAAGAAAATTATTACCTGGCATATTCCTATTTCTATATTGGCTACAGTATTTGTATTCTCGGGTATTATGCATCTGGTAGATCCGGAACTGTATGTATCTCCCGTACTTCAGTTGCTTACAGGTGGTTTGATGCTGGGTGCTATTTTTATGGCTACTGACTACGTCACTTCTCCGATGAGCAAGAAGGGGATGCTGATTTATGGTGTATGTATCGGATTACTGACAGTGATTATCCGTCTGTTCGGTGCTTATCCCGAAGGTATGTCATTCGCTATTTTGATTATGAACGCCTTCACTCCGCTGATTAATACATATTGTAAACCTAAACGCTTTGGGGAGGTAGCGAAGAAGAAATGAAAAAGTTAGAATCATCCTTGAAGAATATGTTGCTGGTACTCACGGGCGTTACTGCCATCTCTGTGGCTTTGCTGGCATATGTGAATGAATTGACGAAAGAACCTATAGCACAAGCCAATGCAAAGACATTGAGCGACGCTGTCAGTGCAGTGGTTCCCGGTTTCGATAATGATCCGATTGCAGAAAAGAAGATGCAGGCTGTGAATGGTGTAGATTATGCTGTGTATCCTGCTACGAAAGGTGGAGAGTTTATTGGTGCTGCCGTAGAAGCGAGTTCAATGGCATTCGGTGGTGAGCTGAAAGTCTTGGTCGGCTTTGATGCGGAAGGAAACATTATAGATTATTCCCTGTTGTCGCATGTGGAAACTCCGGGATTGGGGTCCAAGGCTGCCGATTGGTTTAAAGAAGGAAATAAAGGAAGTATCAAAGGTATGAATCCGGGTAAGGCTCCGTTGTCTGTAAGCAAAGATGGAGGCCAGGTAGATGCCATTACAGCTTCTACCATTACTTCACGAGCTTTCCTGAATGCTGTGAATGCTGCTTATGCAGCTTATGCCGGTCAGAATGAATCGGATGCCACTACGGGCGCTACGCAAAAAGTTGTTGAACCTGCTGAAAATGCCGCCACTGAAGTTGCGGACTCTATCAGCGCTAAATAAAGAAAGGAGTAGAAGATATGAATAATTTTAAAGTTATGATGAACGGGATTATCAAAGAGAATCCTACGTTTGTACTCCTGCTTGGTATGTGTCCTACGCTGGGTACCACCTCTTCCGCTATCAATGGCATGGGTATGGGACTGGCAACGATGTTCGTGCTGATTTGTTCTAATGTCGTAATCTCGGCAATCAAGAATGTAATTCCTGATATGGTACGTATTCCGTCGTTCATTGTGGTCATTGCTTCCTTTGTTACTTTACTGCAAATGGTCATGCAAGCTTATGTTCCTGCTCTATATGCTACGCTGGGCTTGTTTATTCCGCTGATTGTGGTAAACTGTATTGTATTGGGACGCGCAGAAGCTTTTGCTGCCAAAAACACTCCGGTAGCGTCTTTCTTTGATGGTTTAGGAATGGGCCTTGGTTTTACTTTGGCTCTTACTTTGCTGGGTGCCGTACGTGAATTTCTGGGAACCGGTAAGATATTCGATCTGACTATCCTTCCTGAAGAATACGGTATGTTGATATTTGTACTTGCACCGGGAGCTTTCATTGCACTGGGGTATCTGATCGCATTGATAAACGGCTTGAAAAAGAATTAATAATGGAAAATTAGAAATTAAGGATGAGAGTAGTAACTGCTTTTAGTTTTTAATTTTTAATTCTTAATTTTGGAAAGTATGGAATATATATTGATATTTATTTCGGCAATCTTTGTCAATAACATCGTATTGTCGCAGTTTTTGGGTATCTGTCCGTTTTTAGGTGTATCCAAGAAGGTGGAAACTGCATTGGGTATGTCGGCTGCCGTGGCATTTGTGCTTACGATTGCAACTATAGTGACATTCCTTATTCAGAAATTTGTGCTCGATGCTTTTGACCTGGGTTATTTACAGACTATTACTTTTATTCTGGTGATTGCTGCACTGGTTCAGATGGTAGAGATTATTTTGAAAAAAGTATCGCCTTCTTTGTATCAGGCACTGGGTGTGTTTTTGCCTCTGATCACAACTAACTGTTGTATTCTTGGTGTTGCCATCCTTGTAATTCAGAAAGATTATGATCTGTTGACCGGTGTGGTTTATGCATTTTCCACAGCTATCGGTTTTGGCCTGGCGCTGACTCTTTTTGCGGGCTTGCGCGAACAGATGAGTTTGGTAAATATCCCGAAAGGAATGAAGGGAACTCCGATTGCTCTGATTACTGCCGGTCTTTTGGCTATGGCATTTATGGGTTTCTCCGGTGTTGTGAAAATCTGAAAAATAGAACATTAACTAATAGGTTAGGGGTAGAAGAAATTCTACCCCTTTCTTTTTTAGACTAAAAAAAACACTCTTTTTTTATTTTATCTAAATTAAATTTCGTAATTTTGCGGGCACAACGATGATAACCTAATAGAATAAATCACTGATGAAGGAAAGAATTTTGGTTACAGGTGGAACAGGCTATATTGGTTCACACACTGTAGTAGAACTTCAGAACGCAGGTTTCGAAGTAGTGATAATAGATAATTTGTCAAACTCTAGCGCCGATGTAGTTGATAACATCGAAAAAGTATCGGGTATTCGTCCGGCATTCGAGAAGTTGGATTGTTTGGATTTCGCCGGTCTTGACGCTGTGTTTACTAAATATAAAGGCATTAAAGCCATCATCCACTTTGCAGCCAGTAAGGCTGTAGGCGAATCGGTTCAGAAGCCGTTGCTTTATTACCGCAACAATCTGGTTTCATTGATAAACCTGCTTGAACTGATGCCGAAGCATGGAGTGGAAGGTATCGTATTCTCGTCTTCTTGTACTGTATATGGCCAACCGGATGAATTACCGGTGACGGAGAAAGCGCCGATCAAGAAAGCTGAATCTCCTTATGGTAATACAAAGCAGATCAATGAAGAGATTGTTCGTGATACTGTGGCTTCAGGTGCTCCTATCAATGCAATATTGCTGCGCTATTTCAATCCGATTGGTGCGCATCCTACAGCATTGCTTGGTGAATTGCCTAATGGTGTGCCTCAAAATTTGATACCTTATCTGACCCAGACCGCTATCGGTATCCGTGAGAAACTGAGTGTGTTCGGTGATGATTATGATACGCCCGACGGCTCTTGCATACGCGACTTCATTAATGTAGTCGATTTAGCAAAAGCACATGTGATTGCTATCCGCCGCATCTTGGAAAATAAACAAAAAGAGAAAGTGGAAGTGTTCAACATTGGAACAGGACGCGGTCTTTCAGTATTGGAATTAATTAATGCTTTCGAAAAGGCAACCGGCGTGAAGCTGAATTATCAGATTGTTGGTCGTCGTGCGGGAGATATTGAAAAGGTATGGGCCGATCCTAAATTCGCAAATGAAGAGTTGGGTTGGACAGCTGTTGAAACCATCGAAGATACGCTGCTCTCTGCTTGGAACTGGCAGTTGAAGCTTCGCGAAAGAGGTATTCAATAAGCATTAAAAGCGATTTTTGTTTTTATTAACAAATAGGACATGAACAAATGCTTCCCCGCATTTGTTTATATGTTGCAAATCAGCCTGACGCTGTTTATGTATATGTGAATATCCGTAACTAGTACTTATGCCTCCCCGGCATAGACAGGTAAGATTGCATAGTAGTTTTGTCGTGTTTTATTTTGTGTTTGTGTTGTGAATAAGCCTTGTCGGGAGACAGGGCTTATTTTTTTTGTTCACCAGTGAACAAAAAAATATCAGGGTCTGATAAAGGTTCAGTTGTAGCTTCTGGAAAATGGCATAAAAAAAGAGGCTGAATTTAGCCTCTCCAATATAGTTTTAATCAAGGTCGTTATTTTAATATTCCGCGGTATATAAATGTCTTCTCTCCAAAAGTATTGCTGGGTAATATGGCACTTGGTTCGAACAATCCAAAAACAGACGAACCGGAACCTGTCATGGAGGCATAAATAGCTCCTTGTTTATACAGGTCTTCCTTAATTTCCCTGATAGCCGGGAACTGGGGGAATACACTTTCCTCGAAATCATTCATCATCCATTCTTTCCATTTTTCTACAGGACGTTTCACTATCTCTTTTAGTGGCATTTCTTGCCGATGCGGTTTTATTTGAGCAAAAGCTTCCCGGGTGGAGACAAAAATATCCGGTTTAACTAAAACAATCTGATACCCTTTTAGGGATAAAGAGATAGGGGAGAAGACGTTTCCTATTCCTTCAGCGTATGTTGGGGCATTCCGAATGAAAAAGGCGCAATCTGCTCCCAATTTTGCGGCATATTCTTCTAAGGTCTCATCCGTGAGTGCCAGATTGAATTTTTCATTCAATAATTTCAGCATATAAGCTGCGTCAGATGATCCGCCGCCTAAACCGGCACCGGAAGGAATATGCTTGAACAGGTGAATATCCACGGGCGGCAGATTGAACTTTTCATCCAACAGCTTATAGGCTTTCACCACTAAGTTATTTTCAACTTCTCCTTCGATTTCTAATCCTGCCTGGTGCAATCGAAACTTCTCATTGCCTTCGTGCAGAATATTCACTTCTAGCGCGTCTTCTAGGGGAACAGGATAGAATACTGTTTCCAGATTATGATACCCGTCGGGACGCTTCTCTACAATGTTCAGTCCCAGGTTTATTTTGGCATTCGGAAATGTTATCATGATATTTAGTTTTTAATATGTTAGTCCTATTATCCACAAAGGTAGTTTTTTCCCTGTAGCATATTCTATGTTATCGGCAAGAATAAAGGAGTCTGGTAAGTCGGCGATTTGTTTGAAGGTTTTGTCTGCACCTCCCACTTCAAATGTATATTTGTGATCGACAACGAAGTCTCCTTGTGTCTTACCATATTCTATTTCGTGGTTCACGGAAAGTTGACTTATTGCGAAAGTTTCTCTTGCCGTGCCAATTTGTACGGATGTGGAAGCTATGGCATAAAGCAAGTTTGGGTTTTGAAGATAAATTTTATCAGGCTTCTGCATCTTTTTGACGGAGGTCAGATCGGAATACAACAATTTAAGCAGCTCGGCACGATCCAAGTTCTGTAGATAGGTAATCACCGAGTTCCTGGTAAGCCCTATAGTCCCTGCCAGCTTTGTGATATCGACTTCATAAGGCACAGACGAGGCTAAAATGCTTAATAACGCTTTTAGTTTTCTTATATACGCAGGGTCTACTCCGCACAATAAAGGCATTTCCTGTTCCAAAATAAGGTTAACTATATTTTCAATGTTTATGTAGTAATCTTCCCGATTACCGGTAAAGAATGGATAATAGCCATCATGCAAATATTCATTGAACATTTGTACAGGTCTGCATTGTTCATTGATACCCAGGCAAATGTCGCCTGCATTCTCAAGTACTTCTTGTAATGAAGCAACCGGAATCCGAATGTTTTTATAAAACATCAAAAACTCTCGGAATGACAAACCGTACATATTATAAGGTAAACACCTTCTGGAAAGATCGGCATCTGCATTTAATATGTTGAGCAGCGATGAGCCACTGAAGACTATCTGCAGTGATGGATACAAATCGTATATTTCTTTAAGTTCTTTGCTCCAGGTGGGGTACTTGTGTACTTCATCCAAAAACAGATGTTTTCCTCCTTGAAGATAGAATTTCTCGGCAAGTTCCAGCAGCGTGTGACTACTGAAATAAATACTGTCGAGTGTACAATAGAGGGCTATCCGGTTTCCCGGTGGATAGTTCAATTTGATGTATTGTAACATCAAAGTTGTTTTTCCTACTCCGCGGGAGCCTCTGATAGCGATTAAACGATTGTTCCAATGAATTTTATTCATTAGTTCCCTTATGATATTGGTACTTGTCAGTGCCAACATTCTTTCTTGTTTTAAAAACAGGCTATCCATACTTGAAATTAATATATGTAGCAAATATACGAATTTGTTTAGTATGAAAAGCAAATTTATGGGAATTTTGTTTAGAGTAGAAAGCAAAAAATATAGATATTTGTTTACCGTAGAAAGCAATTGGATTAAACTATGATTTTATTTTAGAAAGTTATAAAATGAAGGTGTGTCATAATGCAGTACTATCTCAATTCTCCTCCTCCCGGGAGGAAGGGAGCTTAAGTTACTTTCCAGTTTTGACACACCTTCATTATCTTTTGCTTACCAGTCTTTTAGTTTTGCAGTAGCTTCAGAATATATTTTCCCGGCATCACAATCCTTGCTTTCATCTGCGGTGAGTTGTTGATGTCATAGAGTATTTTCCATATCCTTCCTTTCAGCTTTCCGAAATCCGTGAGTCTGAGGATGGCATTGATTTCCTTGATGACCGTTACTTTTTGGCGTTGCAACTCTTCCATCAGTCCTTCATAATTATGTGTATTTTTGTTGAGTGCATACTCCGGTGGAAGAAGAAGAACCTCCTCATTCTTTCCTGTCTCCCTTTGGGGAGATATAGAGGGGGAGTTATTTATATCATTAGTCTGATTGATAGGTAAAGCGTCGCTTGCCATGCCTTCCCTGATTCTCTGTTGGTTAGCCAGTCCTCCGCGTCTGCCCGATTCTCTGTTCGCTTCGCGCTTGGCTTCCAGTGGCCCCATGCGCCGTGTGAGTCCGGGCGATGAAAAGGTTGTGTCGTTCACCTCAAATAGTCCTGAATCGAAGATGATTCTCTTCAAGGTTGCTACTGTCACTCTCATTTTTCTTGCCAGTACGGGCAGTATTCTTACGTCTGCCTTATATCCGTTCTGTACTCTAAGAAACTCCAGTATCATCCAGTAGATACCGTATCCTTTCATTCCTTCTTTCTGTATCATCATCATTATTTTAAAATTACTGCTTGCATTGGCGTCATGTAATAGATATGATTCCATAATCTCCTGATTTTTAAATTCTCCACCCTCAATTAACCACCGGTTTCCACTCCAGAAAATTCTCTATCTGGAATGTTCTCCATCCCTGCTGTTCTATATCCCAGTATACCACATGGTTCTGGATACGTTCAATGTCGTATTTTCGGTGGAAACAGGTTTCATAATATACGAGTGTGGCTCTTGCCATATAAAAATCTCCATTCTGCTTGCGATAGGCTATTAGTGCACATCCGTATGCCATATACTCAGTCAGTAGTCTAATTCGTCTTGTCATCCATGTGATGGTTTCATCTGATAAATCTGTTTCTTGTCTGATAAGTTTCTTCCATAGATTTTCTACTCTTTCGCTTTTCGTTACATGATTCGATTGGTGCCCCAACGTTTGTTTCTTCATTTTAATGAATTTAGTAGTTTATAAATAATTAATAATCAATCTTCTGCGATGGCTACACCCTTTGCTCCGGATAGCTATACCCTTTTTAGGTTAGGGCTACACCATCCGGGTGAAAGGGTGTAGCCCTTCCACAATCAGATTGACGGGGGCAAAGTTATGCCCTTTCTTTGTAGTAAACTATCAATGATTTATTGTTACATCATAACCATACGGATCTATGTGTTCGGTATCTTCCTTTTGTATTACTGCCCACATCTTTCTTAGTTCTGTCATAAAGCTGCTTATTTCCATTAAGTTATCTTGCCCTTTCTCGTGTTTTATGGCGTCGCCCGATTTGTACAAATGCATTCCTAAATCGCTTATGTTATTAATATTTTGACCTTTAAAATAGCCTAATTTGAAGCTTCTTAGAGCTCCTACACACAGATGAGTTTTTATACCTGCATAATACCGTTCAGCCAATAAATCCTCATCAACTATACTGATTTTACTTACTGTTCTGGTACTGCTTGTACTCTGATTTTCAACTTGATGAGATGTTTTCTTTACGTTAGATTCATTTTGAACCTCTTTTTTTTAATTTTTCCATATTGTATAATTTTTAATTATTGATTTAACTGATATTCACAGTTAAAAATGTTACAAAAATAGGAAATTAAAATTAGAGGGATAATAGAGTAGGGGGAAATACAGTAAATATAATCTTTTATGAGTAGTAAATAATTGTATACTAGATATATAAGTTTTAATTTGGAAAGTGTTCAAAAAACGTTCGTTTAATGGGCGCAAAGATAAAGGTGTTTTTTCGAATGACAAAATGTTTGATAAAAAATCTTCTTTAAATTGGATAAATGCAAAGCTAACTATTTGATTATAAGGAATAAACGGGAGCTGAAAATATCTGTTAATATTTACTCATTTTATTCTTTTTCTATCTTCCGCTTTTAAAAAATATTGACGCCCATTAAACGAACGATTAAAAAATACTTTTTGACTGTAATCTGCTCGTTTATAGCTATTTACCTATAAAGCATTGAACTGCTGTAGAAAACTCGTTGACAAGAGGAGCACAAAGCTTGTTGTATTTTACATAAAGTGTTCGCAAGTGATTGAATTTCAAGTGTATGCAAGAAGTTCAAAGCCCCGGAGGAACGCACTTTTCTGAAATAATCATAGAATGGAAGTGGAGAAAGAAACCCCAATATGGTATGCTATGCGTGCCACTTATCGTAGAGAGCCGGATGCTATGCGTTTGCTTGAAAAGGAAAAATTGGGTTGTTTCGTTCCCATGCAATACAAGATCAGTATAAAGAAAGGTAAGAAAGTGCGTGTTCTGGTTCCTGTCATTCATAATTTACTTTTTGTTCATGCTTGTCCTTCCGAGGTGAAGCGTATCAAATCACAAGTAACCTATTTACAATACATAACCGATACCCGTAGTGGTCAGAAGATTATTATCTCAGATAGCGAAATGCAGCGTTTTATTGCTGTAGCCGGTACTTACAATGATCATCTCATGTATTTTCAACCTGATGAGCTGAATCTATCTAAAGGTACAAAAGTTCGTATCACGGGAGGTGACTTCGAAGGTCAGGAAGGTATTTTCCTGAAAGTAAAAGGTGCTCGCGATCGTCGTGTAGTTGTTGCGATACAAGGTGTCATAGCCGTTGCCATGGCTACTATCCATCCTGACCTTATAGAGGTAATTGACAGTTGATAACTCCAAAATCATAATTCTTTATGACTCTTTCCGAAGAAATAGTTTCTCTTCAGCGTGCAGCGCACGAGCTGATGTATTTAGGCATGGACGGGAGTCCGGTCTATAGCGATGACTTGTCCCGCCGTAACGGTGAAGTTTACCGCCTGACCACGGCTTTGTATAATTCCGGTGTCAAAGGTTCTACTGTGGAAGAACAGGCTAATGTTTGTCTGGCTCTTCTGATGGGTTACAACGCTTCATTTGTCGATCATGGTGAAAAGCAAATACATGTTCAGGAAGTTTTAAACCGTTGCTGGAATATCCTCGATTCACTTCCTGCTTCTTTATTAAAACTTCGTTTACTAACTGCCTGCTATGGTGAGGTTTTTGACGATCCCTTGGCTGATGAAGCTCGTACCATCATTGCTTCCTGGGATTCCGCATCACTTACTCCCGATCAACAGGAAGCTATCGCCGAGTTCCAGAATGTAGTGGATAATCCTTATCCTTGGGAATATATTGATGAATGAGAAAATCATCATGAAGAATAATTATCTTTATATATAAACTATGCGTCGATTATTATTATTTATCTTTTGTCTTTTTACTTTATCCGGTTTTGTTCATGCCCAACGCATGTCTGATGAACAGGTTGTTGAGTATGTAAAGAATGCACAAGCAGCAGGAAAATCCCAGAAGCAAATGACTACTGAACTGCTTCGTCGTGGTGTGACCCAGGAGCAGGTATTGCGGATTAAGTCCAGGTATGAGGCTACCAACAGTACTGCTGAAGGTACAGGTAATAAGCCCAACCAGATGCGTAAACACGCCGTGGCTTTGGATTCATCTTATGAAGCTGCAGAGTTGGAAGACCAGAAGGCTGTTATTGATGAAAAGCAGGATAGCAAAGCTCATCTGGAAATGTCTGCTAGGCAGATTTTCGGTCACAATTTATTCAGAAATACCAATTTAAGCTTTGAACCCAGCGCTAATCTTGCCACTCCGATAAGTTATCGTTTGGGTCCCGGTGATGAAGTGATTATAGATATTTGGGGTGCTTCGGAAAATACAATCCGCCAGACGATCAGTCCTGAAGGTGATATTCAGGTTAAGGATCTGGGTCCGGTTCATTTGAATGGGATGACGGTGAAGGAAGCCAACCAATATCTGCAACGTGAATTTTCTAAGATTTATTCGGGTATCGGTGGCAATGAGCCTAACTCTCAGATTCGGTTAACGCTTGGAGACACGCGTACTATTCAGGTAAACATCATGGGAGAGGTTTCCGTTCCGGGTACTTATTCTCTTTCTGCTTTTTCTACTGTTTTTCATGCATTGTACCGTGCGGGTGGTGTTAATAAAATCGGTAGTTTGCGTGGCATAAAGTTGGTGCGTAACGGAAAGACTATAGAAAATCTTGATGTCTATGAGTTTATCATGAAGGGTAAGATGAATGACGATATACGCTTGCAAGAAGGCGACGTTATCATTGTGAATCCCTATGAATCTCTGGTGGAGATTGTTGGAAAGGTGAAACGTCCAATGTACTACGAAATGAAGCCTACGGAGACTGTCGCTAATTTGCTGGAATACGCCGGCGGTTTTACAGGGGATTCCTACAAGAAAGCCATTCGTCTTATCCGTAAGAGCGGACGTGAGCATCAGGTTTTCAATGTAGATGAAATGGATTATTCCGTATTCCGTCTGGATGACGGTGATCTTGTAACCGTTGATGCCGTACTCGACCGCTTTGAAAACAAAGTTGAGATAAGCGGTGCTGTTTACCGTTCGGGACTCTATCAGTTGGATGGAGAGGTAAACACGGTAAAACAGTTGATAAAGAAAGCTGAAGGGCTTCGTGGCGATGCCTTTTTGAATCGTGTATTATTGGATCGTGAACATGAGGATCTTTCTCATGAAATTATAGCTATTGATTTGAACGGTTTACTCAATGGTACCGTTGCAGATATTCCCTTGCAAAAGGATGACCATCTTTATATCCCCAGTGTGAATGATCTGAAGGAGGAAGAGACCGTATCAATATATGGTGAAGTTCTAAATCCGGGAACCTTCCTATATTCGGACAAGATGACTATAGAGGATTTGGTTGTTCAGGCTGGCGGTTTGCGTGAGGCAGCGGCTACTACGCGAGTGAGTGTGACGCGCCGTATTAAAAACCCTAAGAGTACTGCTTACAGTAGTAAATTGGCGGAAACGTTTGCTTTTGATATAAAAGACGGTTTGGTGATAGGGGATGCGGATTTCTATTTGCAGCCGTTTGATATGGTTCAGATCCGCAGGAGTCCGGCCTATAAGGTGCAACGTACCGTTTCAGTATCGGGAGAAGTGTTGTTTAGTGGAAGTTATGCGCTTTTGAAAAAGAACGAGCGTTTGAGTGATTTGATAAAACGTGCGGGTGGTATAACTCCGGATGCTTACATAAAAGGCGGTCGTCTTATTCGCAGAATGAACGATGAAGAGCGTCGCCGTGAGAGGGATGCTCTGCGTATGGCACGTAATGGTGAGGGCAAAGACAGCATATCTGTTGCTAAGTTGGCTATAACAGAAACATATACCGTCGGTATAGATATGGAGAAGGCTTTGGCTAATCCGGGTAGCGACTATGATGTTGTTTTGCGCGAAGGTGATGTGATCTATATTCCTGAGTTTGTCAATACTGTTAAGATTAGCGGTTCGGTTATGTATCCGAATACGGTGGCTTGGGAGAAAGGTGCGAAGCTGAAGTATTATATCAATATGGCAGGTGGCTATGGTAATATGGCAAAGAAGAAGAAGGCTTATATTATTTATCTGAATGGTACTGTGGCGCGTGCAAAACGTAGTAGCGGTAAGCTTATACAGCCGGGTTGTGAAATCGTAGTACCCAGCAAGGCTGAGAAGCAGCACATGAAATTTGCAGAAATACTGGGTATCAGTTCCACTACTGCTACAATGGCGGCTATGGTGGCCACTTTGGTAAATGCTTTTAAATAGAATATGAATTATGAGTGAGGAACTTCAAAAGAAGCCTTCTTCTCAAGAAGAAGAAATAGATTTGCTGGAGCTTGCATTAAAGGTCTGGGGGGAACGTAAGTTTATACTAAAGGCTTGTGGATATGCTGTACTGATAGGCTTGGTAATTGTATTTAGTATTCCCCGGGAGTATACAACTGAAGCCATGATTGCACCAGAATTGTCTGATAATAAAGGTACAGGTGGACTTTCTTCATTGGCCGCAATGGCGGGTCTTAATCTTAATGCCACGTTTGGTGCGGATGCAATATATCCTGATTTATATCCTAATATCGTTAGTTCTACTCCTTTTATTACGGGACTTTTTAATGTTCGTGTTAAGGATTTGGATGAAGAGGTTGATACTACACTTTATTGTTATTTGAATGAATATCAGCGTATGCCGTGGTGGTCATTGATAACTTCTGCCCCATTTAAGGCACTTGGTTGGGTTGTTTCATTATTAACAGATGAAGAAGATGATGGTATTTTTGATCCTTTTCATTTAACGAAAGAAGAAACTGATACTGCGAAAGAGTTAAGTGAGCGTATAAATGTTTCTGTTGATAAGAAGACGGGTGTTACGACTTTGTCTGTGACAATGCAGGATGCCCGTATTTCTGCTTGTCTTACTGATACTGTAGTACGTCGGTTACAAGACTATATCACAGAATATCGAACAACTAAAGCTCGTCAGGACTTTCAGTTTCAAGAGAAACTTTTTGAAAGAAAAAAGAAAGAATATGAGAAAGCTCAGGAGAACTATGCCAAGTTTGCAGACGCTAACAAGAATATTATTTTGTTGAGTTATCGTGCTGAACAAGAAAGGTTGGAAAATGAGATGCGTTTGGCATATCAAGTTTATATCTCTGTAGCGCAGCAATTACAAATGGCAGAGGCTAAAGTACAGGAAATTACTCCTGTATATACCATTATTGAACCATCCACTATTCCGATAAAGCCTTCAAAACCTCGTAAGGCTCTAATGCTTATAGGGATTGTGTTTTTGACGGGATTAGGTTGTGTCAGTTGGATATTATTTGGAAGGGATTTCTTTACTGAATTGAAGAATAGAAAAGAAGATAATAAAGTGAAATTGAAAGAAAATGAAATAGGTAGATAAATATGCATATAACTAGGGGTGAGAGATAACGCTATTTCTTAATGTAGATCTATGCGAAGATTCCTATAATTAATATAAATCAACTTAGCGTTTCTTTCTCCCTAGTTCTTTTTATGTATGGTTACATTGAATTGAATTTTATATATAATACATTTTGTTCTTTTTATAAGCGTTTGAAAATAAGATCTTTGACGCTAATGTTTTTCAAATTTACTCAGGTCTTATTGGTTATTGTATGCAGGAATCTTTAAAAGATAAAACAGTTCGTGGTGTTGGTTGGAGTTTTATAGACAATATAGCTAGTTCGGGCATTACTTTTCTGGTTGGTCTCATCTTAGCTCGTTTGTTAACTCCTGAGGAATATGGGATTATGGCTATGATAGCTATATTTATAGCTGTATCAAATTCAATTATTGATAGCGGTTTTTCTAATGCCCTGATACGTAAAGTACATATAAATCGTATTGACTATAATACCGTTTTTTATTTTAATATAGTAGTTAGTATTGTTTTATATATTTCTTTGTTTCTTGCATCACCGGCTATAAGTGTTTTTTTTAAAGAACCCATATTGATGGAGGTTATGCGAATAATAGGCTTTATTCTTATTATTAATGCATTGTCCATTATACCTCGTACGATATTTGTACGGAATGTTAATTTTAAAACACAAACTAAAGTTTCATTAATCTCGTCTATAAGTAGTGGATTTGTTGGTATAGGTATGGCGCTTGCCGGAATGGGGGTATGGAGCTTGGTCGGTCAACAGTTATCCCGGCAATTATTGAATACTTTATTTTTATGGATTTTCTGTAAATGGCATCCTAATTTTGAGTTTTCAATAAAGAGTTTTAATGAGCTTTTTGGTTTTGGATCCAAGCTGCTGTTATCCGGGCTTATAAATACTATTTATAAGAATATTTATTATATCATTATTGGGCGTTTTTATGCTTCTTCCATATTAGGACAATATACACGTGCAGAACAGTTTAATACAATATTCTCCAGCAACTTGACTACTGTTGTCCAACGTGTTAGCTATCCTGTATTAAGTTCAATTCAAGAGGAATCAGAACGATTGCGTGAAGCTTATCGCAAGGTTATAAAAACTACTATGCTGATAAGTTTTGCATGTATGTTAGGACTTGCAGCTGTTGCAAAGCCTTTGATTCTTATTTTAATAGGTGCAAAGTGGCTTCCTGCTGTTTATTTTTTACAAATAATCTGTTTTGCCGGTATGTTGTACCCTCTTCATGCTATTAATTTGAATATTTTACAAGTAAAAGGACGCTCTGATTTATTTTTAAAATTAGAAATAATAAAAAAAATAATAGCTGTAGGTCCAATTATGATAGGCATATATTGCGGTATTGAATATATGCTTTGGGGAAGCGTAGTAATCTCTTTTATTGCTTATTTTTTGAATAGCTATTATTCTGCAGGATTGATAGATTATCCTGCTATAGATCAATTGAAAGATATATTGCCTACATTTCTTACCTCCCTTACCGTAGCGTTCATTATGTGGTGTGTCTCTTTATTGGATTGGTCGGTTTATCTCCTTCTTCCGATCCAGTTAGTATTGGGAATTTTATTGGCATTTTTTATCTACGAGAAAATAAAGTTACCGGAGTACCTTGAACTTAAACAGCTTGGCATCTCCCTGTTAAAACGAAAGTAAATATGATTCGGGATAGAAAATAATATATCAGTAATAATTCAAGAAAAAATAGTACAATGGTAATTCGTTCTTTATTAACCATTCAGGGTACTTTGCATTCGCTGGATGAAATTCGTCTTTGGATTGAGAATCGCAATCGTTCAATCCATGTCTCAATCTCTCCTGTTCCTTTTTCTTCCCTGGATCACTGGTCTCAGGATGAAGATGGTACTTTAAGACATAGTTCCGGTCGTTTTTTTTCGATTGAAGGGATTCGTGTAGAGACAGACTATGGCTCCCTTTCCAGTTGGACGCAGCCTATAATTAACCAACCGGAAGTAGGCTATCTGGGGATTCTGACCAAGGAATTTAATGGTGTCCTTTATTTTTTGATGCAAGCAAAGATCGAACCCGGGAATGTAAATTGCGTGCAGATTTCTCCTACCTTGCAGGCTACTAAGAGTAATTATAGTCAGATTCATAAAGGGAAACAACCCCTGTACCTTGATTATTTTGTAAATGCAAGCCCTGACCAGATAATTCTTGACCAACTTCAATCCGAACAGGGAGCACGGTTTCTTCGTAAGAGAAACCGTAATATAATAATAAAAGTGGAGGAGGATGTTGAGGAGCATGATGATTTCCGCTGGATGACGCTCGGTCAGATAAAAGAGTTGATGCGTTATGATAATATGGTCAATATGGATACCCGTACCGTTCTTTCCGGTTTAAAAATCAGCGACTATTTATCTCTTGCAGATGATACGAGTCGTTTGTCTGTTTTTGGTAAGGACTTGCTTCTTTCTTCCGTAACGAATCACTGTCATTCTACGATATCCGAGCATCTTTCCTGGTTGTCTTCTTTAAAGTCCCGGTATGATTTGAAGGTACATCCTTTTCCTCTCCGGAAAATGACAGATTGGCGGGTACTGGCCGGTGAAATATCCCGTGAGGATGGAAAATACTTTAAAGTGGTTGGTGTGAAAGTTACCATATCTAACCGTGAGGTCTCTTCGTGGTGCCAGCCGTTGATTCAGCCGATGCAGCAAGGCATATGTGCTTTTATCATCAAAAAGATAAATGGAGTTTATCATTTTATGGTACAGGCAAAACTTGAATGCGGTAACTTTGATGTTATGGAATTGGCTCCTACAGTGCAATGTCTGACAGGTAATATTCCTTCTTCCCGAAGTGCCCGTCCGCCTTTCCTTGACCTTGTGCTTGAGTCTTCCGGGTCTCAGGTGCTTTACGATACTTTACAATCTGAAGAAGGGGGCCGCTTCTATCATGAGCAAAACCGTAACATGCTTGTTGAGGTGGGTGATTCTTTTCCTCTCGAACTCCCTGAACGTTATCGCTGGATGACTTTAGGACAAATCTATCAGTTCTTGCGTTTCAATAATTATCTGAACATTCAGTCCCGCAGTTTGATAGCGGCTCTAAATTATTTATCTTAAATACCAAATGATTAAAAAGTATAAAGTGGGTGTGCTTGGATGTGCCCATATTGCGATCCGCTCCCTTCTTCCCGCCTTTTCATCATCTGAACGCTTTGAACTGGCTGGCATTGCCAGCCGTGATTTTCACAAATCCCAACTTGCAGCTGCCCCTTATCATTGTGTTGCTTACGGTAGCTATGAAGAGCTGCTGGATAATGAGGATATCGAATTGGTATATATTCCGCTTCCGACAGGCTTGCACTATGAGTGGATCCATAAAGCTTTGGAAAAAGGAAAGCATGTGATGAGTGAGAAATCTCTGTCGTGCACTTATGATGAGGTTCGGGAGCTTGTTGAACTTGCCTGTGACAAACATTTGCTTCTGATCGAGAACTTCCAGTTTCGTTTTCATTCCCAGCATGTTTGGGTAAAAGAACTTTTGGAAAGGCATGAATTGGGTGATCTCCGTTGTTTCCGCTGTTCCTTCGGATTCCCCCCTTTTGAGGATCGGAATAATATCCGCTATTCGAAATCTCTTGGCGGCGGGTCTTTGCTTGATGCGGGAGCTTATACCTTGAAAGCTATGCAGTTTATACTTCCTGATTGTAGTTTTAGTTTGCGTTCCGCTTCTTTATACCAACCTTCTGATATGGAGGTTGATTTGTATGGTGGGGCGTACCTTGACAGTCCTCAAGGTGTCATTGCAGAGCTTGCTTTCGGTTTTGATAATTATTATCAGTGCGGCTATGAAATTTGGGGCAGTCTTGGTAAATTGACTACCACCCGTGCGTTCACTGCTCCTGCCGGTTTTACTCCGAAAGTAATCTTGGAAAGGCATGGACGTTGCGAAGAGATTCTCTTACCTGCTGATGATCATTTCTCAAATATGCTGGCGCATATTGCTCACAGTTTGGATACAGGAGAGTTCTCAGGTGAATATGTACAGAATTTGAATCAATCCCGGTATATCGGGCAAATAAAAGAATATTGTTATGGCAAATAAAAGTATCTATGTAACGATGCCTACTTTGGCACCGTTGGAAGAAGTGACTCAGCTTATGCAGGGTATTTGGGAGCGTGGTATTATGACGCATAACGGTCCCCTTGTACAACGTTTTGAGAAGGAAGTTGCTGATTATCTTCACTTGCGTAATATTGTTTCAGTGACCAATGGTACTATTGCCATTCATATGGCTATCCGTGCCTTGGGTATTAAAGGTGAGATCATTACTACTCCTTTTACTTTCATCGCTACAATCAGCTCCATTATTTGGGAGGGTTGTACGCCTGTCTTTGTTGATATTGATCCTGATACATTGAATATGGACCCGTCTAAGATTGAGGAAAAGATCACTGAACATACTTGTGCAATTCTTCCCGTTCATGTTTTCGGTAATCCCTGCGAAGTCGATCAAATTGATGCTATAGCTAAGAAGCATAACTTGAGGGTGATTTATGATGCTGCGCATGCTGTGGGGGTGAATTATAAAGGCAGGTCAATATTTGAGTACGGTGATATTTCCACAACGAGCTTTCATGCCACTAAGATGTTGAATACGGCTGAGGGAGGTGCCTGCTTTGCCTTGGACGATGAATTGCATGAAAAGTTGAAGCGTTTGCGTTTCTTTGGTTTTGATGATCGTAAGGATGTTGTGGATGATGGTACTAATGGAAAAATGACCGAAGTTCATGCGGCTATCGGCATTGCCAATTTGCGTTATCTGCCGTCTGCCCTGGCTGATCGTCAAGAAAAGTATATGCTGTATAAAGAGATACTTTCTCAATGTCCTGAATTGAAGTTTCAGCGTATCAATGAGGCTTGTAACTATAGTTATTTTCCAGTGATATTTCCTTCGGAAGCAACGCTTCTCTCTGTTGAGAAGAAGTTGAATGCTGAAGGCATTTATCCAAGACGCTATTTCTATCCTTCAGTGAATACCTTTACACAGATACTTCCTTATGTAGAAATGCCTGTTTCCGAGGATATTTCGAAAAGAATACTGTGCTTGCCTTTGTACTATGGTTTGGCAAAGGAGGATATTGAAAGAATTGCTAATGAAGTATTATCGTTACTCCGGTGAGGTTAGGCTTTATTTAAAAAGATATTCTATTGCTCCATAATATGTCCATAATTAAATTAAATAGGGATCTACCAGCCATTTTTTTTATAATATTGACCATGTGTGTGTCTATGGAGTTGTATTTTACATGGCGATTTCCTCAATCAATAGTTAACTCAGTATGTGCAATTATATTACTTCCCTGTTTTTTGAAAGTAAAAGTTTCTCGGCAATCAATGTTGGTGATTGTTTTGCTTATTATAAACTTTGTATATAACTATACTCACAATACAATCTTGTTTTCATTACTTTCATTTCTTAATCTAAGTTCTGTTATAACTATTTCAATATTTATTGTTTTATCGAGTGTTGATTTTAAAGTTAAACTTTTACGTGGATTTGATTTGTTTATGAAATGCATTTGTTGCATATCTTTAATAGGTTGGCTCCTGTATTTGATAAAACTTCCTTTGCCTCACTATTATTCAGATACAACGGATTTTTATAGCCATGAGGTTTATTATTTATTTGTCGTGGGAGCAAATAATATATTAGAAGATTTATTGCCTCGTTTTTGTGGAATGTTTTTGGAGCCAGGACATATAGGCAGTACGTGTTGCTTACTTTTGTTTATAAACGAATTTAATTTCAAGAATAAGTCTAATTTTATATATCTTTTATCAATCATCCTTTCCTTGTCATTAGCTGCCTATTGTCTTCTTTTTATAGGCTTATGCCTTCATTATTTTTTAAAAGGGGTACATGTTGTAAAGTATGTTCTATTCATGGGGGTATTTGCTTGTGCCTTTTATATTTTTGGCTTGACTTATAATGGTGGAGATAATATATTTAATGAAAAAATAATAAGCCGGCTGATGTTTGTTGATGGGGAACTTTCAGGAGATAACAGGACATCTATGTTGTTTGAAGCTTATTATGAAGATTGGTTGAAGCATGGGAATATAATCAATGGTTATGGGAAAGGAGCATATGGCGATGGTGAATCTACAAATATATTACATGGATGTGCAAGTTTCAAACGTTTCTTTTTTGTAAATGGGGTTATAGGTGTTGTATTAGTTTTGGTCTTGTATGGAGCTCTGTTCTATAAATATCGCTCAAGACAAGGTTGGGGATTTTTGATATTGTTCATAATTTGCAATATGATACGGGACTATCCTTTAAGGTTAATGTGGCTTTATTTACTCATATTGGGTTTTGTTGCTTTATCGCTATCAGAAAAACAAGCAATAATACCGTTTTCTAAGAAAAAATGTAATATATAGAAAAATGATGTAAGCTTATAATATGATGAAAAAAAAGTGTAATATTTTTATTTTTAGAAATAATATATATCATACTATTGTCGGAAAAATGATTGTATGCGGTTTTCTTATCTTTCATACGTTTTCAATTTTTGCAGCGAAAGATGTATGTATTCGTGTCAGTACAGTTCTTGGGGAGACAAAAGGCAATCTTTTATTCACGGAAAAGTTGCCAGAAATCTATTCTAAGTTGATCGTTGATGTTCAATGTGAATTGGGAGGAGAACGACTAATTTTGCCATCAAGCGCAGAGTTGATAATAGAAGGAAAAGGACATATTGATAATGGTATAATCGAAGGAAATAAGAGCGTGTTGTCGGTTACAACTCAGAAACCTGTTATAGGTCTGAATATTTTAATTTTAGGAATATGGCATAATACTGAAGTGTATGATTCATGGTTTGATTTTAACAATTCTCCAGACTTTGTTTCAAATCGTATTATTGAGAATATCTTGTCATTGACTGATGACTTCCATTTTTGTCATATCTATTTTCAGGCCAATAGGAAATATTTTTTTGAATTGCCTTACAAAGGTGAAACAAATCTTGGCGATAGATTGCCATATTCAATGTTAGGAAAGGAAAAAAAAAGAAAATATTCTGATTTATATAAGGATGACTACTCCTTTACAAGGATATTTACTATACCGTCGAATACACATCTTACTATTCAAAATCACTTTAAAATGCTTCCGACCAATCAAGGTGCATATTTTATTTTTTGGGAATATGGGAAGAGTAATGTAACAATTGATGGTAAAGGGTCTATTTCCGGAGATGCAAAGGAGCATATTTATGATTCACCTTTTGTTAATAGGTCTAATTATTATGGTGAATGGGGGCATATTTTCTGTTGTCGAGCTTGTACCAATTTTAGTTTTAAAGATATTACACTGCAATATTCTTTTGGAGACTGTATTGCATATTCTGCAGATTATTCAAACGAGTATGTATCGAACAGATGCTCAAAAGGTTTGATTGTTGAAAATGTAAAAATAAAATATGCTCGTAGGAATGGGATAGCAATAGCTGCTCAAAATGTTGTGATTCAAAATACGTTATTTGAAGGTTGTGGTATCGACTCTATAAAAGGGACTGCCCCACGAGCAGGTATTGATTTTGAACCAGATAAGATAAAAAAATATCCTGAAACGGGAAATGATAGTGTATATATGAAAAATTGTGTTTTTATTAATAATAAATATGACGTATCATCTACGTTTAATAATCTTGTAAATTTTAATAAAATTGCAACTTATATTTCAGACTGTGAGTTTACTGCCCCTTTACGCCTTAATACTACCAATTGGATAGAATTTAGTAATTGTATCATACCTGATATAACTAATTATCAGGATAGGATCACAGAAAAGTGCCCTGTTAGGCATATTACATTTAAAAATTGTACCATCAAGAAGATGCCATCGATTCTTCAGACACCTTCATGGAAAAACTTGTTTCTTAGGTGTAATATTATTGAAATTAAAGATTTTGTATTCTAGATGATTAAATGACGATTAATAAAAAATAAATGAAAAATAACGAACAGTACATATATGCCCCTGTTGTTATTCCAACCCTTTGTAGATATGAACATTTGAAACGATGTATTGATTCATTGTCGAATTGTACCGGGGCAGATAGAACGGAATTGTATATCGGATTAGATTTTCCGGCAGAAGAATCTCATTGGGAAGGATATAGAAAGATTTGTGATTATCTTCCCAATATTATTGGATTTAAGAATGTGGTAATTATCCGTAGAGACGAGAATCAAGGGGCGGCTCAAAATGCGCGTGATTTATTGGATATAGTGCATCAAAAATATGATCGCTATATTTTCAGTGAAGATGATAATGAATTTTCTCCAAATTTTCTTGATTACATCAATAAAGGTTTGCACAAATATAGGGATAATTCAGAGGTGGTTGCTATTTGTGGTTATGCTCAATTAGGAAGTAGATATGATTGTATGAAAACATATCCATTCAATGCCTATCCAATTATAGGATATAATGCATGGGGAGTGGGAGTATGGTTTGATAAGAAACCTACATTTGCTACTACTGCATGTGATGAAATTCTTTCTTCCTTTAAGACAGTTTTTAATGCAGTAAAGCTTAATCAAGGAATTGCTATACATCGAATGATGTATAGAAAACGGCGAGATGCTACTGGCGATTTATTATGGAGGTTATATTGTGCTTTTAATAAAAAATATTGTATTTACCCTAAAATCTCAAAAGTTAGGAACTGGGGATTTGATGGTAGTGGAATCAATTCTCGTGCTATGACCTTTTATTCGAAGATGGAAATTGACAAGGAGAAAACATTTGAATATGACAATTTCGAGATAAAAGCATATTCGGAAGTAAGCATTTTGCAGAAAAAGCTTTATGGATTTAAAGGGATTTACCTGTTCGCATTTTTGCTCGAGTATCCTCTTTATCGAATAACAGGAGGAACTTGTCTTGGGGACATAAAATTAATTGGGAAAATTATTAAGCTGAAATTAGCTTTAAAAAATAGCGTTAAATAGTGTTAGGTGGTTATGAAGCAATTAATTATAATTGGAGCTGGTGGTATGGGACGTACCATGTATTCCAACGCTTTAGAGTGTGTAGGGTATGGAACGGAATTTATTGTAAAAGGATTCTTGAATGACTTTCCCTCATTGGACCAGTTTGAAAATTATCCTCCTATTATTGGAACAATTGAAAACTATCAGCCACAAGATGAAGATGTTTTTGTATGTTCAATAGGAGATAAACAACGTAAACAGTGCATTGAGAAAATTCAGGGTAGGGGTGGTGAATTTATTAATCTGATTCATCAGACAGCTCGTTTCTATACTAATGCAAAATTGGGAAAAGGTAATTTTATCGGTGCGTATACAGTTATTGGTAATGATGCTCAAATAGGCGATTTCAATATGATTCAATCCTATACTGTTATAGGGCATGATGATAAAATTGGCAATTGGAATCGTATTGATACTCATGTTACGTGTGTTGGTGGTATAATAATAGAAAATCATGTAAATATCCATACTTCGGCTGTGATAAGTCATAATGTAGTGGTAGAATCAGAGGCCAATGTTGGGGCTTGTAGTTTTGTGATTAGAAGGGTCAAATCTGGTACAACCGTATTTGGAAATCCAGCCAAGAAACTTGTATAATATTATTTTTAAATCATAACAATTATGGAAATCAAAGAATTCATTGAGAATTTTGCTGATCAGTTCGATGAAACTGATGCAAGTGTGCTCACTCCTGAGACAGTGTTCCACGAGTTAGAAGATTATTCATCACTTGTAGCCTTATCTATTATAGCCATGATAGATGAGGAATATGGTGTAACATTAAAAGGTAGCGATATGAGTGCGGCTATCACTATTCAGGATTTGTTCAATACGATTCAAGCAAAGTCGGAAGAATGAGTTATAATCCTTTTTCGCTTGTAGGAAAAACAATCCTTGTTACTGGAGCAGCTGGTGGTATTGGTAGAGCCACTTCTGTAGAATGTGCCAAATTGGGTGCAACACTTATCCTTACAGATATTAATGTGGAAGGGCTTAACGAAACTCTTGGTATGTTGGAAGGTGAGGGGCATACAGCGGAGGTCGCTAATTTAACCAGTCAGGAATGCCTTGACGATCTTGTCGCGCGTTTGCCCAAATTGGACGGTTTTGTCAGCAATGCCGGTGTTACTAAGCCAATGCCGGTGAAGTTCATTAACAAGGATGATATGGAACGTATTCTGTCCATTAATACGCTTGCGCCAGTGTATCTGACTCAAAGACTTTGCCGGAAGAAGAAACTTAATGAGGGGGCTTCAATTGTTTTCACCATATCTGTGGGAGGGATCTATACTACTGCTCCTGGTAATGCAATGTATGGTGCATCAAAGGGGGCTTTACAAGTATTTATGAAAAATGTGGCGTTAGAAATGGCGCCTAAAGTGAGATGTAACAGTGTAAATCCGGGTATGGTAAATACGAAGCTTGCAGGTCGTTCCTATTCTGAGGAGGACATGCTAAAGGATATGCAGACATATCCGTTAAAACGCTATGGTGAACCTCAGGATGTGGCTCTTGCTATTGTTTATCTGTTGTCTGACGCTTCTGCGTGGGTAACAGGGCATTCATTAATAATAGATGGAGGTAAAACATTATATTGATATGAAATTACTTGAAAATAAGATAGCTCTCATTACAGGTGCCGGTCGTGGTATCGGTCGTGTTATTGCAGAGCAGTTTGCACAGGATGGTGCTACTGTGTATGTCAATGACCTTCAAATTGGAGACATGGAGGAGTGGGCTGCTGATTGTTCTGCTCGTAACAAGGTGAAAGTCGTTCCAATTTGCTTTGACGTAACTGATAGTTCAGCCATGAAGAGTGCGTTGATGACTATCTACAAGACTGAGGGACGTATAGACTGTGTAGTGAACAATGCGGCCATTATAGCTAATCAGAAGTTAGGTATGGTTACAAAGGCTTTGTTGGAAAAAATATATAGTGTGAATGTCTTTTCTTTGATAGATATGTTACAAATAGCATCTCGTCTGATGACACGTACGGGTGGTGGATGCTTTGTGAATATTGCATCTATTACAGGCGTGGTAGGTTCACCAGGTCAGGTGGCATATTCTTCTTCTAAGGGCGCTGTGATAGCTATTACTAAGTCGGCTGCCAAGGAGCTATCTCCGCAGCAAATACGTGTGAATGCAGTTGCTCCCGGTATCATTAAAACGGAGCGTTTTGAAGAACTATATGAAGCAAACGGTGACAAGATTGACAATCGTATCAGTCGAATAGCTCTCGGACGACTGGGAACTCCACAAGATGTAGCCAATGCTGTCTCTTTTCTTGCTTCTGACCGTGCTTCATATATATCAGGGCATATCCTTGGTGTGGATGGTTGTGCCTCTATTTAAAATAAACAGACATATATGATATTACATTTAGATAGGCAACCGCATGATACAGTTGCTGCAATTGATTCTTCAGGACATATCTTGAAGTATAGTGAATTATTGTCTTTTTCGGAAGAAATCAATAGCTTACTTCCTGAACGTTCTTTACTTTTTTTACTTACGGAAAATAATGTAGGTGGAATAGCGTGGAGCATAGGAAGTATCAATTCGGGTAATGTTCCGCTAATACTGAATGCGCATACAGAACAAGGATTGTACCATAATTTGTTTGATCTCTATCGTCCTGCATTTCTTTGTGTTCCTTCCAGTCAAGTAGCCACTTTTACCTATGAGACGGTGATGGAACGCTATGGTTATACGCTTTTACGTACGGGAATGGATACTTGTCCTCTGTACGAGGAACTTTCGCATTTACTACCCACTTCTGGATCTACAGGTAGTCCCAAGCTTGTGCGCCATAAATATAGTAACATAGAAGCGGCAGCTTTGAATATATCAACGTTCTTCGGTCTTACAGAAGCAGATCGTCCTTTACTGGTTCTTCCTTTGTACTATACTATGGGGCTTTCCGTGGTGTTCAGTCATCTTTATGTTGGTGCAACAATCCTCATTACAAACTTGAGTATGACTGATAGAAACTTCTGGGATTTTATGAAGGGACAGCGAGCTACTAGTTTTACAGGTGTTCCTTACAGTTTTGAAATATTAAATCTGATGCGTTTCTTTCGTATGGATCTTCCTGACTTGACATTACTTACTCAAGGTGGTGGCAAAATGCCTCGGCAATTAAATTTAAAATTTGCAGAGTATTGTCGTGACCATGGAAAGCGTTGGATTGCTACTTACGGACAATCGGAAGGTACTGCTCGTATGTCTTATCTTCCACCGGAGTGGGCGATTTCAAAGTGTGGTAGTATAGGTCAGGCGGTTCCGAATGCTGAATTGTCCTTGATAGACAGCGACGGGAGTATTATTGATACGGCGAATACAGAAGGAGAAATGTGCTATCGTGGTAAGAATGTGACGATGGGATATGCTCGTAGGCGCGAGGATTTGTTATTGGGTGATGAACGCAACGGATTTATGCGTACCGGTGATCTTGCCTATCGGGATGAAGATGGATGTTACTATATTGTAGGACGTATGGGACGTTTCTTAAAGCTGTATGGAATGCGCATCGGACTAGATGAGTGTGAACAGATTATTAAGGGAAAATATCCGATAGAGTGTGCTTGTGTGGGTACGGATGAGAAAATGACAGTTTATTTGACAGATGAGAAATATGTGAATCTGGCTAGGGAAGAGTTGGTGGAGAAAACCAAACTTGTGGCATCTGCTTTTGATGTGAAGATAATTGATGCAATTCCCAAAAATGAAGCTGGAAAAATATTGTATAGTAAGTTGAAATCATAAAATAGAAAATATAATGACTGATATTGAAAAATATAATGACGCTTTTGTAGAAGTGTTTGGTGTAGATAACTCTGTATTAAACAATGGTTTTTCAAAAGAAAGTGTAGAAGCATGGGACTCTGTTCATCAGCTGAACATAATTGCTTTACTGGAAGAATCTTTTGATGTAATGTTCGATCCGGAAGATATTATGGAATTTACTTCTTATGGCAAGGGGCGTGAAATCCTGAAAAAATATGATGTTGAACTGTAAAGTTTAATTTTATGGCAAGGTGGAAAATTAAGAATGTCGGAATGAAAGGAGTGGCTATGGCTGTTCCGAAAAATGTAGTGAAGACATCAGATTTTGATTTCTTTTCTCAAGAAGAGGCAGAGGTGTTTGATAATGCGGTCGGTATAAAAAGTCGTCATATTGCTCCAGATAGTATGTGTGCATCTGATATGTGCCAGGCTGCTGCGGAAAAGTTGATTGAAGAGTTGGGATGGGAGAGGGATAGTATTGATGTACTCTTGTTTGAGTCTGTGACAGGCGATTATCGTACTCCTCCTACTTCTTGCATATTGCAAGATAGATTAGCACTGTCGGAGAACTGTTTCTGTATGGATATCCCTATGGGATGCTGTGGATGTATGTATGCAATAACGGTTGCTGGCAATTTGTTGACGACTGGTAATGTGAGGCGTGCTTTATTACTTATAGGTGATACTGCATTACGCATGGGGTCGATGAAAGACAAGAGTCGTGTGCCATTATTTGGTGATTGTGGTACGGCAGTTGCTTTGGAGTATGATGAAACCGCTAATGATATTATTGTTGATTTTCATACTTATGGTAAGGGCTATGAGGCATTGATGACTCCACATGGAGGCTTTCGCCATCCAGCTAATCCTACTTCTTTTGAATATGAAGATTTTGGGAACGGTATAGTTCGGGCTCCTATTCATACTCTCATTAATGGAATGAATGTCTTTTCTTTTGCTATATCTCGCCCACCTAAATCCATTGAATCTTTTCTCGCAGATTATAATCTTGATCGTAATGTGGATATTGATTATTTTTTAATACATCAAGCTAACAAGATGATTGTTGACCGCATTGTTAAGAAGCTAAAGTTTCCTCAGGAAAAGGTTCCTTATAACTTGGAAGAATTTGGTAATCTGGGTGGTGCTTCTATTCCTTCTTTGATGGTAAGTCGGTTACGTGATGAACTGATGACTAAAGAATGTTCATTGCTCATGTCTTCTTTTGGGTTAGGGCTTACATGGGGGACTATGCTAATGAAGACAAAACCAATGATAGTGAATGAGTTGATTGTTATGGATTGAAATATTTGTAACCTATCCTCAATATATATTAGTTCTGTATGTATTTAACTGTTTTTGTGTAATATAATGAAAATCTCTATTATTGGTGATGTTATGTTAGGGCGATTTGTACTTGAAAAGTATAAAAATAGCCCTTATACAATAGTTTCTGATGCTGTTAAGAAACTATTTATGCACTCTGATTTTGTATTGGCTAATCTTGAGTCTCCAATTGTGACTTCAACATCGAATGATTCATTAAAATTTTCTGCATCAGATAAACTTCTTGATGAAGTCACATTTATACATGCTTTTTCTTTGTCCAATAATCATATCAATGATTTTGGAGTAGAAGGTATGGAGGAAACCATTATAGCTTTAGAAAATAAAGGGTTTCAACATAATGGACTGTTTACTTCTGAATATAAGCCAATTGTAGAACATTGTAATAATGAAAAAATAGCAATATTCACTTGTGCGGATATGATGAATGTGGAATTTGATGAGGAGAATCGTTATAGCACTATTAGGCTACATAATGAAGATATGCTACACAATGCCATAAGAGAATACAAAAGTAAAGGCTATTTTTGTATTCTTTATGCACATGTGGGAATGTTATTCACAAGATTTCCGAATCCTATTATTCGAGATTTTATTTGTGCTCAGACAGAAACAGGTATTGATTGTATTGTAACTGTACATCCTCATTGTGTTGGGGGATATGAAAAAGTTAATGGTGTTTCGATATTCTATTCATTAGGTGACTTCTTAATGGATGGAAGTTCATTTAGAAGAAGAGAATCTATTGTATTAGATCTGGTTGTTAAAGGAGGTAAACTAAGCTCTTGGAATATAACCCCTGTTATTACAAACATGCAATTGGAAGTAGTACTGCCTTTAGAAAAACAAGATAAAAGGATTAGAGATAGTTTTGATTTTGTTTCAGATAAGTTGAAAAATGTACAAGACTATATTTCATTTTACAAAAAACAATATAAAAAAGAAATGATCTATCATTCGTTAAGTACATTGTTTTTTTTGTATAAAACAAAAGGAATAATTGGCTTTTTTAGAGTCTTTTCTAATAGGATATGGGATGTAATAGGAATATCTAAACGCTTGCTTCAAGATAGATCAAAAATGAGTTATGATGCAGATGCGGTGGATGAGAAACATAAACTGTCAAATGATGCATTGAAATGAGAGATGAGAAAGTGATTTATAAGAAAAAAGGTAAGGGTAGTTATCTCTTGCAAATATTGTGGACAATAGTTTCATTTCAACTGTTTATTGATCTTAGTAAATTATTAGTTTATTACTGTGTGAATCATACTTTGGGATTAAGAACTGCCAAAATAGGAAAAAGTAGTAATGTACATGCTACAGTGATTTTACGTCAAGCCAATAATATAGAAATAGGGGAAGGCTGTTTGATCAATCATAATAATGTATTGCAGGCAGGCAAAGTAAATGCAAAGATAAGAATTGGTAATTATGTACATACAGGAGCTAATGTAATGATTATTGCATTTAATCATGCTTTTGATACTCGTGAAAAGCCTACGATAAAACAGGATTACTACGATGCTTCTGTTATTATAGAAGATGATGTCTGGATTGGTGGAGGAAGCATTATTCTTGCTGGAGTAACAATAGGAAAAGGCGCAATAATAGCAGCTGGTGCTGTGGTAAACAAGGATGTCCCACCCTATTCTATAGTCGGTGGAATACCCGCCAAAATAATAAAGCAAAGACCATAAAAATGTTTGTTTCAGTATTGATTTTAGATGCTGGTGGAACACAAGCTCTTCCAATAGCAGAATCTTTATATAAAGCTGGATTTGATATTCATGGTTTTTTTAGTCATAAATTATCTTATGGATATGGGTCTCGTTTCATAAAGCATAAGCATATCGTTCAAGTGAGGAAAGCCAAGGAATATGTAGTTGAGCTTACAAGTTATATTCAGCAGAACGATATAAAAGTTATCATGCCGATGAGTGATAGAACTGCGGAATGGATAAGTTTATATCAAAATTCTTTAAAAGAATATGTGTCATTTGTAACTCCTTCATATGATAGTTTTATAAAGGGATATGATAAAAACAAGTTGATGCATATTTGTCGAAATTGTAATGCACCGCATCCACGGACAATTGATTTGCAGGATGGTATAAAAACAGCAATTGTAGGAATGTCATTTCCAGCATTAATTAAGCCTAATATAACAACTGGTGGAAGAGGCATGACACTAGTTAAAGATATAGCAGAATTACATCAAAAATTACCTATTATTGAGCAACAGTATGGATTGTGTCATTTGCAAGAATTTATTCAACCTGGAGGAAAACAAATTAAAGTACAACTGTTCGTTAATGAAAGTTCAGAGTTGCTGTATTCGTCGGTATTGCACAAACAACGTTATTATCCAGAGAATGGAGGCAGCAGTTCTTGTAATGAAACGATTATTAATGAGGATGTAGTAGCTATTTGTTCTGAAGTTCTGAAAAAAATTGAATGGAAAGGTTTTGCAGACTTTGATTTGATTGAGGATCCTAAAGATGGTGTGTTGAAGATTATGGAAATAAATCCTCGTGTCCCGGCTTGTGTGAAATCTGCTATAAAGTCGGGAGTGGATTATGGGAAAATCTATGTGGATTATGCTTTAGGAAAAGAATTGAAATTATCTTCATCTAAGGCCGGATATAAATTACGTCATATTGGTTTTGAGGTGTTGTGGTTCTTGAAAAGTAAAAAACGATTTAAGACTCATCCTTCTTGGTTCCGTTTTTTTGTAAAGAATTTGTTTTTTCAGGATTTTGCATGGAATGATCCATTACCTTTTTTTTATGGAACAATAGAAAATATAAAGCAAATGCTTAATCCTAAATTTAGAAAACAAAAAGGAGGGATAAATTTGTAATATCATTGTATATGAAAATATTAACTTTCGATACAGAAGAATGGTACATTGAGAAATCTCTTAACGGAGGACGGAAAGAGAGATATTGTCAGTATGATGAATTGCTAGAGTGGATTCTGCATACACTTGAAAAGAATGATATCAAAGCGACATTTTTTTGTGTCGGACAATTAGCTGTAGAGTTTCCTGAAGTGGTGAGGAAAATAGCTGACAAAGGTCATGAGATAGGTAGCCATTCAAATCGACATCTGTGGGTCAATAAAATGATCCGGCGAGAGTTTGAAGAAGACACGTATATTGCTATACAGGAAATAGAAAATCTAATAGGACAAAAGGTAAAAAGCTTTCGTGCACCAGCTTTCTCAATAGGGAAAGATAATGATTGGGCATTTGAGGTGTTGGCAGAAAATGGTATTAAATATGACTGTTCAGTATTTCCTGCCAACCGTGATTTTGGAGGGTTCCCTCAATTTACATCATCTGTACCTTCGTTGCTCAAAAAAGGAGACTATACACTCAATGAATTTCCCATTTGCCCTGCTACTTTACTGGGAAAAAATGTACCGTTTTCAGGTGGAGGCTATTTTAGGTTAGTTCCATTGTGGTTACAGAAAAAGTTTGTTAACAATATGAATTATGTGATGTTTTATTTTCATATAAACGACTTGGTAGATCAGAACTCTAAGCTTATGACTAGAAGGGAATTTGAAGAATACTATAAAGAACCTGGTACATTAAAGAACCGTATAACCCGTTATGTAAAGACAAACATAGGTAAAGGAGGAGCGTTGAATAAATTAGATACTTTACTAGGGAATTATTCATTCTGTAATGTACAGCAAGCTGCTGAGTCAATAGATTGGAGTAAACAACCGTTAATTGAATTGTAATTATGTATAAGAACGGATTAAAACGTGCGATAGATTTTCTTATAGTATTGTGTGCTTTGCTTATCATTTGGCCAATCTTACTTATTATTATCATTTTCCTTCATTTTGCAAATAAAGGTGCCGGTGTCTTCTTTACCCAGGCTCGTCCCGGGAAAAATGCCCAGATATTTAAGGCTATTAAATTTAAGACCATGACGGATGAACGGGATGCGGAAGGCAATCTGTTGCCGGATGACGTTCGTCTGACAAAGGTTGGAAAAATAGTTCGTTCTCTTTCCATAGATGAACTGCCGCAGTTAATCAACGTTCTAAAGGGAGATATGGCATTAGTAGGACCTCGTCCTTTGTTAATCAAGTATCTTCCTTTATATTCGGAAGAGCAATATCGCCGTCATGAAGTTCGTCCGGGAATTACGGGTTGGGCACAAGTGAATGGTCGGAATAGCATATCCTGGACTAAGAAATTTGAACTGGATGTTTGGTATGTGGATCATATCTCTTTCTGGCTGGATATAAAAATAATCTTCCTAACAATCAAAAAAGTATTTATTCGTGAAGGAATAAATATGGAAGGAAGTGCAACAACAGAACCATTTAATGGACATAATTAAATGTATATCCATCGGATCATAAACAGTGTATTTACTTCAAATACGTATATTCTTACAAGCGAGGGGAAGTCGGCTTTTTTAATAGACATCGGTGATGTTCAGCCTGTAAAGGAGTTGCTGGATAACGATGGGAAAGTTGTGAAAGCAGTATTCCTGACTCATACTCACTATGATCATATTTATGGGATTAGGGAACTGATAAAAGCATATCCGGATTGCATCATTTATACTTCCTCTTTTGGAAAGGAAGCTCTAGGTTCTGACAAGTTAAATTTCTCACGTTATCATAATGATCCCATTGTATGGACTGAAAATAATATCAGCATACTGGGAGAGGGTGATAAAATAGAAATTACTACTGGAAATGTTTTGGAAGTACTGGAGACGCCGGGGCATGATAAAAGTTGCTTAACTTATAAACTGGGTAATGATGTTTTTTCAGGCGATTCATATATTCCCGGTGTGAAAGTAATAGCTTCATTTCCGAACAGCCATAAAACGGATGCTGTAAAATCAAAAGAGCGTATTGTCCGCTTGGCGGATGGACGTAACTTGTACCCCGGACATGGAGATGCTTATATCCATTATAACGGTTGTATTGAACAGGGAGGCAACGGTTGAATATACGCTTCGATCTGTTCTGGCTCAAACTTATCCTCACATAGAGTGCATTGTTGTTGACGGAGGTTCCGTAGATAATACCGTTTCTGCAATAGAAAAGTATGTTCCTTTGTTTGAAGGACGACTGAAATATATCAGTGAAGCAGATTCCGGTGTTTACGAAGCCATGAACAAAGGATTGCGGATGGCTACGGGAGATGTTGTCGGTTATCTGAATTCTGACGATGTTTTTAAAGATCGGCATGTAATAGAAACAATAGCCCAAACTTTTGAACAGCCGGAGATTGATGCTGTTTTTGGGAATGTGTTGTATAGAAGAAGGAATGGCGAACGATTGCTTCGTAGATATTCGGGTAGTCATTTTAACCCCGGGATGTTGCCCTATGGCATAATGCCTCCCCATCCTTCTTTTTATGCAAGAAAATCGTGTTATATAAAGTCCGGAGGATTTAATACGAGTTTCTGGATTGCCGGTGACTATGAATTGTTTTTGCGTTTTTTCCTGAAAGAAAGGATTTGCTACCGGTATCTTGATCTTGACGTAGTAGTGATGCGCCTCGGTGGGATTAGCAATAGGAGTTTTTATAGTGTATTATGTGGGAATAGCATTGAACTTATGAAGGCATGCAGAATTAACGGTATATATACGAATTGGCTTATGCTTTTTTCCCGCTTTTTTATGAAAGTGGGAGGAGTTATCCGATGGTTGATAGTGCCTCATTATATTTGGCGGAAATAGCCATCCCTCTTTTTCGATTTATAGTTTTATAATCACATAATTTTATGGACAAGAGAATTTATCTTTGCCTTGCTCACATGAGCGGCAAGGAGCAGGGTTTTATAAAGGAAGCTTTCGATACTAACTGGGTTGTTCCTTTGGGCCCCAACGTGAATGCTTTCGAGGATGAACTGAAACATTTTGTAGGACAGGATAAGGAAGTTGTTGCTTTGTCTGCGG